>Ga0308156_1000364_pt1 | contig 99238 bp, 105 predicted proteins | sample PhyAR2_FD_201041 | JGI IMG/M metagenome (GOLD analysis project Ga0308156, IMG submission 201041) | Phyllosphere microbial communities from UC Gill Tract Community Farm, Albany, California, United States - DLSL A.R2 | ecosystem: Host-associated > Plants > Phyllosphere > Unclassified | place... | reverse complement strand
TCATGCAGATCGGTCTTGTCGGCCTCGGGAAGATGGGCAACAACATGCGTGCGCGCCTGCGCAACGCAGGGATCGACGTCGTCGGGTACGACGCGAACCCGGCCGTCTCGGACGTCGCCGACCTCGGGGAACTCGCGAAGGCCCTCACCGGCCCGCGCCTGGTCTGGGTCATGGTCCCGCACGGGAAGATCACCGACGACGTCATCACCGACCTGGCCGAGGTGCTCGAGCCGGGCGACCTGGTCATCGACGGCGGCAACTCGAAGTGGCTCGACGACGAGAAGCACGCCGTGCAGCTCGACGCCAAGGGCATCCGCTACATGGACGTCGGCGTCTCGGGTGGCGTCTGGGGCAAGGACAACGGCTACGGCATGATGGCGGGCGGCGACGTCAAGGACCTCGAGTTCGCGATGCCCGTCTTCGACGCGCTCCGCCCCGAGGGCCCGCGTGAAGAGGGCTTCTCCCACGCCGGCGGCGTGGGTGCGGGCCACTACGCGAAGATGGTCCACAACGGCATCGAGTACGCCATCATGCAGGCGTACGGCGAGGGCTACGAGCTCCTCGAGGCCAAGGACATCGTCCACGACGTCCCCGCCGTGTTCGCCGGGTGGCAGCGCGGTACCGTCGTGCGCTCCTGGCTGCTCGACCTGCTCGTGCTCGCGATCAACGAGGACCCGAAGCTCGACGAGCTCGAGGGCTACGTCGACGACTCGGGCGAGGGTCGTTGGACCCTCGAAGAGGCGATCGACCTCGCAGTGCCGATGCCCGCGCTCTCGGCGGCCATGTTCGCCCGCTTCGTCTCGCGTCAGGGCAGCCAGTCCCCGACGATGAAGGCCGTCGCGGCGCTCCGCAACCAGTTCGGCGGCCACGCCGTCAAGAAGGCGTAGCTCAGGTCACCACCTGAGCTCGTCTCGGCCCGCGTGCACGTCGACCACCTGCAACTCACCGACTTCCGGAACTACCGGGAGGCGGAGGTCGACCTCGCACGTGGGCCGAACCTGTTCGTCGGACGGAACGGACAGGGCAAGACCAACCTGGTCGAGGCCATCGGGTACCTGTCGACGCTCGGATCGCACCGGGTGCCGACGGACGCCGCCCTCGTCCGACAGGGCTGCGACGCGGCCGTCGTCCGGGCCCGTCTGGCGCACGAGGACCGCAGCATCCTCGCCGAGGTGCAGATCAACCGCACGGGGTCGAACCGCGCGCAGGTGAACCGGTCCGCCATCAAGCCACGCGAGCTCCCGCGCTACTGCACGAGCGTGCTCTTCGCCCCGGAGGACCTGGCGCTCGTCCGCGGTGAGCCGAGCGGTCGACGTCGCATGCTCGACGAGCTGCTCGGTCAGATCGCGCCGCGGATGCAGGGCGTGCTGGCCGACTACGACCGCACGCTCCGGCAGCGGAACACGCTGCTGAAGTCGGCCCGCGCGTCGGGCGCCCGCTCCGGGTCCCTCGCGACGCTCGACGTCTGGGACGACCGGCTCGTGGCGTTCGGTTCCGAGATCGTGGCGGCCCGCGACCACCTGACCCGTCGCCTCGCACCGTTCGTCACCGACGCCTACGCGACGGTCGCTGGCGAACGCCACGAGGCCACCATCACGGGTGTGCTGAGCATCCGCGGGGGCGACCCCGAGGACGCGGCCGCCACCGACCCCGTGCTCGGGACGCCCGACGAACCGGTCTCCGTCACGGCCGCGGCCGAGGCGTTCCGGGCGGCGCTCGAGCGTCGTCGCCGCGACGAGCTCGACCGTGGGCTGACCCTCGTGGGACCGCACCGCGACGACGTGCTCTTCGAGCTCAACGGGTTACCAGCCCGTGGCTACGCCAGTCACGGCGAGTCCTGGTCGTTCGCGCTCGCCGTGCAGCTCGCGAGCGCGGCGGTGCTCCGGGCCGAGTCGACCCTCGGCGATCCGATCATCATCCTCGACGACGTCTTCGCCGAGCTCGACGAGTCGCGGCGGGAACGGCTCGCCGGCGCCGTCGCCGACTACGAGCAGGTCCTCATCACGGCCGCGGTGTTCGGCGACGTGCCCCCGCAGCTCGCGGCGCACACCGTCCGGATCGAGGCGGGGACCATCGTGACCGACGGGGCGGACGCGAGCAGCGCCTCCCGTCCGACCGCCGTGACGACCGACGCGTCCCCGGCGCCGACCACGGACGACGCACCCCCGGCGCCGAGCGCGGAGGACGCGAGCGAGGCGACCGGCGCGACCACGGAGGACGCGAGCGACGCGACCGCGGAGGCCGGCGTCTGATGCCGCGCCCGTGGAAGCCGACCGAGCCCTCCCGGGTCTACCGGCACCTGCGGGCGGTCCTCGGCGACCCCTCCCTGCGGACCGTCGACGCCCGACGCCGGCGCTCCCGTGAGCTCGACGCCGACACCGTGCCCTACGGCACGGGGCGCGAACCCCGCGGACTCGGCGACGTCGTCGGCTCCCTCGCGCGGGAACTGGGATGGACCGAGCCGCTGGCCCGCTCCGAGCTGTTCGTCGACTGGCCCGCGGTGGTCGGCGAGGAGCTCGCCAAGCACTCGACGCCGATGACCATCGACGACGGCGCGCTCGTGATCCGGTGCGACTCGACGGCCTGGGCGACCCAGCTCCGGCTCATGCGGGCGACCGTCACGACGACGATCGCCGAGCGGCACCCCGAGGCGGGCGTGCAGTCGATCCGGGTTTCGGGCCCGGACGTCCCCACCTGGAAACGCGGCCCCAGGACCGTCCAGGGGCGCGGCCCTCGCGACACCTACGGTTGACGAGACGAAATCGTCCTCGGGGATGAAGAAAGCCCGTCCAGCGGCCGGATGAGCCCTCGGACGAGGGGTCGCTGCGGTAGACTGTCCCGTGCAGCACGCGGGTGTTCCGCGCGCAGGCAGGAGCACCTTCGACATGGCAGCAGGAACTGACGACGACCGGATGGTCCCGCAGGGCGAGACCGGACAGGCTCCGCAGGCGGAACCGTCGTACGGCGCAGATCAGATCCAGGTGCTCGAGGGGCTCGAGGCCGTCCGCAAGCGCCCCGGCATGTACATCGGCTCGACCGGCCCCCGCGGTCTGCACCACCTGGTGCAGGAGATCGTCGACAACTCCGTCGACGAAGCCCTCGCCGGGTACTGCGACACCATCGACGTCACCATCCGCGAGGACGGTGGCGTCCGCGTCGTCGACAACGGCCGCGGCATCCCGGTCGACGTGCACGCGGCCGAGGGCGTCTCGACGCTCCAGGTCGTGCTCACCGTCCTGCACGCCGGCGGCAAGTTCGGCGGCGGCGGGTACGCGGTCTCCGGTGGTCTGCACGGCGTCGGCTCCTCCGTCGTGAACGCCCTGAGCTCCGAGCTCGACGTCGAGGTCCGTCGCCAGGGCCACGTCTGGCGCCAGAGCTACACCGACGGCGTCCCGGTCGCCCCCGTCTCCCAGGACGAACCGACCGACGTCACGGGAACGACGATCACCTTCTGGCCGAACGCCGACATCTTCGAGAGCGTCGAGTTCGACTACGAGACGCTCCGCACGCGCTTCCAGCAGATGGCCTTCCTCAACAAGGGCCTGCGGATCAACCTGACCGACGAGCGCACCCCGGACGAGGGCGAGGACGCCCGGAAGGACTCCTTCCGCTACGAGCGCGGGCTGCCCGACTACGTCGAGTACCTCAACGCGCAGAAGAAGGCGGACCTCGTCCACCCGGACGTCATCGCGATCGAGGCCGAGGACACCGAGCGGAAGATCGCGCTCGAGCTCGCCATGCAGTGGAACACCTCGTACCAGGAGAGCGTCCACACCTTCGCGAACACGATCAACACGCACGAGGGCGGCACCCACGAAGAGGGCTTCCGCGCCGCGCTGACCTCCCTGGTGAACCGTTACGCCCGCGAGGCGAAGATCATCAAGGAGAAGGACGACAACCTGACGGGTGACGACATCCGTGAAGGCCTGACGGCCGTGATCTCGGTGAAGCTCGGCGAGCCGCAGTTCGAGGGGCAGACGAAGACGAAGCTCGGCAACACCGAGGCGAAGTCCTTCGTGCAGCGCGTCGTCGGCACCGAGCTCACCCACTGGTTCGAGAGCAACCCGGCGCAGGCCCGCGACGTCGTCCGCAAGGCGATCCAGGCCTCCCAGGCACGGCTCGCGGCCCGCAAGGCCCGCGAGACCACCCGCCGCAAGGGCCTGCTCGAGTCGGGTGGCATGCCCGGCAAGCTCAAGGACTGCCAGTCGAAGGACCCGACACTGTCGGAGATCTTCATGGTCGAGGGTGACTCCGCCGGCGGTTCCGCCGTGCAGGGCCGCAACCCGATGACGCAGGCGATCCTGCCGCTCCGCGGCAAGATCCTCAACGTCGAGAAGGCCCGTCTGGACCGCGCCCTCGCGAACCAGGAGATCCAGTCGATGATCACGGCGTTCGGCGCCGGCATCGGTGAGGACTTCGACCCGGACAAGGCCCGGTACCACAAGATCGTGCTCATGGCCGACGCCGACGTCGACGGCCAGCACATCACGACGCTGCTCCTGACGCTGCTGTTCCGCTACATGCGGCCGCTCATCGAGCGCGGGTACGTGTACCTCGCGCAGCCGCCGCTGTACCGCATCAAGTGGTCGAACGCCGCGCACGAGTACGTGTTCAGCGACCGGGAGCGCGACGCGATGATGACGGCCGGCCTCGCCTCCGGCAAGCGCATCCCGAAGGACAACGGCATCCAGCGCTACAAGGGCCTCGGCGAGATGGACTACAAGGAGCTCTGGGACACCACGATGAACCCGGACACCCGCACGCTCCTGCAGGTCACCCTCGAGGACGCGGCGGCGGTGGACAGCGTCTTCGCGACGCTGATGGGCGAGGACGTCGAGTCCCGGCGCCAGTTCATCCAGCAGAACGCGAAGGACGTCCGCTTCCTGGACATCTGACACCCGGCCTGGAGGCGCGGTGCCAGCCGCGTCGACCAGTCCCGACCACGTGTGGTCGCGCCCGGCGCGACCGACCCGAGCAGTGCCTCCCGGCAGACGGCCCGCCAGGGCCACCAGAAAGGTGACCGAGTCACATGGCTGACGACAACGAGACGAACGACGAGCAGCCCGAGATCGTGCACGGCGACTCCGGCGACATCGTCGTCTCCGGCGACCGCATCTCGCAGGTCGACCTGCAGCTCGAGATGCAGCGCTCGTACCTCGACTACGCGATGTCCGTCATCGTCGGGCGTGCGCTCCCGGAGGTCCGCGACGGCCTGAAGCCGGTGCACCGTCGCGTCATCTACGCGATGTTCGACGGCGGCTACCGACCGGACCGGGCGTTCTCGAAGTGCTCCCGCGTCGTCGGCGACGTCATGGGCCAGTTCCACCCGCACGGTGACAGCGCGATCTACGACGCGCTCGTCCGTCTCGTGCAGCCGTGGTCGCTCCGCTACCCGCTCGCACTCGGCCAGGGCAACTTCGGGTCGCCCGGCAACGACGGCGCCGCCGCCCCGCGGTACACCGAGACCAAGATGGCGCCGCTCGCCATGGAGATGGTCCGGGACATCGACGAGGACACCGTCGACTTCCAGGACAACTACGACGGTCGCACGCAGGAGCCCGCCATCCTGCCGGCGCGCTTCCCGAACCTGCTCGTCAACGGGTCGGTCGGCATCGCGGTCGGCATGGCGACGAACATCCCGCCCCACAACCTGCGCGAGGTCGCCGAGGGTGCCCAGTGGGCGCTGGCGCACCCGGACGCGACGCGCGAGGAGCTCCTCGGCGCGCTCATGCAGCGGATCAAGGGCCCGGACTTCCCGACCGGCGCGCAGATCCTCGGCACGAAGGGCATCCAGGACGCCTACCGCACGGGTCGCGGTTCCATCACGATGCGTGCCGTCGTGAACGTCGAGGAGATCCAGGGCCGCACGTGCCTGGTCGTCACCGAGCTGCCGTACCAGGTGAACCCGGACAACCTGGCGATCCGCATCGCCGAGGGCGTCAAGGACGGCAAGCTCTCCGGCATCGCCGACATCCGCGACGAGACCTCGGGTCGCACCGGTCAGCGACTGGTCATCGTGCTCAAGCGCGACGCCGTCGCGAAGGTCGTGCTCAACAACCTGTACAAGCACACGCAGCTGCAGGAGAACTTCGGCGCGAACATGCTCGCGATCGTCGACGGTGTGCCGCGCACCCTGGCGCTCGACGGCTTCATCTCGGCCTGGGTCGACCACCAGATCGACGTCATCGTCCGCCGGACCCAGTACCGGCTGCGCGAGGCCGAGAAGCGCGCCCACATCCTGCGCGGCTACCTGGCGGCGCTCGACGCCCTCGACGAGGTCATCGCGCTCATCCGTCGCTCGCCCGACGTCGAGGAGGCGCGCACCGGCCTGATGGACCTGCTCTCGGTCGACGAGATCCAGGCCCGTGCGATCCTCGAGCTCCAGCTGCGTCGCCTGGCCGCGCTCGAGCGCCAGAAGATCCACGACGAGGCCGAGGAGCTCGAGCGGAAGATCGCCGACTTCCAGGACATCCTCGCCCGTCCCGAGCGTCAGCGCACGATCATCGGCGACGAGCTCACCGAGATCGTCGACCGGTTCGGTGACGACCGTCGCAGCGAGATCATGCTCGGCTACGACGGCGACATGTCGATCGAGGACCTCATCCCCGAGGAGGAGATGGTCGTCACCATCACCCGCGGTGGGTACGTCAAGCGCACGCGCAGCGACAACTACCGCTCGCAGCACCGCGGCGGTCGTGGCGTCAAGGGCGCCCAGCTCCGCGCGGACGACATCGTCGAGCACTTCTTCGTGACGACGACGCACCACTGGCTGCTGTTCCTCACCGACCAGGGTCGGGTCTACCGGGCGAAGGCGTACGAGCTGCAGGAGGCGAGCCGCGACGCCAAGGGCCAGCACGTCGCCAACCTGCTCGCGATGCAGCCCGACGAGCAGATCCAGCAGGTGCTCGACATCCGCGACTACGAGGCCGCGCAGTACCTCGTGCTCGCGACCGAGCAGGGCCTGGTCAAGAAGACCGCCCTGACCGAGTACGACACCAACCGCACCGGTGGCATCATCGCGATCAACCTGCGCGAGGGCGACAAGCTCCGCCAGGCGCTCCTGGTGGACGAGACGGACGACCTGCTGCTCGTGTCGAAGCACGGCATGTCGCTGCGCTTCACCGCGACGAACGACACCCTGCGCCCCATGGGCCGGTCGACCTCCGGTGTGAAGGGCATGTCCTTCCGCGGGGACGACGCGCTCCTCGCCGCCCGGGTCGTCTCGGACGACGGGTACGTGTGGGTCATGACCGAGGGTGGCTACGCCAAGCGCACCGCCGTCGAGCACTACCGCGTCCAGGGCCGAGGCGGCCTGGGCATCAAGGTCGCCAAGCTCGCTGCCGACCGGGGCGACCTGGTCGGGGCGCTCATCGTCGGTGCCGACGACGAGGTGCTCGTCGTGCTGCAATCGGGCAAGGTGGTAAGGTCCTCCGTGTCCGAGGTGCCCGCCAAGGGTCGCGACACGATGGGTGTGGTCTTCGCGAGGTTCGCGGAGAACGACCGGATCATCGCGGTGGCCCGGAACAGTGAGCGGAACCTGGACGACCAGGACGACGCCGAGATCGAGCCTGCGGGCCCGGTGGAGACGGTCAGCCCTGACGAAGCGGCCCCGGAACCCGCCGACCCCGCCGACACCGAGCCTGTCGAGGACGAGGCCGGAGAGGACCAGTCGAACAATGAGTAGTGTCGCCGAGAAGCTCCAGAAGAAGGCGAAGCGGCCCGTCGGCACCCGACAGGTCCGTCTGCGCCTGGTGTACCTCGACTTCTGGTCAATGGTGAAGCTGAGCTTCCTCATCGCCCTGGCCGGGTCCATCGTGATCGTCGTCGCGACGGCGCTCGTCTGGGTGATCCTCAACCAGACCGGCGTGTTCACCCAGATCGACGCCCTGCTCAAGGACGTCACCGGGCAGAACGGTTACTCGATCATGGATCAGTTCTCCCTGGGCCAGGTCCTCGGGTTCTCCGTCGTGGTGGGCATCCTCAACGTGGTCGTCGGTACCGTGCTCGGCGCGATCGTCAGCGTGCTCTACAACCTCAGCGTGCGGATCACGGGCGGCGTGCTCGTGGGCTTCACGAACAACTGACACACCCGGCCGGGTGGGTTCCCACCGCTCGATTTCGTTCTGCGGGATCGGTGGGGTAGGCTTTCATCCGGTCTGAGGGGCTATAGCTCAGGCGGTTAGAGCGCTTCGCTGATAACGAAGAGGTCCAAGGTTCAAGTCCTTGTAGCCCCACCACTTCCCACCGGGTCCAGTTCGCTGGCTCCCTCGGGGCCTTAGCTCAGTTGGTAGAGCGCCTGCTTTGCAAGCAGGATGTCGGGAGTTCGATTCTCCCAGGCTCCACTCCTCAAAGCCCCTGGTCGCGATCCTGTCGCGGCACAGGGGCTTCGTTCTGTCCGGGGTGGCTGTCCCGGCGTCCCCTTGGTTCCCGTCGTTCGCGGCCTGCCGGCGCGGGGTGCGGTGCCGGCGTGACCCGGTCCAGCCCGGCCGTGCTCCTGTTGGCGGCGTTCGGGTGGTGCGGCCGTCGCCGAGCGGGCAGGACATGCCGTACGTGTGTCGTCGCGCGGGCAGGAGTCGTCGCGCCGTCTGCGCGAGTGGGTCGGATCCTGCCCGCTCGGGGACGGCTGCGTCGGTGGCACCGGGGTGTGCGCCTGGCACGGTGCGGGGCGAGGACGTGTCGGACGGGAGGCGCGTGGCGGGCAGGCGCCGGGCCTCCCGTCCGACGTCGCCGAGCGGGTGGGACACGCCGTTGGCATGTCGTCGCGCGGGCAGGAGCCGTCGTGCCGTCTGCGCGAGTGGGTCGGATCCTGCCCGCTCGGGGACGCTGCGCCGGCGGCACCGGGATGTGCGCCTGGCACGGTGCGGACGGGGGACGTGTCGGACGGGAGGCGCGTGGCGGGCAGGCGCCGGGCCTCCCGGTCGACGTCGCCGGGCGAGTGGGTCGGCGGCGGTCACGCGGCGACCAGCGGTCAGCGGGCACGACGTGCCGTGCTCGAGCCGTCCTGCGGGCGATTCCGGGCGGTGCGCCGTCGCGAGTGCGTCAGATCAGCGCCGCTCGGGGACGCCCCACCTCGGGGACGCACCGCCACCTCGGGGACGCACTGCCACCGCGGGGACGACGAAGGGCCCCGGCGCAGTGCCGGGGCCCTTCGTACGAACCGGGAGGTCAGGCGGCGGGCTTCTCCGCCGTGTCAGCGTCGTCGGCGACCCAGAGGTCGTCGTCGGCGCGGAGCGTCTGGTACGCGGCGTATGCAGCACCGGCGACGGCGACGACACCGACGACGATCAGGGCGACTCCGCCGAAGCCGAGCCCCTTCTTCTGCTGACCGGGCGTGTACTTCGCCGCGACCTTCTTCGCCTGCTTGCCCTTCTTCTGGGCGTCCTTCACGATCTTCTTGACCCGCGGGTCCTTCGCCAGGTCCTTGACGCTGAGCACCGAACCGGCGGTCGCGACGAGTCCGGGGACGACCTCGGTCTGGAATCGGTGTGAAGCGCTGTGTGCAGCCGAGGTGGCTGCGTGGACGCCCGTGGCGACCGCGGGACGGATCCCGTTGTCGATCGCGTTCTGCACGCGGGGGGCGATGTCCTTGCGGGCTGCGTCAGCAGCGTGCGAGCGAGCCTCGGCGAGGATCGCGTTCGCGTGCTCGAGGACCTTGCGCTGCTCGCCGAGGAGCGAGGCGGTCTTTCCCTTGAGCTTCTTGATCTGCTTCCGACGCTTGCGCGGGATCTCGATCGTCGTCATCTGGTACCTCCATCGGATCGGCGTGACCCCATCCTGCCACCGAGCACCCTGACAGGTCACGGATCGTCGGCTGTGGGATCCGTGTCACCGTCAGGAGTACATGCGAGAATCGACACATGTCTCTGCACACTGCTGTCGCAACGATCCACACGAACAAGGGCGACGTCCGCGTCAACCTGTTCGGCAACCACGCTCCGAAGACCGTCAAGAACTTCGTCGACCTCGCGACCGGCAAGCAGGAGTGGACGCACCCCGGCACGGGCAAGGTCTCGACCGACAAGCTCTACGACGGCGTGGTGTTCCACCGCATCATCAAGGACTTCATGATCCAGGGCGGCGACCCGCTCGGCCAGGGCATCGGTGGCCCGGGCTACCGCTTCGACGACGAGATCCACCCGGAGCTCACCTTCCAGAACCCGTACATCTTCGCGATGGCGAACGCGGGTATCCAGGGCGGTCGCGGCACCAACGGCTCGCAGTTCTTCATCACGACCGTGGCCACGCCGTGGCTCCAGGGCAAGCACACCATCTTCGGTGAGGTCGCCGACGACGAGTCCCGCGCGGTCGTCGACGCGATCGAGGCAGTCCCGACCGACGGCCGCGACAAGCCCGTCGACGACGTCGTGATCGAGAGCATCGACGTCGAGGACGTCTGAGCTCGGTGACCGACCCATCCCCGGGGCGCGACGGCTCCTGCTACCGGCACCCCGACCGGCAGAGCTTCATCCTCTGCCAGCGGTGCGGACGGACGATCTGCACCGAGTGCCAGACGCCGGCCGCGGTCGGCGTGCACTGCCCGGAGTGCGTGCGTGAACAGCGCGCGCAGTTCCAGGCGAACCGCCGTGCCTCGGGAGCGCCGGGCGGCCTGACGGTCGCCCGGCGACGGTTCGCCATGGTCGACCAGAAGGCCACCACGGTGATCATCGCCGTGTCGGTCGTCGTGTGGCTGCTGAACCTGCTCTCGGGCGGGGTCGTGAACCAGTGGCTGAGCTACTGGACGCCGTTGGTCGGGACGCAGCCGTGGCGCATCGTCACCGGGCTGTTCGTGCACTCGTCGTTGTTCCACGTCGGTTTCAACATGCTCGCGGTGTTCATCTTCGGACGGATGCTCGAGAACCTGCTCGGGACGTGGCGCTTCGTCGCGCTGTACTTCCTGGCCGGACTCGGCGGTGACCTCGCCGTGTCGTTGCTCACCCCGGGTACTCCGGTGGTCGGCGCCTCCGGGGCGATCTTCGGGCTCTTCGCGGCCTTCTTCGTCATCCAGCGCAGCCTCGGGTACAACGCGGTGCAGCTCCTCGTGATCATGGGGCTGAACCTCGTGGTGGGCTTCCTGCCCGGGACGAACATCTCGTGGCAGGCCCACGTCGGTGGGATCGTGCTCGGCTTCGTCACCGGGTTCGTCTTCTCGAAGACGCGGAACGTCCGACAGCGTGGCCTGCAGACCGGTCTGCTCGTCGCCGAGGCCGTGCTGCTCCTCGCCGGGATCACCGCCGCGTACATCGCCATCGGCGGCTTCGCGATCGGCTGACGCCCGGCCCTGGCACCGTGAACGCCCCGCTCCGCCTGTCGGTGGAGCGGGGCGTTCTGCGTTGTCCACACCTACGGCCGACGTTCTCCACATCTGTGGACAACTCCGTTAGTTACACGGGTGTGATTATCCCCACTGTGGAGACCACTGTGGATAACTCCGGGACGGGGGTGTGGACGGAGCTGTGCAAACTGGGGAGAACTGTGGAGAAGCGGGGCGGAGGTGTGGACGGAGCGCTCGAGCCGGCCCGTTCCCTGTGGAGAGGGCGGCAGCGACCGCAGGAACGACGACGCCCGCCGTACCGAGCGGTACGACGGGCGTGGACGAGTCCGGGGTGCGGTGTCAGCGCCACCGCGTGGTCATGAGGAAGCCGACGAACATGATGCCGAAGCCGATGAGGATGTTCCACGAGCCGAGCGACGGAACCGGCAGGGTCGTGTTCGAGATGTAGAAGACGATCACCCATGCGAGGCCGACGAGCATGAAGCCGAACATGACCGGCTTGAACCACACGGGGTTGGGCTGATCGCCCGCCGTGTCGACCGAGTCGGCTCGGGTCCTCCGGGCGGGCTTGGTGCGGTCCTTGTCCTTGGCCATGGCCGGTATCCTACCGTGACCGCGTGTGTGGGAAGACCTTCAGGAGCCTGCGCACATCCCCCACGAGTACGGTGATCCGACCATGACCAAGATCCTCGTCATCGACAACTACGACAGCTTCGTCTACACACTCAACGGCTACGTGCAGCAGCTCGGCGCCGAGACGGACGTCGTCCGGAACGACGCGTTCCCGGAGGACGAGATCGCTGAGCGCATCGCCGACTACGACGGCGTGCTGCTCTCGCCGGGCCCCGGCACACCGGGCGACGCTGGCCTGTCCATCCCGACGGTCCACGCAGCCGCGGCCGTCGACAAGCCCCTGCTGGGTGTGTGCCTCGGTCACCAGGCGATCGCGGAGGCCCTCGGCGCCACGGTCACGCACGCCGAGGAGCTCATGCACGGCAAGACGTCGCAGGTCGACCACGACGACAGCGTCCTCTTCACCGGGGTGCCGCACCCGTTCACGGCGACCCGCTACCACTCGCTCGCGATCGTCGACGGCACCGTGCCCGACGAACTCACCGTCACGGCACGGACCGGCGGTGGCGTGATCATGGGCGTGGAGCACCGGGACCACCCGCTGTACGGCGTCCAGTTCCACCCCGAGTCCGTGCTGACCGAGGGTGGGTACCGGATGGTCGGCAACTGGCTCGAGACGACCGGGCTCGACGGGGCCGCCGACCGTGCCGCCGCGCTCAACCCGCTGATCGCCGCACACCGCGCCTGATCGCTGCGCGCGGGTTCGAGCACCGGACCACGGCTGAGCGCCGGGACCGGTGACCGATGCGGTCCGCGGTGCGCCAGAGACCCGGTCGCGCTGCGCGGACGTGCGGGAGCCGAGCGCGGCCGGGCCGACGACCAGCAGGACCAGCAGGACCAGCAGGACCAGCGGGACCGGCAGGACCAGCAGGACCAGCGGGACCAGCACGGCCCGCACGGCGAGCACGGCCCGCACGGCGAGCACGGCCAGCGTGGTCATCCGAGCCGGCGAGGCGGGCGTGTGCCGCGCCTCCAGACCGGACTACTGTCCGTCGCCGCCCTGGTCGCCGCCCTGGTCGCCGCCCTGGTCCCCACCCTTGTCGCCGCCGTCCTGAGCAGGGGCCGACGGCTGCTGCTGCGGCTCCTGCCGGACAGCAGCGGCGCAGTAGGTGAGCACGACGGTGCTGCCCTGGGCGATGTCCCCTTCGGGAGCGCTCTGCTGCGTCACCGTGTTGCCGGTGCACGTGTAGGTCGGTGACGCCTGGACCTGCAGGCCGAGGTTCGCGAGCGTCGTGTTCGCCGCCGAGATCGGCTGCTGCGTGACGTTCGGCATCCGGACCTTGCCGTTGGAGACCGTCAGGTTGACGACGGAGCCCTTCTCGAGCTGCGTGCTGGACTCCGGTTCCGTGCTCATGACGGTGCCCTCCGGCACGTCGGGCGAGTAGTCGGAGTTGATCGCCCCGACCTCGAACCCGGCGTCCTCGAGCGTCTGCTGGGCGGCGTCCTGGGCCTGCTTCGCGACGTCCGGCACGGGCACCTGCTCGGGGCCGAGCGAGACGACGACCCTGATGCTCTGGTTGCGGGCCACGTTGGTGCCCGAGCCGGGTTCCGTGCGGATGACGGTGTCCTTCGCCACGTCGTCGGAGTTCTCGCCGACCTCGACGGCGCTGAGGTCGCGCTTCTCGAGCTCCCCGCGTGCTCCGTCCCAGGACGCGCCGACGACGTTCGGCACCGACACCGACGACGAGATCGGGGCCTTGCCGGGCTGCAGGTTCGCGACGAAGAACGCGACGCCGGCGATCACGGCGGCGGTCAGGATGATGCCGAGCCAGATCCAGGCGACCGGCGGACGGTTCTGGGTCCGCTGCGGCCGGTGCTCGGCGGTGTCGTCGTCGAGCTCGCGGAAGGCGACCGCTGGGTTCGAGGTGGTGCGCGGGTTGACGCCGAAGAGCATGGTCGACGCGTCGTGCGCGGCGTTCTGCTGCAGTGTTCGGGTCGAGACCGGGACCTTGCCGGCGGCTGCCTGCTGGAGGTCCGTGCGGAACTCCGCGGCGTTCTGGAACCGGCGCGTGCGGTCCTTCACCATCGCGTGCAGCGTCACGGCGTCGAGGGCCGGGGACACGTCGGGCGAGATGGTCGAGGGTGCGACCGGTTGCTCGCTGACGTGCTGGTAGGCGACTGCGACCGGCGAGTCGCCCGTGAAGGGCGGTCGACCGGTCAGGAGCTCGAAGAGCAGCACGCCGGTGGAGTACAGGTCAGTGCGGGCGTCCACGGTCTCGCCGCGGGCCTGTTCCGGGGAGAAGTACGAGGCCGTCCCGAGGATGGACGTGGTCTGCGCGACGGTGGCCGACGTGTCGGTGATCGCGCGGGCGATGCCGAAGTCCATGACCTTGACCTGGCCGCTGTGCGTCACCATGACGTTCGCGGGCTTGATGTCGCGGTGCACGACGCCGGCGCGGTGCGAGTACTCGAGGGCGGTGAGGATGCCCTCGGTGATCCGCACGGCCTCGGTCGACGCGAGCGGGCCGTCGTCGAGGACGTCGGACAGCGCGCGGCCGTCGACGTGCTCCATGACGATGTAGGGCACCTGGACCTCGGCGCCGGAGGGCTCGGTGACCGTCTCCTCGCCGGCGTCGTAGACGCGGACGATGGTCGGGTGCGCCATCCGTGCGGCGGCCTGGGCTTCCTGGCGGAAGCGGATGCGGAAGGCCGGGTCGTTCGCCAGGCTCGGCTTCAGGAGCTTCACCGCGACACGGCGGCCGAGTCGGGTGTCCGTACCCACGTGCACCGTCGCCATGCCGCCCCGACCGATGACGTCACCGATCTCGTAGCGGTTCGCGAGGAGCGTGATCCCCGCGGTCACACCTTCTGGCACGTACTCCTCCGAATGTCCGTCCGGGACAGTGTACGGCAGCGCTCTCTGGTGGGAGGCTGACCACGGGGGCGGCCGACGAACCGTTACACAACGGTGTCGACAGCCCCCGTTCGGGTCACGTCAGTTGGCGTCCTGCGGCCCGCCGGTCGGGTCGGTGCCCTGCGTCGGATCGGTGGGGGTCTCCGCGTCGGTGGGCTCCCACGTGGCCGTCGCGGCGTCCGAGTTCTCCGAGGCGGCGAGGGTGCCGCCGGACTGGCTGGCACACGTCACGTTGTAGGCGAAGACGACCTGCTTGCCCGCGGCGTCGGCCTGGATGGTGACCGCGGTCGACGTCGTGTCGCCGGAGTTCGCCCCCGAGGCGTCCTTGCCGTTGGACACGGTCCAGGTGTACTTCGACGGCGAGTACCCGTCGGGGCACGTGGCGGCCGACCAGCTGAAGGTGACCTGTCCCGTGTCCGACACCGTGGTCGCACTCGGGCTGTTCGGCTTGTTGGCCGTCGGCGGCGTCGTGTACTGGGTGATGGTGACGAGCGCGCCCTTGGTGACGCTCCCCGTGGGGGTGAGGTCCGCCACGGTGTTGGCCTGGTCGGCCGACGGCGCCGGGCTGCCGTCCTGGACGGTCACCTCGAAGCCGAGCTCCGACAGCGCCGCGCGGGCGTCGTCGGTCCCGCGGCCGACGTAGTCGCTCTTGTCGAGGAACAGGCGCGTGGCCGTCGGCGTCGCGCTCGGGGTCTGGCTCGGCGGGGCGGAGGTGCGCGTCGCTTCCGGCGAGGCCGATGCGGACGCCGAGCGGCTCGCTGCCGGCTCGTTCGAGCCGCCGAGCGCGAACGCAGCGATGACGCCGCCGATGACGAGCAGGGCGACGATGCCGACGACCCACCAGATCCAGGCGCGCTTCCTCCGCGGCTCCTCGTCGTCCGGACCGACGGGCGATCCCGGCGTGCCGGGAGGACCGCCGACCACGCCACCGGCCCGGGTGCCGATGAGCGCCGTCGCGGCGTCGTCGCCACCGCCCGCCGGCGGGTTGAAGGCGACCGTGCCCGCGCCGCCGACGGCGGGGACCGCCACGGTGGCGGCGGCGACGTCGCCCCGACGCAGGGCCTGCGCCGCACGGGCGAGGTTCGCCGCGGTCGCCGGCCGGTCGGCCGGCTTCTTCGCGATGCAGGAGAGCACGAGGGCGGCCACGGGCTCGGGCACGTCGCCGGGCAGCGCGGGCGGCTGCTCGTTGATGTGCGCCATCGCGATGGCGACCTGCGACTCCCCGGTGAAGGGTCGACGGCCGGCCAGTGCCTCGTACGCGACGATGCCGAGCGAGTAGATGTCCGTGGACGGCGAGGCGGGGTGGCCGCTCGCCTGCTCCGGCGACAGGTACTGCACGGTGCCCATGACCTGACCGGTGGCCGTCAGCGGGACCTGGTCGGCGATGCGGGCGATGCCGAAGTCGGTGATCTTCACCCGGCCGTCGGGCGTGATGAGCAGGTTGCCGGGCTTGATGTCGCGGTGCACCAGGCCGACCGCGTGCGCGGCCTGCAGGGCGTTCGCGGTCTGCGCGACGATGTCGAGCACCTTGTCGACCGGCAGCGTGTGCTCCCGCTCGATCATGGTGGACAGTGCCTCGCCCGGGACGAGCTCCATCACGAGGTAGGCGCTGCCGTCCTCCTCGCCGTAGTCGAAGACGTTGGCGATGCCCTCGTGGTTGACGAGGGCGGCGTGCCGGGCCTCGGCGCGGAAGCGCTCGAGGAAGCCGGGGTCACCGAGGTACTCGTCCTTGAGGATCTTGAGCGCGACGGTACGGCCGATGACCAGGTCGGTCGCCTGCCAGACCTCGCCCATGCCGCCGATCGCGACCCGGGAGGAGAGCTGGTACCGCCCACCGAAGGTGAGTCCGCTGGTGGGTCTCATTTGTTCAGCACCGCCTCCATGACCTTCTTCGCGACCGGAGCCGCGACCGTGTTGCCGACGCCGGACTGCCCGAGGCCGCCGCCGTTCCCGACGACGACCGCGACGGCCACCTCGGGGTTCTTCGCCGGGGCGAACCCGGTGAACCAGAGCGTGTACGGGTCGCCCGTACCGCCTTCAGCCGTGCCGGTCTTCCCTGCGACGTCGACACCGTCGATCTTCGCATTGGTGCCGGTCCCGCCGCTGACGACGCTCTGCATCGCCTCGGTCAGGTCCGCTGCCTCGGAGCCGGACAGCGGGTTGCTGAACTGCTTCGGCGAGAAGGACTCGACGGTCTTGAGGTCGCTCGTGGTGACCGAGTCGACGAGCGACGGCTGCATGACCTTGCCGCCGTTCGCGATGCCCGCGGAGACCATCGCCATCTGCAGCGGCGAGACGCGCACGCTGGCCTGGCCGAACGAGCTGAGCATCAGCGTCGCGGTCGAGTCGACGTCGGGGTACTGGCTGGCGGTGGCGCGCATCGGGACCTCGATCGCGTCGCCGAAGCCGTACTCGTCGGCGACGGACTTGATCGCGTCGTAGCCGAGCTTCTGGCCGAGTTCCGCGAACGGGATGTTGCACGAGTTCTGGATGGCGGTGCGCAACTTGACGGTGTCGCCGCCGCCGCAGGAGCCGCCCTCGGCGTTGTTGATGTACGTCTGGGTCCCGGGCAGCTGCAGGCGTGACGGGTTCGGGAACTCGGAGTCGAGGTCGTACTTGCCGTCCTTGAGCGCCGCCGACGCCACGATCAGCTTGAAGACCGACCCCGGCGTGTACAGGTCGCCGCCGATCGCGCGGTTCTGCAGGGGCGTCGGACGCTGGCCGAGCAGGGCGTCGTACTGCGCCTTCACCTCGGTCGTGTCGTGCGAGGTGAGGGCGTTCGGGTCGAAGTCGGGCTTCGAGACCATCGCGAGGATCTTGCCCGTCGAGGGCTCGATCGCCACCACGGAGCCGGTGTTCGTGCCGAGGGCGTCGTACGCGGCCTGCTGCACGGCCGGGTCGATCGTCAGGTTGACGTTGTCGCCCTGGACGTCCTGACCGGTCAGGATCGCGTTGAGGTTCTGGAAGAACGATGCGTCGGAGTTGCCGGAGAGCACGGCGTTCTCGGCACTCTCGATGCCGGCGTTGCCCTGGCCGATCGTGAAGTACCCGGTCACCGCCGAGTAGAGCGGTCCGTTCGTGTACTTCCGCTGGTACTGGTACTGGTCGTCCGACGGGGTCGACTCGGCGATGGGGCTGCCGTCGACCAGGATCGCGCCGCGCTTGGTCGAGTAGCTGTCGAGGATCGTCCGCGAGTTCCGGGAGTCGGCGCGGAGCGAGTCGGAGGCGAAGAACTGGATGGACGTCGTCGACACGAAGAGCGCGACGAACATGAGCACGATGACGGTCGAGACGCCGCGGAGCTGTCGGTTCACCGGGTGCGTTCCTTCCTGGACGACCCGCGACCGCGCGCGGCCGGGATCGAGCCCTGCTGCACGCGTTGTTCGGCGGGGATGGCGTCGGTGAGCCGCAGGAGCATCGCGGCGATGATCCAGTTGGCGATGAGCGACGAACCACCGGCGGCCATGAACGGTGTGGTGAGCCCGGTGACCGGGATGATCCGGGTGATGCCGCCGACGACGACGAAGACCTGCAGCGCGATGATGAAGCCGAAGCCGACGCCGAGGAGCTTGCCGAAGTCGTCCTGCGCCATGAACGCGACCCGCAGGCCCCGCGACGCGAGGACGATGAAGAGCGCGAGGACGGCGAACACCCCGATGAGGCCGAGTTCCTCGCCGATCGACGCGATGATGTAGTCCGCGTTCGCCACCGGGGTGATGTACGGGCGGCCCTGGCCGAGGCCGGTGCCCGTGATCCCGCCGTTCGCGAAGCCGAACAGGCCCTGGACGAGCTGGTAGCTGCCCTGGGTCTGCCGGTCGTAGATCGTCTGGTCGAACGGGTCGAGCCACTGCTCGAAGCGGCCGTGCACGTAGACGAGCACCGCCTGGGCGACGAGGGCGCCCCCGACGAACAGCGTGAGCCCGATGGCCACCCAGCTGAGGCGGGCGGTCGCGACGTAGATCATCACGAGGAACAGGCCGAAGTAGAGCAGTGCGGTGCCGAGGTCGCGCTGGAACACGAGGACGGCCATGGCGGCGGCCCACATGACCAGGATCGGCCCGAGGTCACGTGCGCGGGGGAAGGTCATGCCGGCGAACTTCCGGCCGACGATCGACAGCGAGTCGCGTGCGGTCACGAGGTACCCGGCGAAGAACAGCGCCATCGTGATCTTCGCGAGCTCACCGGGCTGGAACGAGAAGGGGCCGATGCGGATCCAGACGCGCGCGCCGCCGACGTTCGACCCGATGCCGGGCAGCATCGGCAGGAGCAGCAGCGCGATGGTCGCGATCATGAAGATGTAGCGGTACCGCTGCAGGAACCGGTGGTTCCGCACGGCGAGGAGCGTGATCGTCGCCAGGACCATCGCGAGCATCGTCCAGACGATCTGCTTCACGCCGATGGCGTCCCAGCCGGTCAGGCCGTTGTGCACGTCGATGCGGTAGATCTCGGCGATGCCGATGCCGTTGAGCACCAGGGCGATCGGCAGGACGAACGGGTCCGCGTGCTTCGCGACGACCCGGAGCACCACGTGCATGACCAGCGCGAGTCCGAGGATCCCACCGCCGACCCAGAGCACACCGGTGTCGAAGACGCGGCCCTTCGTGCCGAGCTGCACGAGCACCATCGCACCGGCGCAGATCCCGCAGGCGATGACGAGCAGCACGAGCTCGAGGTTCCGGGCACGGGCCGGTTCGCGCAGCTTGATCGTGATGGCCTGCGTGAAGGATTGTGCGGTCGTGGCGCTCACCGGCGGGCTCCCGGCGAGGCGGAGGGCGACGCGGACGGCGATGCGCTGCCCGACGACGAGCCGGACGGCGTCGGCGTGGGCGACGACGATCCGCCGTCGCCACCGGTGCCGGCCTGGTCCTGCCCGGTCTCGGCGGCCTTCCGCAGACGGTCGACGATGTCGCGCGCATCCGACAGTGACTGCGCGTTGATGGTCGAGCGGACGTTCTCCCGCGTGTACTCGGGCAGCGACGAGACGGTGACGTCGGTGTCCTCGTACACGTCGGACAGCGCGAGCGGCCCGATCGACTGCTGCACGCCCTGGTAGATGGCGACGGTGCCGCGGTCGGTGCCGACGTAGTAGTGCGCCTGCGTGATGCGCCAGCCGAGGAACACGGCGCCCACGAGCGCGGCCACGGCGACGACGAGCGCGATGGTCCACGCGATCCGACGGCGGATGCGCCGTCGGCGGTCCTCGGCGATGAGCTCGGCGAAGAACTGGTCGGACTCGGGCTCGAAGTGCGAGTCCTCGGGGGCGGCGGAGACCTTGAGCGGGTGCAGCAGGATCGTGGGGAGGCGGATCGGCTTGCGGCCGGTCGACGCCTCGAAGGTGAGCGGTGCCGCCGCGGAGCCGACGGTGGTCGCGGCCGCGTCGTCGTCGTCGGGCTCGGTGTCGGTGACGTCCATCACGACGACGGTCACGTTGTCCGGGGCGCCGTGGTCGAGGGTCTCCTTCACCAGGCGCTGCGTCACCTGGTTGGCGTCCATGGTCGACGCCAGGGCGTGCCGGATCCGTTCCTCGGCCAGGTACGACGACAGTCCGTCGGAGCAGAGCAGCCAGCGGTCGCCGGTCTGGATGTCCATGACGGCGGTGTCGACCTCGGGCGCGGCGTCCACGTCACCGAGCACGCGCATGAGCACCGAGCGCCGGGGGTGCACGGCGGCTTCCTCCGGCGTGATCCGACCGCTGTCGACCAGGCGCTGGACGAAGGTGTGGTCCGACGTGATCTGCTGCAGCTCGCCGTCGCGCATCCGGTAGATGCGCGAGTCGCCGATGTGCGCGATCGCGATCTGCTCGCCGACGCGGATGAGCGCGGACACCGTGGTGCCCATGCCGGTGAGCTCCTGGTGCTCGAACACCGTCTCGGTGATCAGCTGGTTCGCAGCGATCAGGGCCGACTGCAGGGCGAACTCGGCGTCGTGCGCGGACGGGAACTCGCGGTCGACCTCGCGGATGCGTCGGATCGCGATCGCCGACGCGACGTCTCCACCGGCGTGTCCGCCCATGCCGTCCGCGACGGCGAACAGGTGCGTGCCGGCGTACCCGGAGTCCTGGTTGTTGGCACGGATGCGCCCCACGTGGGACACAGCGGCGCTCAGCGTGCGAGCCGTCATGTCCCGGTTACCGCCGCAGCTCGAACGTCGTCGTCCCGATGGTGATCGGCGTCCGTTCCGCGATGGTCACGGGGGCGGTCACCTTCTGACCGTCGACGAACGTGCCGTTCGTGGACTCGAGGTCTGACAGGACCCAGCCGTCGGCCCGGAGGTCGAGGCGGGCGTGGTTGGTCGACGTGTAGTCGTCACGGATGACGACGTTCGACTCGCTGGAGCGCCCGATCGTGATGGGACCGCCGCCGAGCGGCATCTCCATGCCCTCGCGCGACCCCTCGGTGATGACGAGCCGCGTGGGTGTCCCGGAGGCGGCGGTGGGCTGCTGCCCGCCGCCGGCGTGCCCGATGACCTCGGTGAACGCGCCCGGCGCGGCGGGTGCCGCTGCGGCCGGAACCGTCGGCGTGGTCGGGCCCGAGGCGCCGACCTTGGGATCGGTCGGGACGGTGCGCACGCGCTGGCCGAACAGGTCGCTCCGCAGGGCGAACACGATCACGAAGACGAACAGCCAGAGCACCGCGAGGAACGCGAAGCGCAGGACGAGCAGGGTCAGCCCTGTTGTCATCGAGCACCTCCGTCGTTCTCGGGGATCACCCGGAACACCATACGGGTACGACCGATCTCGATGGTGGAGTCCGGCTCGACGATGGCCTGGTCGAAGCGCTGCCCGTCGAGCTTCGAGCCGTTCGTGGAGCCGAGGTCGTTGGCCTGGGCGTGCTTGCCGTCCCAGATGACCTCGACGTGCTTCCGGCTCGTGCCGGTGTCCGCGACGGTGATGTCGGCGTCGGTCCCGCGGCCGATGACGGTGCGACCACGACGGAGGCGGTGTCGCTGCGACCCGATGTCGAGCACGGCCACCCAGGCGACGTCGCGCTGCACGGTCGAGGAGTCGATCTCGAGGAGCCCGGTGGACAGCGTGCCGTCCTGCTGCAGGCGGATCGAGACCGGCCCGGAGAACGAGTAGTTCTGCGCCACGGCGTGCTGCTGCACCATCTGCGACAGCTCGTCGATGAGCGGCTGGCCGACGTCGTGCATGCGCGAGTGGTCCGGCGGGGCGAGCCGCACGGTGAACTCGTTCGGCACGAGGATCCGCTCGCGGGAGACCACGGCGGCCTTCGTGTCGAGTTCCCTGCGCAGCGCACTGGAGATCTCGACGGGCTGCACGCCGGAGCGGAAGGTCTTCGCGAACGCGCCGTTCACGGCGCGCTCCAACCCACGCTCGAAGCTGTCCAAGAGGCCCATGTGTCTTCCGTGTTCGTCGGTCAGGGACCCCTCATGGTAGTGGCTGGCGCTCGGCCTCGTCTGTGCGTGGTCACGGGCACCGTTCGCTGCGTGGTACTGTTTCCGGGCTGGCGCGAGTGGCGGAATTGGTAGACGCGCACGGTTCAGGTCCGTGTGCTGGAAACGGCGTGGGGGTTCAAGTCCCCCCTCGCGCACCAGGTGAGGAACGGCCCCCGGAGGAATCCGGGGGCCGTTCCGTTTTCCCCCCTCGGCCGGGAGGCACGGCTCGCCCCCGGCAGGTCCGCGCCGCCGGGTGGGTCCCTGCTCGTCGTGCGCCGGGTCGCCCCCGGCAGACGCCCGACGTCCTCGGTGCAGCGGGCCGGTCAGTGGAACAGGTCGGTCAGCTCGCCGACGATGACGGCGACCGCGAGCACCACGAACGGCCCGAGGGCGACGACCGTGACCCAGCGGTGTTCGACGAGCAGCGCGACGAACTCGCGCAGGAACGCACTCGGCACGTAGTAGCGGGCGGTCCGGGCACCGACGACCTGCGCGTCGACGCCGAGGCGCCGGGCGAGCGAGGCGGTGCGGAGCACGTGGTAGTCGCTGGTGACGAGCAGCATCGGACCGACCCGGTCCGTCTCCCGCAGCAGCACGGCGGAGCGCTCGATGTTCTCGCGGGTGGTGGTCGACCGGTCCTCGAGCAGCAGGTCCTGCGCCGGCACGCCCTGCTCGGCGAGGTACTCGCCCATCGCCGCGGCCTCGGACCGCACCTCGTCCCCGCCCTGACCGCCGGAGGGCACGAGCACGGGCCGGTTGCCGCGGGCCAGTTCGGCGCGCCACGCGAGCAGGGCCCGGTCGAGTCGCCCGCGCAGGAGCGGGGTGACCGTGCCGTCCGCACGCAGGCCCGCACCGTGCACGACGACGGCCGTCGGCGCGATCCGGTGCCGCATCCGTCCGTAGACGACGGAGTAGAGGGCGAACGACACGAAGGCCGCGCTCGCGTAGGCGGACGCGAGGGCGATGAGTCCCGCGACGGAGAGGCCCACGACGCCGAACCAGAGCGTCACGAGGACCGAGGCGACCGGCAGCGCGAAGACGAGCACGCCGGCGATGAGCGAGAGCTGGTTGCCGAGGCTCCTGCCCTCCTTCCGGAGCATCGTGACGCCGTTCACGATCAGGGCGACGCCGAAGACGACCACGCTGATCGGCAGGGCGAGCGCGAGCAGCCCGAGCACCAGGAGCGCCACGGGGGAGTGCTGCGCGGCCACCGACAGCCCACCGAGGACGCCGAAGACGACGGCGGCGGTGAGGAAGACGCCGTTGCGGAGCATCCGGGGATCGCGCGTGCGTGCGATCAGGTAGCAGACGGCGAAGACCGCGGCGACGACGAGGAGGGGCACGTCCGCAGGCTACCGGCGCCCGGACGGGGGATCCCGAGTTCGGGGGGTTGACCCTGGTCAGCAGCGGTCCGCACACTGATCGGCGGTGCTCCGGGTCCGGCCGGTGCTCGTGCTCCGGGAGGGCCATCGTGCGGACGTCGTCCGTGACCGCTGCTGCGGTCGCACTGGGGGCCGCGCTCGTCGCGGTCGTGACCACGTCCGTCGGGGTCGCCCCCGCGGACGCCGCCCCGTCCTGCGCCGGCGACCGCATCACGGTGCGCGACCTGGGACGCGGGTGCACCGTCGACGGCGGCACGGTCACGCTGCCGGACGGTCGCCGGTTCGCGGTGCCGTCGCCCGGCACCACCGTGTCGGCGCTGCCGGTCGCGACCGCGGGGGCGGTCGACCCGGGCGACGTGTCGATCACGAACACCGGGCGCTCGGGCGTCGCGGTCGTGGTCGAGGGGGAGTGGTCCGGTGCCCCGGCGGCGATCCGGCAGGCGCGGATCCTGCACGAGCGACTGACCGGTCGCGGGCACGCGGCGCACCCGATGGCGGCCACCACGACGAAGGCCGTGCCGACCTCGAGCTGCACCAACAAGACGTACGCACTGCTCGGGTACCGGTGGCGGTCCGCCGTCCGCTGGTCGTCGAACCCCGCCGGCGCGAAGGCGACGGACGCCGCGGCGCTCCGGGCGGCCGCGAACGCCTGGACCGGCACGCTGCACAGCTGCGGTCGGACGATCGCCTCCGGTGCCCGGAACACGTACCTCGGCACGACCACGCAGACCCCGGCGGTCACGGCCAACGGCGGCTGCGGCTCCCCGAACGGCGCGAACACGACCGGGTGGGGCGCCCTGCGCGCCGGGACGCTCGCCACCACGTGCGTCTGGTCGCGCTCGGGTGTCGCGGTGGAGGTCGACCAGCGGTACACGACGGCGACCGCGTGGTCGTCGTCCGCGACGTGCTCCGGCGCACGGTTCGACCTGCGCGGCGTCGCGACGCACGAGTGGGGGCACGCCTACGGTCTCGGGCACACGACGCAGGCCTCGGGCCTCGTGATGCGGCCGGCGTCGACGCAGTGCGACCTCGCGCAGCGGACCCTCGGGCTCGGCGACGCACTGGGCATCGACGCGGCGAGCTGACCTCAGGCGGGGGCCGGTCCGTCCTCGCGGGCACCGGCCAGCCCGTGGTCGTGCGCGTACACGACGAGCTGCACCCGGTCGCGCAGCGTGAGCTTGCCGAGGATGCTCGAGATCTGCGTCTTGACCGTCGACTCGGTGACGAACTCCTTCGCCGCGATCTCCGCGTTGGAGAGCCCCCGCGACGCCCAGCCGAAGACGATGCGTTCCCGGTCGGTCAGCGTCTGGAACGCCGCGGGTTGCGGAGCCGGCGCGCGGTCGACGTCGGCGCCGAAGAGCTGGGACAGGTCGTTCGGCGCGATCACCGAGCTGCCCTCGTGCACGGCCCGCACCGCGGCGAAGAGGAACGGCGGTGTCGTGTCCTTGAGCAGGAAGCCGCTCGCGCCCAGGCGGATGGCGGTTGCCGCCGCGGGGTCGAGCCCGAAGGTCGTGAGCACCACCACGCGCGGGAGCGCCCCCTCGACCTCGCCGGAGAACAACCGCCGGACGGTCTCGACCCCGTCCACGCCCGCCATCCGCATGTCGAGCAGCAGGACGTCCGGACGGAGCTCGCGGATGCGGTCGAGGGCCTCGGCGCCGTCGGACGCCTCGCCGACCACCTCCATGTCGGGTTGCGCGTCGAGCACGACGCGGAGTCCCGCGCGGAAGAGTGCCTGGTCGTCGGTGAGCAGGATGCGGATCGGGTCGGTCATCGGGTCGTCCCCCCTCGGACGTCGAACGGGATGCGGGCGCGCGCGGCGAACACGGCGTCCAGGACGGCGGCGTCGAACGACCCGCCGATGGTGGTCAGGCGGGTCTGCATGCCGGTGAGCCCGCGGCCGGACCCCCGGGTCGTCACGGTCGGCTGCTCGCCGGTGCCGGCGCGCGCGGCGAGCTCCTCGAGCCCCAGTTCGCCGCCCACCGGCAGGGCGCTCGTCGGCACGGCGTTCTCCACCTCGAGCACGAGGTCGGCCGACCGCCAGGTCTCACGGACCTCGACGGCGCCGCCGGGCAGCCCGTGGCGGAGCGCGTTCGTGAGCATCTCCTGCAGCACCCGGCGGGCCGCCGTGCCGTGCACGGCGCCGAGCGGCCGGGCGACGCCACGGACGGTGTGCTCGACGTCGACCCCGGCCTCGCGGATGCCGCGGACGATCTCCTCGAACGACGTCGGGTCCGTCGCGGCCTCGGAGCCGTCGATGTGGCCGAGCACCTGCCGGACCTCGACGAGCGAGCTGCGTGCGGTGCTCGCGATGGTGGCGCTGACCTCGCGGATGCGGGCCTCGTCGTCGAGGAACGGCACGGAGTCGGCCTGGGCGATGATGACCGCGAGCGAGTGCCCGACGACGTCGTGCACGTCGCGCGCGATGTCGGCCCGGATGCGCTCGGCCTCGGCCTCGTCGACCGCGCGGGTCGCCACGGCCTCGGCCCGGTTCGCCACCGCCTCGGCCCGACTGGCGGCGGCCTCGGCGTCGGCGCGCCGGGCTGACTCGGCCACCTGCGACCGCACGGCCCGTCCGGCGAGGCCACCGGCCCAGAACGAGAGCAGGACGAGGGTGGGGGCCGCGAGGACGAGGGCGACCTGGTCGCTCGGCCCGTTCAGCAGCAGCGCGTAGCGGTAACCGGTCGAGGAGAGGTACATGGATGCCGAGACACCCGCCACCACGGCGAGCAGACCGGCGAGCACGGCCTCGGCCCGGGTGCCGACCACGGCGACGGTGCCGATCACGACGGCGATGGCCAGGTCGACCAGGGAGGGGCGCTCGCCGCCGGTGACCTGCACGGCGCCGAGCGCGACGGTCGCGACCATCGCGCCGCTCGGCGTCAGGCGGCGCAGGGCGATCGCGGCGCAGGCGGCGACGACCGCGAGCGGACTCGCGTGCTCGAGTTCGAGGTCGACCGGCGCGGTGAAGAGGAGTGCGGCGAGGCCCGCCCAGACGACGTCGGTGACGATCGACCGGGTCCGCATCGGCCGGAGGAACGTGCGCCGGTCCGTCACGGCTCGATCATCGCACGGGGTCGGGACCGACACCGAGCCCCCGGTCGCCCGCGGTGCCCGGTCACGGGACGGGCGACATCGCGACGAGCGCGATCGCGGTCACGACGACGATGGCGGCGCAGGTGGCGAGGGTGGCGATCACGTGCTTGGTCGAGGTCTCCATGCCTCCGAGCCTCGCGGACCGGGTGGGACACGGGCATCGGGCGGAGGGACGAACGCGGTCGTCCTGCAGGACGAAGCGACCGGGGTCGGGAGCCGGGACGACGTCGGACGGGAGGCGCGTGACGGCGCCGCCACGTGCCTCCCGTTCGATGCGGGGAATGTCAGATCGTGAGCTGCCCGAGCACGCGGTGCGCGATCGACACGGACTCCCCGCTCACCGCGGAGCGCGGCGAGGAGAGGAACGCGACCAGGTCCGCGATCTGCTGCGGGCTGGACTCGCCGCCGGCGCCCCGCTGCACCGCGGCGGCGGGGTGGTCCGTCACCGAGCCGGGGTTCACGACGTTGACCGTCACCCCCGTGCCGGCGACCTGGTCGGCGAGGTTCCCCGCGATGATGCTCGTCGCCGCGTTCCGCAGCGACGTCGTGATGTTCCCGGCGAGGTAGGCGTTCTGGCCGCTGATCACGACCACGCGTCCGTGTCCGGCCGCGCGCTGGTGCGGCAGCACCGCGTTCGCGACCCGGAGGAACCCGAGCGCCTTGCCGTCGATCGCCGCCGCGACCTGCTCCGGGTCGGACGCCCGGTCGGGGTCCAGGGTGCCGGCCGCCGGCGCCGCCGTCACGACGAGGACGTCGATGCGCCCGTGCTGCTCGAGCACCCGCGCGACCCCCGCGTCGACCGACTCCTGGGAGGCGGTGTCCATCGGCACGCCGTCCTCGCCGTCGGCGCTCCGCGACGCGACCACGACCCGAGCCCCCTCGCGACGGAGGGTCTCGGCGACGACGGCGCCGATGTACCCCCGTCCACCGACGACGAGGGCGACACGGTCACGCAGTTCGAGGTCCATGCCGCCCACCGTAGGCCGGTCCGGTGCAGGCCGACCGCGGTCGCACGACGGACCGGACCGCGCGATCCGTCCACCCCGGACGCCCACCCAGAGTCCGGCGCGGAGTGTGAGCGACACCAGCCGACCACCAGCGAAGCAGGAGAACGAGTTGTACTTCCACAAGCAAGAGCTCCAGTACAAGTCCACGCCCGACAAGCCCGACGCCGTCTACGCACGCAAGCTCCAGGAGGTGCTCGGCGGACAGTACGGCGAGATCTCGGTCGCGATGCAGTACCAGTTCCAGGCGTGGAACATGCACATGCCCGGCAAGTACCGCGACATGGTCTTCGGCATCGGCGCCGAGGAGATGGGCCACGTCGAGATGCTCGCGACGATGATCGCGCAGCTGCTCGAGAAGAGCCCCCTCGGCATCACGGAGGACGCCGTGCAGGACGACCCCACGGTCGCGGCCGTCGTGGGTGGCACGGACATCCAGCAGGGCATCGTCGCCGGCGCGGGTGCTCGTCCGGTGGACAGCAACGGGAACCCCTGGCAGGGCTCCTACATCACCGCGAGCGGCAACCTGCTCGCGGACTTCACGGCGAACGCGAACGCCGAGATGCAGGGCCGCGTGCAGGTCGCGCGGCTGTACCACATGACCGACGACCACGGCGTGCGGGACCTGCTCTCGTTCCTGCTCGCCCGCGACACCATGCACCAGAACATGTGGGCCACGGCGGCCGCCGAGCTGCGCGAGAAGGGGATCGAGGACTTCCCCGTCCCGAACAAGTTCCCGCAGGCGAAGGAGCACACCGAGTTCAGCTACCAGTACCTCAACTTCTCCGACGGGAAGCAGGCGGGCGACGGTCCCTGGGCGAGCGGTCCCTCGTTCGACGGGAAGGGCGAGTACTCGTACCACGACGGTCCCACGTCGTCGGTGCCGATGCCGCCGCCGACGCACCCCGACGTGCGGTTCTACGGCACGACCGAGCTGCCGAACGTGGTCGAGAAGACCGCGGGCCTGGTGCAGGACACGCTCCACAAGGAGTGACCGTCCCCGGGTCGCCCGACGGGATCGGCCGTCGCGACCCGACGACGGACGGGAGGCCCGGTGCGAGCGTGCACCGGGCCTCCCGTCCGTCAGGTGGTCACCGTTCCGCGCCCACGGTCGCCAGGGCGGCCGTGTCGTCGTCCGCGACCGGTCGCGGCGGCTCGAAGATGCCGGACCACATCCGCGTCGCGCTCCACAGTCCGATGAGGGCGACCGTGCCGCCGATCGCGGCGAGCCACGGCACGAGCGGGACCTGCGTCCACGCGCCGGGCGCGACCAGCCAGGCGAGGAAGCTGCCCGTCGTGCTGCCGGCCGCACCGAGGAGGACGGCCGTCCGGCGGTCCAGGCTCGAGGCGACGAGCGTCGCCGTGACGACCGCGACGGCGAGGAGCGCGTTGATGATCGTCGTCACCGCGCCCTCCGGTCAGTCCGCGGCGTTGCTGCCGACCGCGAGCTGCTGGGCGCCGCCACCCGTGGTGACGTCGATCCGGCGGGGCTTCGCGGACTCCTTGACCGGGATCGTGACGCTCAGCACACCGTTGTCGTAGGCGGCCGTGATGCGGGCGGTGTCCAGGTGGTCGCCGAGCGTCAGCTGCCGGACGAACGTGCCGGGCTGACGCTCGCGGGTGAGCCACTGCGAGCCCTCCGGTGCGCCGAGGGTGCGCTCCGCGCGGATGGTGAGCACGGAACCGTCGACGTCCACGTCGACCGAGCCCGGGTCGATGCCCGGCAGGTCGACGTCGAGGACGTAGTGGTCGCCCGTGCGGTAGAGGTCCATCGGCATGGAGCGCGGAGCACCGGCGCCGGCCCCGAGCAGGGAGCCGGCGAGTCGGTCGAGCTCGCGGAACGGGTCGAACTGCATCGTCATCGAGATCAACTCCTTCGTGTCCTCGTTGAGTCACCTCGACTCAACTACGAACTGTTCTAGCACGCTCCCCTCAGGAGTGCCGGGAGCGCGCTCGGAAGCTGCTGAGAGCGTCAGGGTGCGGACGGCGGGGTGATCTCGCGGTGCAGGCGCTCGAGCGCGGGGAGGGCGGCGGCCAGTGCGGCGCGGTCGTCCGCCGACAGGCGACCCATGGCGTCCACGAGGACGGTGGTCGCTGCCTCGTCGTAGGTGCGCAGGCGCTCGGTCGCGAGCGGGGTCAGGTGGACGGTGGCCCGCCGTCCGTCGGTGCCGACGAGCCGTCGCTCGACCAGGCCCGCCTGCTCCATCGTCGACACGAGGTTGCTGACGGTCGAGCGCGCCAGGCCGAGGCGGGACGCCAGCGCCGACGGCGCGGTGCCGGCCTCGTCGGCGCCGAGCGCCCGCATCACCTCGACCTGCGCGTCGGGGATGTCGGGCAGGCCGGCGGCGACGCGCGAGGTGCGGAGGAGCGTCCGGCGGAACGGGCCGATCCGGTCGCTCAGCCGCCGTGCGGCCCGTGCGGTCTCGTCGTCGCCCGTCCCCGTCATGCTCGGCAACCTACCAGCAAGTTTTGTTTGCAACAAAACCATTCGAGGTGCACGCTGGGGGCATGGACACCACGACCTCCGTCGAGCACCCCGAACCGCCCCAGGACCTGACCGGCATCGTCGGCCACCGGTTCGTCTACACGTACGCCAACGGCTGGCAGTACGAGATGTACGTCAAGAACGCCACGACCATCGACTACCGGATCCACACCGGCCACGTCGGCGGACGCTGGGTGAAGGACCAGACCGTCGACCTGGTCGCCCTGGCCGCCGGGGTCTACAAGGTCTCGTGGAACGAGCCGACCGGCACGAGCGTCGTCGTGAACGTGCTGCCCGAGCAGCGCGTCCTGCACGGCACCATCTTCTTCCCGCGGTGGATCGAGCTCGACGGGCAGAAGACCGTCCTGTTCCAGAACGACCACCTCGACGCGATGCAGCGCTTCCGTGACGAGGGCCCGACCTACCCGATCTACGTCGTGCCGGAGTTCGCGCACATCACGTTGTTCGAGCACGTCGGCGAGGACGACGAGTCCGTGGTCGACACGGCACCCGGCGACCTGCCGGCCGGGTGGGCGGACCGGACGAACTGATGGGCGCCGTGCCCCTGCGCGGCGTCGACCCCCGGACGACCCCGACGACCCTCGAGCACCGTGGGCAGACCGTCCGCGGGTGGCAGTGGGAACCGCGGGACGGTGCCGCGCCGGACGCGCCCGTCGTGCTGCTCGTGCACGGGTTCAGCGACAGCGCCCTCGGCGGCCACCAGCTGTTCGTGCAGACCGCGCGGCACCTCGTGGCGCGCGGTGCGGTCGTCCGCAGCCACGACCGGCTCGGTCAGGGCGCGAGCGACGGCGAGTTCGCGGACGTCACGCTCCGCGACGAGGTCGACCAGGTCGTCGCGATGATCGGTGCCGCCGACCGCGGGCAGGGCGTGCACGTCGTGGCGCACAGTCTGGGTGCGGTGGAGTCGGCGCTCGCCGCGGCGCGGGTGCCGGAGGCCGTCCGGACCCTGACGCTGTGGTCCCCGGCGGGCGTGGTCGTCGACGACGTCACCGTGCACGACGCGATCCAGGGGCAGCCGCTCGCCCCGGCGCGGGCGCAGGGCTGGTTCGACTTCGGCGGCATGGCCCTGGGGACCGCGTTCATCGACGACGTGCAGGACGGGCTCGACGTGTACGGGCCGATCGCCGGGTACGGCGGCCCGGCGGACGTCGTGCACGGGACCGAGGACGCGATCGTGCCGGTGTCGTACGGGCGCCGGTACGCCGAGCTCCTGCCGGGAGCGACGCTGACCGTCGTCGACGGTGCCGACCACGGCTGGTCGTCGGTACCGTTCCGGCAGCGACTGCTCGAGGTGCTCGACGCACGGCTCGGGCTGGCCTGAGGCGGCCGGCCTGTCGTCCGGCCCGCTGGACGCAACGTGGGCGGATGCTCGCAGCGACGTTCCGCTGCGCGCATCCGCCCACGTTGCGTTCCGCGAAGGGGGAGTGGGGCGGGTCAGCTCACCTGGCCGGACCGTGCACCGGACCACAGGTCGACGTCGAGGACGCCGACCGAGTGCTCGTCGATCGCTGCGAGCTCGTCGTCCGTGAAGGACAGGTTGCCGAGCGCCGCCACGTTCTGCTCGAGCTGCTCCACGCGCGAGGCGCCGATCACGAGCGACGTGACGCGCTCGTCGCGCAGCGCCCACGCGAGTGCGAGCTGCGCGAGGCTCTGGCCCCGGTCCGATGCGATGTCGGCCAGCGCCCGGAGGTGCCCGACCACCTCGTCCGTCAGCGTCCCGGCGTCGAGGGACTTGCCCGCGGCCGCACGCGAGTCCTCCGGCACGCCGTCGAGGTACCGCCCGGTGAGCAGGCCCTGCGCGAGCGCGGTGAACCCGATCACGCCGAAGCCGAGGTCGCCGGCGGCGTCGAGGAGCCCCTCGTCCTCGATCCAGCGGTTGAGCATCGAGTACGACGGCTGGTGGATGAGGAGCGGCGTGCCGAGGTCACGGAGGATCGCGGCGGCCTGGCGGGAGCGCTCGGCGTCGTACGACGAGATGCCGACGTACAGCGCCTTGCCCTGCTGGACGGCGGTGTGGAGCGCACCCATCGTCTCCTCGAGCGGGGTCGAGGCGTCGAGGCGGTGCGAGTAGAAGACGTCGACGTAGTCGAGCCCCGTGCGCTGCAGCGACTGGTCGAGCGAGGCGAGCACGTACTTCCGGGACCCGCCGCCCTGTCCGTACGGTCCGGGCCACATGTCCCACCCGGCCTTCGTCGAGACGACCATCTCGTCGCGGTACGGCCGGAAGTCCTCGCGCATCAGCCGACCGAAGTTCAGCTCGGCGGCGCCGTAGGGCGGCCCGTAGTTGTTGGCGAGGTCGTGGTGGGTGATCCCGAGGTCGAACGCGCGACGGCTGATCGCGCGTTGCGTCTCGAACGGCTTGTCGTCACCGAAGTTGTGCCAGTAGCCCAGTGAGAGCAGCGGGAGGTCGAGGCCCGACCGGCCGGTCCGGCGGTAGGGCATGGAGTCGTAGCGGTCGTCCGCAGCGATGTAGGACATGTCGTCCATCCTGGCCCGCCGCAGGTCCACGACCGCCGGGTCGGGACGTCGGACGGTCGCAGCGTGTGCGCGGAACGTACAGAACGCGAAAAGTTCGTTGCACTGATCGTTCGCGTCGTGAAACAGTTCTGCCGTCCGACCAGGACGCAACGACGCAGGAAGGCGGGACCACGAATGCACAGCACCTACTCCGGGATGGCGCGGAACGCACGGCTCTCGGCGACTCACACGCGGGTCGGCCTGACCGACCCCGCCGTCATCGACGCGTACGTCTCCCGCCGGATCCAGGACCCGTCGCTCCTGTCCGCGCGGACCGAACCGTCGTACGCTGACTTCTTCACGATGCCGATCGCGTAGCTCGCCGCTCCGACCGAGGGACACCACCACCACATGCCACTCACCGTCGTCCGCCGTGAGCACGTGCACCTCTACGCTCGGGAGCCCCGGTCGCGCGCCGCGAAGGTCGCCGTCGACGCCCTCCTCCGCCTGCAGCACGCGGAGGAGCAGCAGCTCGAACAGGCCCGGTCCGAGAGCGGCCTGACGAAGAACGAGTTCCTCGCCGAGCGCTACCTGCTCCAGGCCCACCGCGACGGCCGTGCGATGGGGCCGAAGGACCTCTCGGTGATGCTCAACGTGTCGAACGCGTCCGTGACGAAGATCGTCGACGGGCTCGTGGCCAAGGGCGACATCGTCCGGGTCCCGCACCCGACCGACCGGCGCGCGCAGGTGCTCGAGCCCACGGTGCAGGCCGCCGAGAAGATCGACTCGTCCTACGCGCGCTTCCACGAGGCCGTGGTCGGCGTCATGGACCACCTGTCGAGCGCCGACAACGAGGTGCTCGCCCGCTGCCTGGCACAGGTCACGGAGGCGCTGGCCGAGGGGACCCCGACCCCGGTCGACGAGTACACGGTCGACCCGGACGGCGCTGCCGAACCGAACGACTCCTAGGCCGCACGACGGGGGTGGCGCGAAAACCTTCCAACGGTAAGTTGGGGGGATGACGCACGAGGTCGACGACGACGTGCCCCCGCCCCGGCGCGGTGGGTACCGCAAGGGTGCCGAGCGCCGCACGCAGATCCTCGACGAGATGATCCGCATGGTCGCCGCGCAGGGCGTCGACGCCTCGTCCCTCCGCTCGGTCGCCGAGGCCCTCGGCATCACGCACGCGGCGCTCCGCCACTACTTCCCGAACCGCGACGAGCTGCTGCTCGCCGTCTACCGCGAGCACGAGGTCCGGGAGCAGGACGCACCGGACCGGATGCGGTCGGCGATCGGCGACATGCGCGAGAGCGCCACGCGCAACCGCGACGTCCCCGGGCTCGTGCAGCTCTACACGACCCTCGCCGCCGACGCCGTCCAGGAGGGACACCCGGCGACGCGCGACTTCATGCGCGAACGGTTCACCCGGCTCCGCGCGGACCTGGCGGAGCTCATCGCGGCCGACCAGGCGGCGGGCCGGATCCGCGCGGACCTGGACCCGGTCGACCTGGCGAGCCTCGGCATCGCGGCCTCGGACGGTCTGCAGGTCCAGTGGTTGCTGGACCCGGAGGCCGTCGACGGCGAACGGGTGCTCCGGCTGCTCGAGACGATCATCCCGGCCGCGGACCGCTGACGACGCGGAAGGACCGGCCACCGCGGTGGGACCCGACCACGCCACGGACGGGAGGCGCGTGGCGGGCCCCGCCACGCGCCTCCCGTCCGTCACGTGGTGACGGCTACGGCGTCGGCTCGCCGTCCGCGATGTTCGCGGTGATCGCGTCGATGTACGCGGCGCGCTCGTCGCGGCTGTGCGGCCGACCGGGCACCCCGGGACGTTCCTCCCACGGGCGCGGTCCGGACGCGTGGCGGTACTCGACGCCGAGGGCGTCGAGCCGCTCGAGGTGCGCGTCCAGGCGCTCCCGGAAGTCGGCGACGTCACGCGGCCGGGCGACGTCCGCCGACCACAGTGCCTCGGACAGCGCCACCACCCGCGGGAACAGCTGGTAGTCCAGGCGACGGACGGTGTCGACGTGCTCCGTCCACATGTTCGCCTGGCCACCGATGACGTGCGCGCGTTCCGCGTCGGTCAGGGAGGCGGGGACCGGGTCGAACGCGTAGACGTCGTCCACGGTCAGGACGATCGACACCGGGATCGGCTCGTTGGGCAGGTCGCTCTGCCGGTAGTCCAGGTACACCTGGTCGTCCGGCGTCGAGATGACGTCGTGCCCACGGCGTGCGGCGGTCACGGCACCGCGCATGCCCCGCCAGGACACCACGGTCGCCGACGGCGAGAGCGTCCCGCCCTCGAGGATCTCGTCCCACCCGAAGGCCCGGCGTCCGTGCGACTCGAGGTGGGTGGCGAGCTGGCCGATGATCCACGCCTGCAGCTGCTCCTCGTCGTGGAGCCCGAGCTCGCGGATGCGCTCCTGGATCCGCGGGTCCTCCTCCCACTGGTCCTTCGGGCACTCGTCCCCGCCGAGCCCGATGTACTCGGAGGGGAACAGCGCGACGACCTCGTCGAACACGTCGCGGAAGAACTGCACCGTGCTGTCCTCGGCGTTCAGCACGTCGTGCGCGATGCCCCACTCCGTCCAGACGTCGACGTCCCGCTCGGGGTGCACGCCGAGTTCCGGGTAGGCGGCCAGGGCAGCGCGGACGTGCCCGGGGGTCTCGATCTCGGGCACGACGGTGACGAAGCGGTCCTCGGCGTAGGCGACGATCTCGCGGATGTCGTCCTGCGTGTAGAAGCCGCCGTGGGGACGGCCGTCGTACCCGGCCACCCGCAGCGTGCCGTCGGCGTCCGGGACGTGCGCGCCGACCTGCGACTCCGTGCGCCACGAGCCGACCTCGGTGAGCCGCGGGTACCGCTTGATCTCGATGCGCCACCCCTGGTCCTCGGTGAGGTGGAAGTGCAGGCGGTTGATCCGGTGCACGGCGAGCTGGTCGACGAGCCGCAGGACCTCGGCCTTGGTGCGGAAGTGCCGGGCGACGTCGAGCATGACGCCCCGCCAGGCGAACGCCGGGGCGTCCTCGACGACCGTGGTCGGCAGCACCCACCCGTCGGTGCGGACCTGGCCGCGGCGGTACACGTCGGCGGGCAGGAGCTGCAGCAGGGCCTGGACGCCGTAGAAGACGCCGGCGGGGCCGCCGCCCTCGACCACGACGCCGTCCTCGGTGACCGTGAGGCGGAAGGCCTCGCTCCGGTCACCGGCGGGACCGGCGGGCAGGTCCGTGGGGTCCGCGGCGAGGCGGAGGTCGATCAGCGGGGCGTCCGCCGCGCCGGCCGCACCGAACAGGGGCAGTCGGGTGGAGGCGCGCAGCACCTGCTGCAGGTACTGGGCGACGGGTTCCGTGGCCGGTTCGGCGCGGACGCGGGTCCGGTCGTCGATCGTGAACGTGCCGTGACCGTCGACGCGGGAGCGGGGCTGGGGGATGAGCATGGTGTGCTGTCCTTCCGGGGTGGGTCAGAGGCGGAACGGGTTGGTGCGGGTCACGGCGAGCAGGTACCAGGCCGTGGCGCCGGTGTGCAGCGACGCGTAGTACAGGTCGCCGAAGCCGGTGTCGAGGCCGTCCGAGGACGCCGAGACGATGCCCCTCCCGTCACCGTTCGGCTGCGCACGCTGCGCGAGCTGCACGCTGTCGAGGATCGTGGCGGACCGGGCGCGGTCCCCCCGCGCACCACGGGCCTCCAGGGCGAGGGCCAGCTGTCCGGACCCCTCGAACCAGACCTTGCTGACGTCCGTGTCGGAGAACGACGGGCCGGTGTACGGGCCGTCGACGGCGACGAGGTGGTCGAGCACCCAGGTGACCGACGCGGAGTAGCGGCGGTCCAGCGTCGCGAGGTACGCCCAGACCTGCACGTCCTCGGGGATCGGGGTGCGGTTGATCGTGGTGCCGTCCGGGTCGGTCCCGGTCCAGAGGTGCCCGTCGGACCGGTCCTGCATCGCGCGGACGAACGACTCGGCCAGCGCCGCCCGACGCGACCACGTGCGGTCGTGGGTGAGCCGGGCGAGCTGGGTGAAGAACGCGGTCACGTCGATGTTGTGCTCGGTCGACTTGTAGGTGATCGGCTGGTCGTCCGCGTTGCGGCCGCCGGTGTAGCCCGCGGGCTGCCGGACGTCGTCACGCGCGTTCGTCTCGATCCACGTGCCGAGGCGCAGGGCGCCGTCGAGGAACCGCCGTTGCCGCGTGACGGCGTAGAGGCGGCAGAAGGCCATGCCGACCCACGACTGGTTGCCGGTGTACGCGGCCGGCGAGCCGATGTCGATCGGTCGGGGCGGGGTGGCGACCGGGAAGGTGTCCGGCTGGTACGACGCGCGGGTGCGCCCGTCGCCGATCGGGTCGGCGGCCTGCAGCGCGAGCAGGGTGTCGCCGAGCACGGTCGCGCGTCGGACGTCACCGGGGCGCCGTCGACCGAGCCACGCGAGGACCATGAGGGCGTCGTCGTACGCGAACGAGGACACGAACGGCGTGGGCAGCGTCCCGAAGTACCCGCCGACGTAGCTGCGGGGGAGCCGGAGCGCCGATCCGCTGCCGTACTCGTCCATCCGCACGTCGAGGTAGTCGTAGGCGAGGTCGCGCGAACGGGTGCGGGACACCGGGTGTCCGGGTCGGCGGGACGCTGCGGCCGCGGCCGTGCCCCGGCCGGTGGCGGCGGACGCCACCCCGGGGACACCGGTCCCCACGGCCACGGCCGCGACGGCGGCTGCTCCGCCGAGCACCACCGCCCGACGGCTCGGTGCTGCGCCGTGACGGCGGTCGTCCGGTTCGGTCATGAGGTGCTCACTCCTGCCGCGACCCTGCGGCGTTCGGTGGATCCGGTGCTGGGGTGGTGCTGGCGGCCGGGTGCCCGCGGTCAGGCGGGCACCGCGGCCGACACGGGTGCGAGGAACGCGGCCCCGAGTGCGGCGAGCGGCTGGTCGGTGGGTGCGAGCGCGACGCGCGACGAGAGGTCGAGCGACGCGACGAAGGGGGAGGAGCGGGCCGCGGTGTCGAAGCCGGCCCGCAGGGGGGTGAGCAGGCGCTCGCCGAGTGTCGCGAGCCCGCCGCCGACCACGACGCTCTCGACGTCGGCGGTGACGACGAGGATCCGGACGGCGGACGCGACCCCGGCGACGAAGCGGTCGCGGACGGCGGTCGCGGCGGGGTCACCGGCGTCGGCGCGGTCGAACAGGTGCGTCGCCGTGCTGCCCGGGTGTCCGGGCCAGGCGGCTGCGAGTGCCGCACCCGAGGCGACGGTCTCCAGGCAACCGTGCTGCCCGCACACGCACCGCTGTCCGTCCGCGAGGACCGGGATGTGCCCGACCTCGCCGGCGTTGCCGCGCGCTCCGCGCCACAGGCGACGGTCGTCGACCAGTCCGGCGGCCAGTCCGGTCCCGATGTTGAGGTAGGCCCGCGGGCCGTCGAGCTGCATGGCCTGCACGGCGCCGAGCGCCGCGACGTTGACGTCGTTCTCGACCTGCACCGGCAGACCGGTCTCGCCCGCGACCAGGGGGCCGAGCGGGACCTCCTCGAGCCCGAGGTTGACCGCGTGCCGGACCCACCCGGTCTCGTGGTCGACGAGCCCCGGGATGCCGATGCCGACCGAGTCCGGGGCCGTGCCGACCCGCTCGGCGAGCGACCGGATGACCAGCAGGGTGGTGGCGACCACCGCCTCGGGTCCGAAGCCGGTCGGGACGCGCAGGCGGTCGAGCACGGTGCCGTCCGGCGACACCGCGACGGCGTCCACCTTCGTCCCGCCGATGTCCAGTCCGATCCGCACGACGGGCGGATCGGTGGTGGCCACGGCGCGGCCGAGGCCGGTCCGACCCGGCGTCGTGGTGGCGGCCCCTGTGCTGCGCATGCGGGTTAGTAAACACGTCTTACTGCTCAGTGACAAGTACTCGTTCTCGTCTGTTTCCGCGATGTGACGGGCCTGTAACGGACAAGATCTGAGGGTTGACAGGTGATTAGGAACGGTCCTTTACTAAGGCAACCCGAACGGCGGAAGGAGATCGCGTGCTGAACGAGACGGACACCCCGGCGCCCTACGGCGCGGCGCTCCGACGTCCTCGGAGCAAGGCCCTGCCGCAGCACAGCCGTGCCCACAACCGGTCGCTCATCCTGCAGACGCTCTTCGCCGACGGTGCGATGAGCCGGGCCGACCTGTCCCGCCGGTCCGGGCTCACCCGCCCCACGGTGTCCGGACTCGTCGCCGAGCTCGAGGCCGACGCGCTCGTCACCGAGCTCGGACCGCGCGAGGACCTGCGGGTCGGCAAGCCGGCGACGCTCGTCACCCTCAACGTCGACGCCTTCCACATCGTCGTCGTCGACCTGTCGCTGCCGGACCACTTCGTCGGCGCCGTCACGAACCTGCGCGGCGACGTGGTGGACAGCGCGAAGATCGAGGTCGACGGCGCGACCGGGGACCAGGCGCTCGTGCGCATCATCCGTCTCGTCGAACGCCTGGCGGCGACCACGCCCCGGCGGCTGCTCGGGATCGCGGTCGGCTGCCCCGGCGTCATCGACGACACGGGCACCGTGCTCGACTCGGTGGCGTTCGGTGGGGGCCTGCCGCTCCAGCGCCAGCTCGCCGAGCACTTCCGACTGCCTGTCCACGTGCTCAACGACGCGAACCTGGCCGCCCTCGGCGTCCACGCCTTCGAGGTCGACCCGACGGGCGACCTGCTCGTCGTCGCACTCGAGCACGGCGTCGGCACGGGCATGGTGCTCGGCGGACGGCTCGTCGTCGGCGAACGGTCCGCGGCCGGTGAGATCGGCCACCTGACGATCGACGACGACGGCGAACCCTGCCCGTGCGGCCGACGCGGGTGCCTCGAGGTCATCATCGGCGCGGACCACCTGGCCCGGCGGCTCGCCGCGGCCCCGGCCGATGCCCGGGACGGCGTGCTGCGCTCCGCCGGGGACACCCTCGGTCGCGTGCTCGCGCCCATCATCAGTGCCGTCAACATCACCGAGATCGTGGTGACCGGTCCCGCCGAGCTCGTCGAGGGACCCTTCGTCGCCGCGGTGCACGCCACCGTGACGGCCCGGACCCTCGCGAGCGTCGGCGACGACCTCGCCGTGACGGCCACATCGACCAACAGCGACCTGATCCTCCGCGGTGCAGCAGCCTTCCTGCTCGCCGCGGAGCTCGGCGTGAGCTGACCCGACACAGCAGAACGACCACCAAGGAGAAGCAATGCGTACGAAGAAGTTCGCGGCAGCAGCTGCCGTGGCCCTGACCGTCGCACTGGGCGTCACCGCCTGTTCCAGCGCCGGCACCGCGGGCGGCGGCGGCAGCGGGGGGACGAAGGAGATCGGCGACGTCTCGGGCGACGGCAAGACGCTGACCGTCTGGGCGATGACCGGGGACTACTCGGACGCCACCATGGCCGCGGTGAACAAGCAGTTCGAGCAGGAGACCGGCGCGAAGGTCAAGGTGCAGATCCAGCAGTGGGACGGCATCACCACGAAGGTGTCGACCGCGCTGGCGACGAACACCCCGCCGGACGTCCTCGACCTCGGCAACACCCAGGTCGCCAGCTACGCCGCGAACGGTGCGCTGCTCGACCTCAGCCCCTACAAGAAGGACCTCGCGCAGGGGCAGACCTGGCTCGACGGCCTGTCCGACCCGGCGACGGTCGACGGCTCGCTGTACGGCGTCCCCGGGTTCGCCGGTGCGCGGTCGGTCATCTACAACAAGCAGATGTGGGCGGACGCCGGGGTCACCTCGGCGCCGACGACCTACGAGGAGCTGACGGCGGACCTCGACAAGGTCAAGGCCGCGAACACCGCGAAGGACTTCTCCGCGTTCTACGTGCCCGGGCAGTACTGGTACGCCGGCATGCAGTTCGTGTGGGACGCCGGCGGCGAGATCGCGACCGAGCAGGACGGCAAGTGGAAGGCCGGCTTCGGCGACGCGAAGGCGCAGCAGGGCCTGCAGGACTTCAAGGAGTTCGCGAACGCGTACTCCACGAAGGCGTCGGCGACGCTCAACACCGACAGCCCCGAGATGACCCAGGTCTTCGCGGACGGCAAGTCGTCGGCGATCCTCAGCACCAGCGGCTCGCTCGGGCTCATCGAGAAGGCGAACCCGAAGATGACCGCAGACGCACTCGGCACGTTCCCGTTCCCGGGGAAGTCCGGCAAGACCCAGCCGGTCATGCTCGGTGGCTCCGACTGGGGTATCGCCGCGAAGTCGAAGAACTCCGACCTGGCACTGGCGTGGGTCAAGATCGCGACGAGCCCCGACGTGCAGAGCAAGTACGTCTACGGCGACACCGGGTGGATCCCGAACAGCGCCGAGGGCATCAAGGCCGCCGACTCGAGCCTGAGCGAGATCAACAAGGCGTTCTTCACCGCCGCGCTCAACTCGAAGGCGACCCCCGCGAACGCCCGGTGGGCGGACCTCGAGGGCGACCTGAGCATCAACGACCTGTTCTCGAGCGTCGTCTCCGGCTCGAAGACACCCGAGCAGGCCGCGGCGACCTTCGACGAGGCCGCCGACAGCACCCTCAACAAGCAGTAGGACGACCCAGCAGGACGGTGCGGGTGCTGGCACCCGCACCGTCCGACCCTCACGGAAAGGCCAGACGTGACCGTCTCCGCCACCCGCCCGAGCCTGGAGCGACCGGACCGTCCCACACGCTCACGCGGCGATCGCCCCGGCGGCCCCCCGCGGCGCCGCACCACCCGCTCGTCCGCCCCCTTCTGGCTGCTCACCCCGGCCGGACTGGTGCTCGTCTTCGTGACGGTCGCCCCGATCGTCTTCCTGGTCTTCACGTCGTTCACCGACTACGACCAGCGCTCGCTGTTCACCGGTGCCTACAACGCCGTCGGCCTGGCGCAGTACGGGCAGATCCTGACCGACCCGGCCTTCTGGGCGGCGCTGGTCCGGACGGTGCTGTTCACCGCCGCGATGGTGGTCGGCAGCATCCTCATCGGTGCGGGTGTCTCCCACCTCATGACCCGGCTCGGCGTCGTGCTGCGGTACGCCGTCACGATCGTGCTCATCTTCGCGTGGGGCATGCCGAACGTGGCGTCGTCGCTCGTGTGGAACTGGCTGTTCCAGCCCGGGTACGGGGTCGTCAACTGGGCCCTCACGCAGCTCCGGGTCTTCGGTGACATGACCGACACCGACTGGGGCAACACGGCCGGGCTCGCCTACACGTCGATCTGGATGCTCGTGGTCTGGCAGGCGGTGCCGTTCATCGCCCTGACGCTGTACGCGGCCGAGACCCAGATCCCGCTCGAGGTGAAGGAGGCCGTCCGGCTCGACGGCGGCTCCGAGTGGACCGTCTACCGCGTGGTGACCATCGAGTACCTCCGACCGACGCTCCTGCTCGTGACGATGCTCTCGATCATCTGGGACTTCAACGTCTTCAACCAGATCTGGCTCGTCTCGCAGGGCGGTCCCGACGGGGCCACCTCGACCCTCGGCGTCTTCACCTACGTCACGGCCTTCGTCGGGCACGACATCGGTACCGGGTCCGCCGTCGCGGTGATCGCCGCGCTCATCCTCATGCTGCTCAGCGCGCTGTACATCCGGAACCTCGTCCGATCGGGAGAAGACCTGTGACCACCGCGATGCCGACGGGCGTCCCCGTCGAGGCCGACGTCCCCGCAGCCGTCCCGACCCCGAAGGGCATCGCGGCGACGAAGCGGATCCGTCGTCGTCGTCGCCCGGTCCGGTGGATCAGCAGCACCATCGCGGTCGTGTTCTGCGTGGTGTGGATCTTCCCCGTCTACTGGATGGTGAACACCGCGTTCAAGCCGCGGTCCGAGGCCCTGACGAGCACACCGCTCTTCGCCCCCGCCCACCCGACGATCGAGAACTTCGTCACCGCGTTCACCCGGGCCGACTTCCTCGTCTACCTGGGGAACTCGACGATCGTGGTGGTCGGTGCGGTCGTGCTGTCGCTCGCGCTGGGCATCCTGGCGTCGGCCGCGCTCTCGCGGTTCCGGTTCCGCGGGCGCCGGCCGATCCTCGTGGCGATCCTGCTCGTGCAGATGCTGCCCGGCACGGCACTGCTCATCCCGCAGTTCCTCATCTTCAACCAGGTCGGTCTGACGGGCACCTACGCCGGGCTCATCCTGGCGTACGTGGCCGCGGTGCTGCCGTTCTCGATCTGGGTGATGCGCGGGTTCTTCCTGGCGATCCCGATGGAGGTCGAGGAGGCCGCCCGCATCGACGGCGCGAGCACGTGGCAGGTCCTGACGAAGGTGCTGTTCCCGCTGGTGATGCCGGGGATGATCGCGACGAGCGTGTTCGCGTTCATCGCCGCGTGGAACGACTACATCGTGGCGTACACGTTCATGCAGGACCAGGCGCAGTACACGCTGCCGGTCTGGCTCGCGTCGTTCACGACGCAGACGACCGGGACCGACTTCACGGGGCAGATGGCGGCATCGGTGCTGTTCTCGCTGCCGGTCGTCGTGTTCTTCATGATCGTCCAGCGCAACCTGGTCTCGGGGATGTCGGCCGGGGCCGTCAAGGGCTGACCGACGGACGGGAGGCGCGGTGCGGGCCCGCACCGCGCCTCCCGTCCGTCCGGTGGTCACGTCAGGGGCCCGCCCCCTCTGGTGCAGTCGGGTCAGGCCGGTTGCGTGACCGGGCTCGGGGGACCGAGCAGTCGCGTCGTCCAGTCCGCCAGCGCGCCGGTCGCCGACCGCGAGACGGCCGCGCCGGGCACCATGCTCGTGAACCCGTGGAACGCACCCGGCCAGACGTGGAGTTCGGCGTCGACGCCGGCCGCCCACAGGGCGCTCGCCCAGGCGACGGTCTCGTCGCGGAACACCTCGGCACTGCCGCAGTCGACGTAGGTGCGTGGGAGCCCGGACAGGTCCTCCGTGCGCGCGGGTGCCGCGTACGGCGAGACGTCCGCCGTGCCGCGTCGGTCGCCCAGGTAGGCGCCCCAGCTGAAGTGCATCGCCTGTCGGTCCGCGATCCCCACCCCGTCGATCTGGCGCGTCGACACGGTGTCGTCACGGTCGTCGAGCATCGGGGAGACCAGGACCTGAGCGAACAGCTCCGGTCCCCGGCGGTCGCGGGCCAGCAGCGCGGTCCCGGCGGCGAGCCCGCCGCCGGCGCTCTGTCCGGCGATGACGATGCGTGCGGGGTCGATGCCGAGCTCGTCGGCGTGCTCGGCGACCCAGACGAGGCCGGCGTAGCAGTCCTCGACGGGGGTGGGGTCCGGGTGCTCGGGGGCGAGCCGGTAGTCGACGCTGAGGAGCACGACGTCGTGGTCGAGCAGCCAGTCGTCGTAGGAGTCGAGGTTCCCGAGGTGGTGCCCCATCACCATCCCGCCGCCGTGGATCGTGTAGACGGCCGCCGTGGTGCCGGTCCGTCCCACGCGCTGGATCACGGCGAGGTCGATCGGGTCACCGAGGTGGCCGGGGACGCTGACGGTGCGGCGCTCGTACCCGCGTGCGCGCAGGCGGTCGTCGAGCTCCTGCTCGGTGACCTCGAGCGCACGCATGCGGGGGAGGGCGGCGGCGTCGATCGTGAACGGGCCGCGACGCTCGAGGGCCGCGAGGAAGACGCCGAGTTCGGGGTCGAACGGGGGGCGGGTCGTGGTGTCAGGCACGGGAGGACTCCTGGTGGGTGCTGGGGACGGGCTGCTGGGAAGTGGGAACGGGTGTGGTCGTCGGGACGAGGTCGTGGGGGCGCGGTCGTGCCCGGGAGAGGCCGACGCCGACGAGCAGTGCGGCGGCGCAGGTGACGACGGCGCCGGCGACCTGGACGGCACCGAGGACCGCGGCCGTGTGCGCCGGGGAGGGGTGTGCCACCGTGATGCTGCCGGGGACGAGCACGGCGAGGACCGTGCCGGTGGCGGCGATGCCCACCGCGGTGGCGAGCTCGCTCGCGGTGTCGACGAGTGCCGCGCCGATGGACGTGCGGTCCGCGGGCAGACCGGTCAGGACCGCGTTGCCCGCCACGGCGCCCACGACGCGCATGCCGACCGCGACCAGGGCGAGTGCGACGGCCACCGCGGGGTAGCCGGTCCGCCCGGCGACGGTGAAGACCGCGAGGCCGACGACGACCGTGGACGCGCTGGTCCACGCGGCACGCTCGAGCCCGACCCGCTGCACGAAGGGCCCGACGAACCGACCGGCGGCGAGCAGGACGACGACCTGGGGGAGGGTGCCGACCGCGGCGAGGGCCGGGGACCACCCCCACGCGGACTGGAGCTGCAGGGTCACCAGCCACGAGAGCCCGGCGGTCGCGAGGCCCGCGGCCGCCTTGTGGGCGAGGCCGCTGGCGACGAGCGGCCGGGCGAGCAGGGCGAGGTCGAGCATCGGGGACCGAGTGGTGCGCTCGCGGAGGACGAACCCGGCGATCGCGGCGGCGGTCACGGCGGCCACGGCCCACGCGGCCCACCCGGCGCCCTCGACCGCGAGGGTCGGGGTGACCAGGACGCCGGTGACGCCGGCCGTGCCGAGGACCGCGCCGGGCAGGTCGAGCGGCTCGCGGTGCAGGTCGTCGGGGCCGTCGGGTCGCACCCCGGCACGGATGCCCACGAGCGCGACCAGCGCGATCGGGGCGTTCGCGACGAGGAGGACCTGCCACGGAGCGACCGCCAGGACGAGCCCGCCGATCGTCGGACCGACCGCGAGCCCGACGAGGCCCGCGGTCGACACCACCGTGAGCGCGCGGACCCGCAGGTCCTCGGTCGTGACGAGCCGGAAGGTCAGCGCCATCGACCCGGGCGTCGTCATCGCAGCCGCCAGCCCCATCAGGGCGCGGACGACGACGAGCTGCTCCACCGACGTGACGAAGGGGGTCGCTGCGCAGACCAGGGCGAGGAGCACCAGGCCGGTGAGCATCGTGCGCCGTCGGCCGAACCGGTCCGCGACCGACCCGAACAGGAGCATGAGCCCGCCGAAGGCGACGGAGTAGGCGCCGGAGACCCACTGCAGCGACGTGGTCGACGCGGAGAGGTCCCGGCCGATGGTGGGCAACGCGACGGTGAGCACCGAGTTGTCGAGCATCTCGAACAGGAAGACGGCGGACAGTCCGGCGAGGGCGATCCACACGTCGCGCAGGCGAGCGGGTGGGGTGTGAGCAGGCACGGGTGCACTCCTTCGATGAAGAAGTGGCGACTCCCGTGAGACGCGTGCTCGCTCCCGGCCGCCGGAGCGACGCAGGATTTTTCCCTCTGGAGGGGACTGTACCGCGATCGCGGCCGACCACGCCACCACCGGGTGTACGCAGGACCCATGACCCGACACCGCTCTCCTTTCCGCGGCCTCCGCGCCCTCGTCACCGGCGCCAGCGGGGGGATCGGTGAAGCGCTCGCCCTCGGGCTGGCCGCCGACGGTGCCGACGTCGTCCTGGTCGCCCGCTCCGCCGACCGGCTCGAGGCACTGGCGGACCGGATCCGTCGCGACCACGGGGTCGCCGCGACGACGCTCCCCGCCGACCTCGCGACCGCGGACGGGGTCGACTCGGTCGTCTCGCAGCTCGACGGCACGCGGATCGACATCGTGGTCGCGAACGCGGGCGTCGGCGACCACGGGCCCTTCGCCGCAGCGACCGACGAGCGGCTGCGGACCCAGGTCGACCTGAACTGCACCGCGGTGGTCCGGCTGGTGCACGCGTTCCTGCCCGGCATGCTCGAGCGGCGGATCGGCGGGGTGATGACCGTGGCGTCGACGGCGGCGTTCCAACCGACACCCCAGATGGCCGTCTACGGGGCGACGAAGGCGTTCGTGCTGTCCTTCACCGAGGCGGTGTGGCAGGAGAACCGGGGGAGCGGGGTCCGGTTCCTCGCCCTCTGCCCCGGCCCCACCGCGACGGGCTTCTTCGACGAAGCCGCCCGGGGAGCGGGGTCGGCGGGCGTGATGGAACGCGGGCGGCAGTCGGCGGAGCAGGTCGCGGCCGTCGGGCTCCGGGCGTTCGCGCGCCAGGGCGGCCCGACCGTGGTGTCCGGCCTCGGCAACGCGGTCACGGCGAACGCGCACCGGTTCGTCCCGCGCGGGCTGATGGCGCGGATGTCGGAGCTCGTCACCGGCGGCGAGTGACCGTCAGCGGGCGCCGGTCACCGGGAGGGGCTGCTCACCCGTAGCCCTGGTCGTACAGCCGCCACCCGTCGGTGGTGTGGCGGAAGCAGAACTGCCACCCCGCGAGCGTCCCGGGGTCGTCGCCGGTCGTGTTCGTCTGCGTGACGTCCACCGGGATGCACTGCACCGCGACCCCGCCGTTCTCGTCCGCGGGCCGTCGCTCGACGGTGCCGATGTCCCGGTGGGCGAGCAGGTCCGGGTGCTCGTCGAACCAGGACGTCGGCTGCCGGTGGCCGCACCACGCCTGGTCGGGTGACACCGGCGCGTGTGCGGCCGTGAGCGCCTCGGTCACGGCGCAGTCGTGGGTCTCGGCCGCGCGGAGGTAGGTGCGGAGGACCTGCTCGGACGTGGCGCTCGCCGGCGGGAGGCGTCGGGCGACCGCTGCCGCGTGCTCGAGGTGGACGCCGGTCCCGACCGCGGTGCCGACGACGGCCAGCGCGGCAGCGGCCACGAGGACGGTCGGCCGGACTCGTCGTCGTGGCCGATCGTCCTCCGTGCCCGTGGTGCCTCCTGCAGCGCTGGTCGGGTTCCCCTCCGGAGCGAGCATCACACGGCACCCGGACCGGCGGCATCGGCCCGGAGGACGATCGCGCCTGGCCGACCGGCTGCCGGGGCACCGGTGGACCGGTCCGGTCCGCGTGACCTTGCCGAACGGTACGACTTGCCCGATGAGTGGTATATCACCCACTGATGTCTGGAGGATCGACGCTACGGTCGAACTCCGCCGGGCTGCCGAACTCCGGGCTCAAGCCACGAGGAAGGGAAGAACCATGTCGAACGTCCGTGCTCGGCTCGCTGCTGTCACGCTGACCGGCGCTCTCATCGCCGGTGGACTGGTGAGCGCTCCCGCGGCGAACGCGGATGAGCGACCGACAGCAGACCCTTCCGTCGGCGTCAGCGACACGGACACGGATGCGCTCACGATGGAGACCGTCAGCCGGGCCGTCGAGGAGGCACGGTCTGCGGGAGCGATCACCGCCGAGCGCGTCGAGGCTGACGGCAGTACGACGGTCGTGATCGAGGGGGCTGGCGGAGCAACCATGGAACTGACGACGGGCGGACCCGGTGCTCGGCTGGGTACCGGGTCGGACCGGTACGGCATGTACGTCGCCTTCAACGCGTTCGACCAGAACCTGATCATCAGCGGCGCACTGACGGCGATCGCTTCGGGCATGTGCGCGCTCGGCCCGGCAGTGTGCGCCGTCGCACAGGTGGCCGCGGTCCTCGCGAGCAACGCCATCGGCAACGGCGGTGGGATCCGTTGTGGTTCGAAGGCGCTCCGCGTCTACCCGATCTCGCACCGGGCGCCACGGTGCGCCTGAGGGGATCAGCCCTGGCCGCGCTCCTGGCGAACGTCTGGTTCGCGGTCGTCGTCGCCGTGGTGCTGCTCGTGGCGGGATCTGCGTACTTCGCGAGCACCATGGACACGCCCTCCCGGTGGGTCGGCGCGTTGGTCAACGGCCTCGCCGTGGGGGCGAGTGGGGTCTACGTCGGGACGACAGCTCGTCGTCGGAACCGACGGCGCTCGCCGCGCTGACGGGCGGACGGCACCACACTCGGCACGGACCTGACGCGACCACGACGCAGACGGGAGGCGCGGTGCCAGCTGGCACCGCGCCTCCCGTCCGTCGTGGTGCTGGCTAGGCGTTCGCGCCCTCCGCGAGCACGGCGGCGGCGGGGTCGAAGTCCTCGGGCAGCGGCTCCGGCTTGGTGATCCGCGAGGTGATCTCGACGGCCTGGCCGGAGTCGGCGGCGTCGCGGATGCCGAGCATGACGTCGAGCGCGTGCGACGCGACGGCACCGGAGGCGCGCTCCGGGCGGCCCTCGGCGATGGCGCGCGCCATCTCGACGACGCCCGTCCCGCGGCCCCACGTCGAGCCCTTGTGCTCGAGGGTCGACGGCTCGTCCTTGCCGAGCGTCCACAGCGTGCTGTCACCGTCGAAGACGTTCGGGTCCGGCAGCACGATCGTGCCCTCGGAGCCGTTGATCTCGACGAAGCCGTTGCGGGGCAGGGCGTGCTGGAACGACAGGGTCGTCTGCGCGGACTGCCCGTCGGCGAACGAGATGAGCGCGGCGTGGTGCGTGGGCACCTCGACCGGGAACTCGGTGCCGGCACGGGGACCCGAGCCGATCACGCGGGTCTCGCGCGACTTCGACGACACGGCCTGCACGCGCGATGCGGAACCGAACGCGTGGAGCAGCGTCGTGACGTAGTACGGGCCGATGTCGAACAGCGGACCGGCGCCCTGTGCGTACAGGAACTCGGGGTCCGGGTGCCACTGGTCCGGGCCGGGCACGTGGAACATCGTCGTCGCGGTGAGCGGCGTGCCGATGTCACCGCGGGCGATGGCGCGGATCGCGGTCTGGATGCCCGCGCCGAGCACGGTGTCCGGAGCGGTGGCGTACCGGACGCCCGCCGCCTCGGCCGCGGCGAGGAGTGCCTGGGCGTCCTCGGCCGTGGTCGCGACGGGCTTCTCGCTCCAGGTGTGCTTGCCGGCGGCGATGATCTGCTGCCCGACACCGGCGTGCTCGGCCGGGTTCGTGATGTTCACCACGATCTGGATGTCGTCACGGGCGAGGAGCTCCTCGACCGTGCCGGACGCGGCCACGCCGTACTTCTCGGCCTGGGCCGCCGCGCGCTCGAGGATGAGGTCGGCGACCATCAGGACCTCGACGTCGGCGAACTGCGTCAGGTTGGTCAGGTACTGGTCCGAGATGTTGCCGGCACCGATGAGGCCGACCCCGACGCGGCTCACGCGGCGCTCCCGGCGGTGTCGTTCGCCTTCAGCCAGGTGAGGGACTCGGTGATGCCCTGGAAGACGTCGCCGGAGTACGCGTCGAACTCGACGACGCGGATGGCCTGCGGAGCGGCGGCGAGGATGCCGGAGACGTTCACGTCGCCCTGGCCGGCGGGCGTCTGGTTCTCGAAGGCACGCTGCAGCGCCTCGGGCACGACGAGCGCGCTCTCGGACGAGGGCAGCGCGGTGAGGATGTCACCGTCGACCTTGCCGTCCTTGACGTGGATCGCGACGACGCGGTCGCCGAGGGCCTTGAGCACGGCGGGGGCGTCGGCGCCACCGACGGTCGCCCAGAAGGTGTCGACCTCGAGCACCGTCTCGGGCGAGAGCTGCGACACGAACAGGTCGTAGACGGTCTGGCCGTCGACCTTGTTCGTGAACTCCCACTGGTGGTTGTGGTACCCGAACTGCAGACCGCGGGCGGTGGCCTCGGCGGTGAGCTGGTTGACACGCTCGGCGATCTTCGCGACGTCGTCGGCGGTCTGCCAGCGGTCGGTCGGGATGAACGGGTCGATGACCGTCGTGATGCCGAGGCGCTCGGCGGCGTCCCAGATCGGGGCGGTGTCCTCGGCGTCGATCACGGCGACGTGGCCGGACGGCGCTCGGAGGCCGGTGGCGGCGAAGGCCTTCTCGAGGTCGGCGGCACGCTCGACGAACGCGTACGGCTCGACGTTCTCGTAGCCGATCTCGCGCACCCGGGCGATGGCCTTGTCGAGGTCTTCGGCGATGGCGTCGCGCAGCGAGTACAGCTGCACAGAAGTGGTGGGCATTGCAGAGGCTCCTTCGATCCTGACTGGGTGTCGGGGCCCGTCGAGGATCGATGCTCCCCGGCGAGATCGAGTCCGACGCTACCCCAAAAACCACCCGCTGTGTAGTTTCTGTCCGCCCGAGCGCGCCACCCCGCTCGATGCGACCGGACGGGCGGGCTGGACGACACGTGTTGCTCCACGCCGTCGGCGATGTACGCTGGCCGACGGAAAACCTTGCAGCACAAGGTTTCCGATCGACTCAAGGAGGCGTCATGAGCACACCCGAACCCGCCAGCCCGGCACTGCTGCACCCCGAAGCGGGCATCACCCAACCGGTCAGCACCATGCGGGTCGGCATCGGCTACCAGATCGCGCTGTTCCTCGGACAGTTCGGCCTCTTCGTGGCGCTCATGGCCCCGGTCTACGTGAGCATGCAGCTCAAGGCGCAGGCGCTGGTGGGCGACGACGCCGCGAACGTCATCGGGTCGGTCCTGCCGATCGGTGCGTTCGGTGCGCTCATCATGAACCCGCTCGCCGGCGCGCTGTCCGACCGCACCCGCACCCGCTGGGGCCGTCGCCGCCCGTGGCTGATGAGCGGCGTGGTCGTCTTCGCGATCGCCCTCGCGTGGATCGCGTACGCACCGGACGTGCTCAACCTGACGCTCGCCTGGCTGCTCGCCCAGCTCGCCGCGAACGCCACGCTCGCCACCCTGCTGGCGAGCTTCGCCGACAACGTGCCGCAGCTGCAGCGGGGCCGCTCGTCGAGCATCATCGCGCTCGCGCAGAACATCGCCGTGCTCGCCGGCACGTACCTGTCCGTGTTCTTCGTCGCGAACCTGCCGGTGCTGTTCATCGCGCCCGGCATCCTCGCGATCGTCCTCGTCGCCGTGTACGCCGTCGTGGCCCGTGACGAGCTGCCGACCTACCCGCTCAAGCGGTTCACCTGGGGCAACCTGATCTCGTCGTTCTGGACGAACCCGATCAGGAACCCCGACTTCGCGTTCGCCTGGTGGTCGCGCTTCCTCATCATCCTCGCGACGTTCATGTTCACCACCTACCGGCTGCTCTACATGCAGGAGCACCTCGGCATCGAGGACGCGAAGGCGGCCACCGAGGCCGTCGCCTTCGGCGTGCTCCTCTACACGATCGCGCTCCTGGTCAGTGCTGCCCTGTCGGGCTGGGCGTCCGACCGCATCGGCCGCCGCAAGGTCTTCGTCGGTGGGTCGACGGCACTGTTCGCGGTCGGCCTCGTCGTACTTGCGCACGCCGACACGGTGACCGGGTTCTACGTCGCCGAGGTCGTCATGGGCTTCGCATACGGCATCTACTCGGCCATCGACACGGCCCTGGTCGTCGACGTCCTGCCGAACGCCGACCGACCCGGCAAGGACCTCGGTGTCATCAACATCGCGAACGCGCTGCCGCAGTCGCTCGCCCCGGCGATCTCGCTGTTCTTCCTGAAGATCGGCAGCGACCACGCCGACAACTACGAGCTGATGTGCTGGGCGGCCGGGATCGTCGCCCTGGTGGGAGCCCTGGTGGTCATCCCGATCAAGCGGGTCCGGTAGCGGTCGGCGGACGGGAGGCGCGGTGCCGGTCGGCACCGCGCCTCCCGTCCGCCCATGGTGACGTCGCTAGCGTGGGCCGGTGCCATCCACCGACATCCGTTCCTTCGACACCCCTGCCGGCACGATCGAGGCGGTCGTCGACGGCGACGTGACCCGCGCGCTCGGGATCCCCTACGCGCGGGCCGAGCGCTTCGGCGTCCCCGAAGAGCAGCCGCCCTTCACCGAACCGTTCCGCGCGGACACACCGGCCCCGGTGCCCCCGCAGCCGAGCGCCGAGTTCGTCGACCAGCTGCTGCCGTCGATGGACCACCTGCAGGTCGACGAGCACTGTCAGCGCCTCACGGTCACCGTGCCGTCCGACGCCGGTGACGACGAGCGGCTGCCCGTGATGGTCTGGATCCACGGCGGGTCGTACGTCCTCGGCGGCGGAGACCTGCCGATCCACGACGCCCGTGACCTCGTCACCGAGCAGCGGGTCGTCGTCGTCACGGTGACCTACCGGCTCGGTGTGCTCGGCTTCCTCGGCGACGGCCGGAGCGTGCCCGCGAACCTCGGGCTCCTCGACCTCGTCGCAGCGCTGCGCTGGGTGCAGCGGAACATCGCGGCGTTCGGCGGCGACCCTGACACGGTCACCGTCTTCGGGCAGTCCGCTGGTGCCGACGCCGCGGCGCACCTGATGATCAGCGAGGGCGCCCGGGGGTTGTTCCGGCGGGCGATCGTGCAGAGCGCTCCCCTCGGGCTGTCGCGGGGACGGGCGAGGATGACCCGCGCGATGGTCCGGGCCGTCGGCGCCGTGACGGCGGACACCCCGCTCGACGACGTCCTCGCACGGCAGGCCCGTGCCACCGCGGTGGGGGCGCGCTACGGACTCGCCGGCGGGATGCCGTTCGGTACGCAGTACGGCTCCGCGCCGCTGCCCGACGAGCGTGACACGGACCGCGCCTGGCGGTCGGTCGCGCCCGACGTCGACGTGCTCGTCGGGTCCGGGTCGGACGAGGCCGCGATGTACGTGCCGCTGGTCCCGGGGATCCGGACCCTGGCCCGGTCCCGCGCCGTGCGTCCGCTGCTGCGCTGGTTGCTCGTCCGGCCCCTGACCGAGGCGATCTACGGCCGCGACGTCCGGCGCTTCGTGGCACGGCACCGTGCGGCCGGCGGACGGGCCACGGCCTACCGGTTGCTGCGCCACCCGTCGGTGACCCCCGTGGGCGCCGTGCACATGAGCGACCTGCCGCTGCTGCTCGGCGGTCGGGACGCCTGGGCCGGCTGCCGGTTCGTCCCGGAGCGCGACTGGCCCGAGGTCGAGCGGCGCGGGCGGGCGCTCCGTGCCGCGTGGGCGGGCTTCGCGCGCACCGGCACCGTGACCGCGCCGGACGACGAGACGATCACGTTCGACCGGGGCTGAGCCGGCCCGCGCACGGCACGCCGCCCCCGAACGGGCGGTCGCGGCCACCCACGCGTCCGTGCAGGATCGACGCATGCCCGAGAGCGACGTCGACCTCCGCGCCCGCATCGTCACCGGCGCTGCCGAGGTGTTCCGCGCGACCGACTTCCACGCGGTCGGGCCCGCCGAGGTCGCGGCGCACGCCGGGGTCACCGTCGACGAGGTGCAGCGGGCGTTCCCGTCCTGGGACCTGCTCGTCGTCGCGGTGGTCGACCGGTGGAGCAACGGCGGGCGTAGGGCGCAGTGGAACGTGGCCGAACAGCACGGTGCGGTCGCGTACCTGCGGGCGCGACTGGAGGACGGGCTGCGGGACCCCGGGCTCGTGCGGCTCCGGATCGCCCTGCTCAGTGCCGCGTCGGCGCCCGGCCACCCGGCGTCGGGGTGGTTCCGGCACCAGTACACGAGCGCCTTCGAGGACGTCGCCCTCGCCCTCGTGCGCGACGTCGTCGCCGGTCGCGAGACGCATGGGGCGTCACCACGGCACGCTGCGGAGCAGCTCGTCGCACTCTTCGAGGGGCTGCAGCTCCAGGCGATGCTCCTGGACGGCACGGACGTGCTCGCGGGGTGGGACCGCGCGGTCGCGCGCATGCGTGCGGGCTGGGCGGCAGCGGCCGTCACGGCCTGATCCGGCGCGCCACAGCCTCCGGCGACACCCCTCCGCGACCCCGGTCACGCCGTCGAGCGAGCCGACCAGCGTCGCGTGGCGAGCAGGAGCACCGCGCCGGCGACCAGTGCCACCGCGACGAGCGCCGGCACCCGGAACGCCAGCGCCGTGACCACGTCGCTCGGACCGCCGCCCCGCAGCAGCACGACGACACCGACGGCGGCCGCCGCGAGCACGATCCCCGCCAGGGCGACCACCGGTACCGCGGCCTCGGGCACCAGGAGCCGGCGGACCGGTCGTTCGTCGGCCCGGCGCCACCACACGGCGGCGGCGGCGCACAACGCGAGCAGGCCGAGCACGCTCGACAGGTCCTGGAGCAGGAAGGGGAGCGGGTACGTGCCGACCGCGGCGTCGCGGAGGGCCGGCCAGGCGCGGACCACGAACCCGGACTCGTGCGTGAACCCGTCCCAGACGACGTGGGTCACGCTGCCGAGGACGCACCCGACGAGCACGGGCACCACGTCCCGCCCGGTGAGGGTCGGCGGTCGGTGCCAGGTCGCCGGCAGCCGTCGTCGGAGCCCGGGGACCACCGGCGCCCAGGCCGGACGGACGAGGAACCACCACACCGCGAGCACCACGAGGGACACCGCCAGGTCGATCGTGACGACGCCCCACCACGAGTGCGCGTCGTCGTAGGGCGGCAGGAACGGGGCGAAGAGCACGGCGTCCGGCGCCATCGACCCGACCGCGACGGCGGCGACGGGCACGGGGAGTCGTCGCACGCCCAGGGCGACGACCGCGTGGCTCACGGTGAAGGGCACGGCGCCATCTTCCCCGACCGTCCCCGCGGCGCGTCTGGGAGTCGCGATCAGCGTCGGCTGGCATGGTCGGCGGATGGAGTACACGGACTACGACACCCGGCTCGCCGCCTACGGCGTGGTCACCGAGGGCGACCGCGTGCTCCTCGCCCGGCTGCGGGTGCCCGAGGCCGGCACGTGGACGCTCCCCGGCGGCGGGGTCGAGTTCGACGAGACCGTCGAGCAGGCCGTCGTGCGCGAGGTCCTCGAGGAGACCGGGTACACGGTGCGGTGCGGCCCGCTGCTCGGCATCCGCCACCACATCGTGCCGAAGGAGCGCCGGATGCACGACACCGGTCGTCCCATGAAGGCCGTCCAGGTCGTGTTCCGGGCCACGGTCACCGGGGGCGCACTGCGCGACGAGGCCGACGGGTCCACCGACCAGGCCGAGTGGGTGCCGGTCGCCGAGCTGCCCCACCGTCGACACGGGCTGCTCGTGCCCGTCGCCCTGGGCTGGGCGGGCGCCCTGCACCGCCGGTCCTGACCCGCCCACGTCCGGGCTCGCCAGCGGCGACGGGTACCGTCGAGCCCACCACGGACCGAGGGGAGCGCGCATGACCGGTGAGGCCACCGACCTGTCCGCCCGGCTCTGGGACGAACGCGACCTGCTCGGGCGCCTGGTCGACGCCGCGGGCGACCCCGACCGTGCCCTGCCGCTGCTCGACCGGCTGCCCGCGCTCCGCCTGGAGCAGGACGTCCTCGTGCACGCGCTCGCCGAGCAGTGGGGAACCGCGCCGGACACGGCCACGCTCCGGTCGCTCGAACGTGTCGCACCGTCGCCGTGGGACCTGCTCCTGCCGGACCACCTGGCGGCCCTGGCCACCCTGACCGCCGAGCTCGACGCCACCACGGCGCCCGGGCCGGTGCGCGACCGCTGGGAACGCCTCCGCTCCGCGCCGCGCTGACGCGGGCGCTCGGCGCCGGTGTCGTCAGCCCTCGAGCACGCTCAGCACGTTGCCCGACGGGTCGGTGAACCACGCGATGAGCGGGCCGCCGTGCCGGTTCACCCCGCGCTCGTCGGTGACGCCCTCGTACCGCAGGAAGGTGATCCCGGCGGCGGACAGCTCGTCCACGGCGGCGTCGACGTCGGGCACGGGGAAGTTCAGCACCGTGAACGCCGCCGGCTCGTGCGCCGGGCCCTTCGGGTAGACCAGCACGCCTGGACCCTCGCCGACCTCGAGCACGAGCATGCCGTGGTCCTCGCGCACCGGTAGTCCCAGCACGCCCTCGTAGAACGCCCGGGCCTCGGGGACGTCCCGGACCGAGAACCCGCTGAACGCCGTCGTCGCATCGACCATGCGGCCATCGAACCACCGCGCCTGCGAGGATGGAAGGGTGACCGGTACCGAGCTGTCCGTCGACGACGCCGTCGACCGGGCCGTCGCGCTCGCCGCGGCACCGGGCCGGTCAGTCCTGGGCATCGCCGGCGCTCCGGGAGCGGGCAAGTCCACCCTCGCCCGGCGGGTCGTCGCAGCCGTCGACGCCGCGCACGGACAGGGGACCGCCGTGCAGGTCCCGATGGACGGGTTCCACCTGGCGAACGCGGCGCTGGACACCCTCGGCCGCCGTGACCGGAAGGGCGCCGTCGACACCTTCGACGCGGGCGGGTACGTCGCGCTGGTGCGCCGCCTGGTCGCCGCCGACGAGGACGTCGTCTGGGCCCCGGACTTCGACCGCCGTGTCGACGAACCCGTCGCCGGGAGCATCCCGGTGCCCCGTCGGACCCGGCTCGTGGTCACCGAGGGCAACTACCTGCTCGACACCGACGAGCCCTGGTCGGTGCTGCCGTCGCTGTGCACCGAGACGTGGGCGTGCGTCGTGGCCGACCCGGTCCGCGTCGACCGCCTGGTCGGCCGGCACGTGCGGCACGGACGCGACCACGAGGCGGCCCGCAGCTGGGCGCTCGAGGTCGACGGTGTGAACGCGGCGAGGGTCGCGACCACGCTGCACCGCGCCTCCCGGACCGTCCTGACCTGACCCGACCCAGCACGCCGACACGACAGGAGCGACCATGACCATCGCCATCACCGGGGCGACCGGCAACATCGGCGGCGCGGTCGCACGCGCGCTCGCCGAGGCGGGCACGCCCTTCCGCATGCTCGTCCGCGACGCGTCCCGTGCCCCGCAGCTGCCGGGGACGGAGGTCGCCGTGGCGTCCTACGCCGACGTCGCCGCGAGCCGTGCCGCGCTCGAGGGCGTGGACCTGCTCCTCATGGTCTCCGGAGCCGAGGCGCGCGACCGACTCGACCAGCACCGTGCCTTCGTCGCGGCGGCGGCGGACGCCGGCGTGCAGCACGTCGTCTACACGTCGTTCGTGGGCGCGGCGCCGGACGCGACCTTCACCCTCGGCCGTGACCACTGGGCGACCGAGCGGGCGATCGAGGACACCGCGATGGGGCACACGTTCCTGCGCGACTCGTTCTACCTGGACTTCGTCGAGGACCTGGTGGGGGAGGACGGCGTGATCCGTGGCCCGGCGGGCGTGGGCGCCATGGCCGCGGTCGCCCGCGCGGACGTTGCGCGGGTCGCCACCGAGGTGCTGCTCCACCCGGAGGAGCACCGTGACCGCGTGTACGAGCTGACCGGGCCCGAGGCGATCACGCTGGCGCAGGCGGCGGCGACCGTGTCCGAGGTGCGTGGGCGAGCGGTGACGTACCACCCGGAGTCCGTCGAGGAGGCCTACGCGTCACGCTCGCAGTGGAACCCTGAGCCGTGGCAGGCGGACGCGTGGGTGAGCACGTACACGGCGATCGCCGAGGGGGCGCTGTCCCACGTGTCGACGGACGTCGAACGGGTCACCGGCCGGCGGCCGCTGTCCCTGCGTGAGGTGTTGCAGGGCGGCTGAGACCGGCCGGGGAACGACCGTTCTCCCCACGTTGTGGGTCTCGTGGGCCCTCACGTTGAGCGGTTTGATCGATCCTGTGTCCGGCGCGCTCGCCGGGACCGCCGCAGCCCTCGTGGCGCGGTGGTCGACGTGTCTGGCTGTGTTCGGGTCACAGCCAGGCACCCCACTCCTCGCCCCGCAGGCACCTGTCCGGAAGGCGTACACACCTGGACGCGGCTCGGACCGCGGCTCGTAGAGTCGTCGGCGCTACTCCGCGGTACCCTGCCGCGGAAGCCCGGACCCCTGTTCCCGGGCTGGTCTCGTCCCACCCAGCGTCGGACCCGACGGCGCCGTAGCGCGAGGGCGCCCGTCCCTGACCCGAACACTCGACGGGTGTCCTCGCAACCCCGACCGCTCGCCGGTGGTCGGGATCCAGACGCCGGTCAGCTGCGCCGGAGGGTGTCCCGGGGGTACTCCCCGTGCTGCTCGGCGTAGGCGGCGGAGAACCGTCCGGCGTGCGCGAAGCCCCAGTACCGGGCGACGTCGCCGATGGTGGTCGTGACCGGGTCGCCGGCGAGCAGGGCGTCGCGCACGCGGTCGAGCCGCACCTGCCGGAGGTAGGCGTTCGGGCTCATCGCGAGGGTGCGCTGGAACGCGTGCTGCAGCGCGCGGAGGCTGAGGTTCGCCACGGTGGCCAGGTCGGAGGTCGAGATCGGCAGGTGGGCGTGCTCGTGCACGTACTCCACGGCGGTCCGCACGTGGCTGTTCTTCGGCAGCAGCAGGTCGGCCGGCAGCGACGCGGAGACCACCGGGTACAGCTCGAGCAGGGCGAGCGCGCCGAGTCGGCCCATCTCGGCCTGCATGAGCGGCGAGGCGTGTCGGTCCATGACCGTGTGCGAGATCAGCTGGACGCTGCTGCGCCAGACCTGCAGGGCGCGGTCGTCCGGACGCACGGTGTGGTCGAGGCGCAGGTCACCGGGCGCCGTCCCGCGTTCACCGGCCACCGTCTCGAGTGCCGCCCGGTTCACCTGGACGATGCGCTGGTCGTAGTCGGCGAACGAGAACGTGGCCCCCTGCTGTGGCCAGAGCTGCGGCCGACCCGGTTCCATCCGGATCTGGTCGTCGCCCACACCGATCGTCGCGTCGCCCTTCGTCGTCCACTGCACGACGAAGTCGTCGGACGGGGTCATCACGCCGTCGAGGTGCCCGTCGAACCGGATCGTCCGCAGGGTCATCGCCTGGTCGCCGACGGCGGTGTACCGGAACGAGAACGGTTGCCGGGTCTGGTCGGCGCTCCACTGCTGTCCCGCGTACGCCTCGGAGAGGAAGTCGCGAGCCACGTCGAGGTCGGTGCTCTGCGTCTCTTCCTGGACACGGGTCGGTTCTGGGGTCTGCATGGGGTGTCAGCAGTGTGGCGGAGGAACCGGCCCCCGCTCGACCAGTATCCGGAACACGTCAGACGGTGACCCGATCGGCGGTCGGATGTGACCCGTCGAGGGGGCACGCGGCGGCCGCGCCCCGTCGGGCACCGACCACCGTCAGCCGCTGGACGACACCACTCCGGTCGCGCGCATCCGGTAATCGACGAGGGGGTCGTCCGCGTCGCGGTGGGGGGCGCACGGCCCGTACGGTCAGACCATCGCCCGACGCCACACCGATCCGGCGCCGAGCAGACGAGGAAGACCCCCATGACCACCATCACCGCCTCCGACCTCCAGGTCGCGCCGACGACCGCGCACGACGCCGTGTCGCTCCTCCGCCGTCGGCGTCCGGCGCAGCGCAACCCCTTCACCGAGGTCCTCGAGTCGCGTCGCCAGCACACGCTGCAGGTCGCCGCCGTCACCTCCGGCATCCTGTCCGTCACCGTCGCGGCCTCCGCGGCGATCATCCTCACCCTCTCCGCATGAGCGCCGTCCTGCTCGCGCACGACGACCTGGCGACCCAGGCCATCGACATGACCGCCCTCCTCGCAGAACAGGACCGCATCGATGCGTAGCCGCCACGACCTCGCCGCCCTCCGTCAGGACCCGTCGGAGTGGCACCGCCGCGGCATGACCGCTCCGTCCGAGATCGACCAGATGATCTCCGAGCGTCTCGGCACAGCGTTCCCGGGCTCGTCCCGGTCCGCGCTCGAGCCGTCCTACGCCGACTTCTTCACCGCAGCCTGACCCAGGCTGCCCGACCAGGGACCGGTCACCACCCCGCCCGGCTCCCGCACCACGGACACGTCACACCATGACCCTCCTCACCCTCACGCCCTCCCGCCGCGAGACGGACGCGCAGCGCGCGGCCTCCGGTGCCGCCGACGCCCTCTTCACCGAGCACGGCGTCATCCCGGTCACCCTCGAGCAGGTCGCGGATCGCGCGGGGCTGTCCCACGACGAGCTCACCGCGGCGTACCCGACGAAGCAGGCCCTCGTCGTGGCCGTGCTGCAGCGGTGGCACGGGTCGTGGCGTCGGGCGCTGGAGCAGATCGCTTCGGGCGCGGCCGACCCGCGGGACGAGGTCCTCGGCATCTTCGGGTACCTCGAGGAGTGCTTCGAGGACGAGGGCTGGCGCGGCTGCGCGTTCATCAACGGCCACGCGGAGCTCGGTCGACAGGACCCGGACATCGCCGAACTCGCCCGCGAGCACTTCCTCGACGTCGAACGGCACCTCACGCTGGTGTGCGAACGCGGCGGCATGCCGGCGCACATCGCCCAGGGGCTCTCGCTGCTCATCGAGGGCGCACGCGTCGAGTCCTCGGTTCAGCGGTCGTCGCAGCCGGCGCGGTCCGCGCGGCTCGCCGCGGCCGTGCTCATGTCGGTCTACGAGACGCGTCCGGCCTTCTGACCCTCGCCGGCTGCGGCCGGGAGGCGCGTGGCGCGTTCCCGCGGCCGTCGCCGCCGTCCGCTGGTCGCGCTCGCCGCCGCGGGTCGCGTCCGTCGTCGTCGCCGTCGCGCCCGCCGCGGTCGCGTCCACCCGCCACGGTCGCGCCCGCCCGCCGCGGGTCGCCCGCGCGCGTGTCGAACCACGTTCCCGACGTGGAACCACGGGGTGCCGCTGGTTCGATGTCGCAACCGTGGTTCGACGCGGCCCTCGCGCGGGCCCGCGCGTGTCGAACCACGTTCCCGACGTGGAACCACGGGGTGCCGCTGGTTCGACGTCGCAACCGTGGTTCGATGCGGCCCGCGCGGCTGCGCGACTGCGCCGCTCGCGCCGCCGCGCGCGAGTCGAACCACGTTCCCGACGTGGAACCACGGGGTGCCGCTGGTTCGACGTCGCAACCGTGGTTCGACGCGGTCGCGGCGGGGCCGCCCGGCCCGCCGCGCGCCCGCATGTCCGCGCCGCCGCGCGAGCGCGCGGCCGCGGGTCAGTCGACCCGGCGCGCCGCGATCGTGCCGGCGATGCCGAGCGTGAGCACCGCGACGAGCACGACGAGCAGCGGCGCCGTCCAGTCCCCGGTCGCGCCGTGCAGCGATCCGGCGACGAGCGGCCCCGCGGATCCGATGAGGTACCCGCCGCCCTGCACGAACGCCGACATCCGCCGCGCATCGGCGTCGCTCGTCACGATCCGGACGATCACGATGAAGATCACCGTGATGCCACCGCCCTGCGCAGCGCCGCCGAGGACCGACCAGAGCAGCCAGAGCTGCGGCGCGAAGAGCAGCCCCAGGGGCATCGCGAGCCAGAGGAACGCCACGAGCGCGATGATCCCGCGCGGTCGGAACCGGGTCGCCAGGACCGGAACGCCGAGCGCGCCGACGACCGCCATGATCTGGAAGACCGACGAACTTGCGCCGGACGACTCCGCCGAGAACCCGATCTCGTCGTGCAGCAGCGTCGGGATCCACGCCGTGAGCGCGTAGTAGGAGAAGGCCTGGCCGCCGAAGGCCAGCGTCAGTCCCCAGGTGATGAGCCGCCGGGCCGGACGGACCGGTTCGGCGGCGACGCCGGGGCGCTGACCGGCCGGCACGGTCCGGATCGACCCGCTCTCGGTCAGGAGCTCGATCGGTCCCGTGGCCGCCACCGGCTCGTGGTGCGCCGGTCGACGCCAGGCCGAGCGCGCGCCCACGGTGTACGTCCAGGCCAGTCCGGCCACGACGGCGAAGACCGCCCACACCGCGATCGCGACGGGCCAGCCCCAGGCCGCGGCGATCGGAGCGGTGCCGAGCGAGGTGATCATCGACCCGACGTTGAGTGCCGACGTGTAGACGCCCGTCACGATGCCGACGCGCTCGGGGGAGGTGTCCCGACGTATGACGACCGGTACGACCACGTTGCCGATCGTGATGCCGATCCCGATCACCGCCGTGCCGACGAGCAGCGCCGCCGACGAGGGCAGGGACCGCACGACCGTGCCCGCGAGCACGATGACCAGCGAGAGCGACACCGCCCGCTCCGGGTCGGCCTTCGCGATGACCCAGCTGGCGAACGGCGTCGCGAGCGAGAAGCAGAGCACCGGGATCGTCGTGAGGAGTCCGGCGATCGTCGCCGTCAGACCGAGGTCCGCCCGGATCTCGCCGATCACGGGTGCCGGGGCGACGATCGGCCCGCGGAAGTTCAGGGCGATGAGGACGATCGCGGCGGGCAGCAGCCAGGCGGCCCCACGGAGTCCGCGGCGGACCGCACCGTCGCTCCCGCTCACGATGCCGGCAGCAGGATCGGCAGCAGGTCGAGCGGGGTCGCCGCCTGCGCGACGGTGCCCTCGGCCTCGGCGGGGGAGCCGTAGCCCCACTCGGCGAACACGGTCGGGACGCCGTGCACGCGGGCGCCCTCGACGTCGTGCAGCCGGTCGCCGACGAGCACCGGTCGGCTGGTGTCGTGTCCGGCGGCCGCCAGGCGTCGGAGGGCCTCGGCGACGACGTCGGCCTTGGCGCTCCGGACCTCGTCGTCGCTGGCGCCGGTGACGAAGTCGAGGTACCCGGTCAGGCCGTAGTGGTCGAGGATCACGGTCGCCGGCGTCTCTGGCTTGCTCGTCGCGGTCGAGATCGGCAGCCCGGCCTCGTGCAGGGTGCGGAGGACGACGTCGATGCCCGGGAACATCGTCGAGTCGAGCGCGCCGCGGGACAGGTAGTGCTCGCGGTAGACGGCGAGCGTGTGCGCCGCCTGCGTGTCGTTCATCCCCATGGCCGTCCGGAACGTGTCCATGATCGGCGGACCGACGAACGACATGAGCGTCGCGTGGTCGGGCACGGGAACGCCGACCGTCCGGAAGGTGTGCGTCATGCTCTCGAGGATCCCCGGAGCGGAGTCGCTGATGGTCCCGTCGAGGTCGAACAGGATGGCGGTGTACGGGCGCGTCATGTCCGCTCCAGCCTAGTCGGGGCGGTGGGCGCGACCACGGGGCGGGCCGCAGCGGTCGCACGGGGCGGAGGACGCGCCTCCCGGCCGGCCGTCAGAACAGGCGGGTGTGCCCGCCCTCGATGCCGCGCATCGCGTCGTAGTCCAGCACGAGGACGCGGATGCCGCGGTCCTCGGCGAGGGTGCGCGCCTGCGGTGCCACCGTCTGGGCGGCCAGCACGCCCTGCACGGGACGCAGGTGCGGGTCGCGGTTCATGAGCTCGAGGTACCGCGTGAGCTGCTCGACGGCGTCGATGTTCGCGTTGCGCTTCATCTCCACCGCGACGCTCGCGCCGGCGTCGTCCCGCGCCAGGATGTCCACCGGCCCGATCGCCGTCATGTACTCGCGGCGGACCAGGGTGTGGCCGTCGCCGAGCAGTTCGATCTGCTCGGCGAGGAGCTGCTGCAGGTGCGCCTCGACCCCGTCCTTCACCAGGCCCGGGTCGACGCCGAGGTCGTGGCTCTCGTCGGCGAGGACCTCGTACAGGCTCACGATGAGCTTGTCCTGCGTCTTCTTCTGCGTGACCGTCCACACCTGCGTGATGCCGGCGGTCGCCTGCTCCTCGTCGGGCTCGCCGATCTCGACGGAGCACGGCGGGCTCATCCAGTTCAGCGGCTTGTAGCTGCCGCCGTCGGAGTGGACCAGCAGCGAGCCGTCAGCCTTGAGCATGAGCAGACGGGTCGCGAGCGGCAGGTGGGCCGACAGGCGTCCGGCGTAGTCGACGGAGCAGCGGGCGATGACGAGACGCACCCGGCGATCCTAACGGTCGGTGCGGGCTCCGGTCTCCGTCTGCTCGGCCTGGAGGCGCGGGGTCGGCGCGTCGTCGGCCGTCGCGTCCGTGCCGTGGTCGCCGCCCGTGCCGTGGTCGCCCCCGGTCTTCCCCTCGCGGCGGCGCCGCAGGGTCTCGGCCGCGGCTCCCGTCTCGCGGGCTGCGCCCGACGCCAGGCCGGCCGCGATGATGAAGACGAAGACCACGAGCAGCGCACCGAGCAGACCGATGTGCTCGCCGAGGAACCCGATGAGCGGCGGTCCCGCGAGGAACGCGACGTAGCCGATCGTCGCGACCGCGCTGACCTTGAGCGCCGCCGAGCGGGGGTCGTCGGCCGCGGCGGACATGCCCATCGGGAAGCCGAGGCTCGCGCCGAGGCCCCAGAGCACGACGCCGACGATGGCGATCGGGACGACGTCCACGAAGATCAGCATGCCGAGACCGACCACGGCGACGATCGCGCTCGCCCGGAGCACCGGCACGCGGCCGAAGCGGTCGATGAGCGGGCTGCCGGCGATGCGTCCGGCGGTCATCGCCGCGAGGAACACCGTGAGCACCCCGGAGCCGGCGGCGTTGTCGAGTCCGTGTCCGTCGATCATGGCCAGGGGCAGCCAGTCGTTCGCGGAGCCCTCGGCCAGCGCCATGCCGAGCACGATGATGCCGATGAGGAGCGTGGACGGCTGCGCCCAGACCTGTCGGCGGGTGAGCTGCACGGGGGTCGGACTGGTCGCGGTCGACTCGTGCTCGTCGTAGCGGTGCTCGTCACCGAAGCGCGAGGCGGCGGCGAGCATCACCAGGCAGGTGACGATCCCGAGCACGACGAAGTGCAGGACGACGGGCACCTCGAGCTTCTCGGTGAGTGCCCCGAGACCGGCCCCGGCGAGCGTTCCGACGCTGAACGCGGCGTGGAAGAGCGGCATGATCGTGCGGCCGCCGGCCTTCTCGGCGGCGGCGCCGGAGACGTTCATCGACACGTCGACCAGGCCGTTGCCGAAGCCGAACGCGATGAGGCCGACCCAGATCGCCGCGAAGCCCCAGCCGTAGGTGACGGCGAAGCCGGCGAACACCAGGCCGACGGCCAGGCACACCGACGCGACCTGCACGCCCCGTCGTGCACCGACCTTCGACACGATGTGGCCCGCGAAGGTCAGGCCGCCGATCGAGCCGACAGCCATGCCGAGCACGAGCAGGCCCATCTCGAGCGTGGTCGCCCCGAGGGAGTCGCGGACGCTCGGGATGCGACCGAGCCAGGTGGCGATCGCCAGGCCGGAGAGCGTGAAGGCCACGAAGACCGCGGTGATCCAGACGCGGGTGGTCGGTGCGGTACGGGCGGACGTCGTCGTCATGCTGGGCTTCCGGTCTCGTGCTGGTGGCGGCTGTCGGGTTGCGTGTCGTCCCGTTGTCGAATCGATTCGACCGCTCGGTGTGACTACGCTAACGGGCGATGGACCAACCGGCAACAGCACCCGGCGCGTCCGGGACCGACGGGTCCCGTGACCCCGCCGTCGGACCGGCGCGCCGCGGCCCCCGCCCGACCCTGGCCGCCGTGGCCCGCGCCGCCGGGGTCGCACCGTCCACGGCGTCGCTCGCGTTCAGCGGTGCCGGACCGGTGTCCGAGGACGCCAAGGCCCGCGTGCTGGCCGCCGCTGCCGAGCTCGGCTACGGCGGACCCGACCCGCGGGCGCGGTCGCTGCGCCGTGGTCGGTCCGGCGTGATCGGCGTCGTGATGGACGAGCGCCTGAGCGACGCGTTCCGCGACCCGGTGAACGTCCTGACCCTCGACGGCATCGCCGAGGTCGCCGGCGAGGCAGGGGCGTCCCTGCTGCTCGTCCGCAGCCCCCTCGACGACGAGCGCGGCACCGGACCGATCGTCGACGCCCCGATGGACGCCGTCGTGCTCGTCGGCTGCAACGTCCGGATCGACCCTGCCGTCGCCGTGCTCCGGCGGCGGCAGATCCCCGTCGTCGCGATCGAGGCGGACGACATCGAGGGCGCGGTGCCGATCCACCTGGACAACCGGGACGCCTCGCGTCGGGCGGCCTCCTACCTCGCCGACCTCGGCCACAGCGCCGTCACGATCGTGACCCTCCCGCTCGACGCCGACCGCCGCTGTGGTCCCGTCGACACCGCCCGTGAGGCGTCGGGCGTGGCCCACACGACGCTCGAGCGGCTCCGCGGTGTCCGCGAGGTCTACCCGGACGCGCGTGCGGTGGAGGCCGCCGGGAGTTCCGTCGAGGACGGCCGGGTCGCCGGCCGCACCCTGTTCGCGGACGGGGTGCCCGCGCCCACGGCGGTCGTGGCGCAGAGCGACCTGCTCGCCGTCGGGGTGATCTCGGCCGCGCTCGACGCCGGGCTCCGGGTGCCGGAGGACGTCAGCGTGATCGGGTTCGACGGGATCACGGTCGACGACAGCCTGATGCACCGCTCACCGATCCAGCAGCTCACGACGCTCGTGCAGCCGTTCGAGCAGAAGGGGCGGGCGGCTGCGCGTGCGGCGCTCGCGATGCTCGAGGGGGACCAGCCGGTGTCGGCGTCCTTCCGGTCGGAGTTGCGGATCGGGGACACGACTGGGCCGGTGCGCCGGGCGTGACGACGTACCGTGCGTGGGCAGTCCGGCACCGACTGATGTGCGCCCTGCTCGCCGCACTCGCCGTCGTGTTGTGCTCGTTGCCGGCTTCGGTGCTCGCGATCTCGCTGCCACGAGACAACTTCCCCGGATGGACATCACCGATCTTCGTGGTGCCGGTCGTCATGCTCTGCCTGTTCGGGGCCGGGGCGGTGTTCTGCACGGTGTCGTTCATCCTCGGCCTGCGTTGGTCCGTCCGGCGCGACCCGAGTCGCGGTGACGAGCCCGAGGACTGAGACGCCTGCTCCGGATTCTCGCGGATCCCGTCCCGTTCGGAGACGAGACGAGACGGGCCGGTGCGCCGGGCGATCGGCAGCTGATCACCCGACGAACCGACGGCGCGCGCACCAGGTCACCGTGAGGTGTCGGCTCCCCGTGCAGCTCGAGCCGTCGACCCCCGCCGCGCTGTCACGAACCACATCACTGCACCGACGTACGGGACGACGAGGACGAACACGGCCCACGCGAGCGTGTGCCTGCCCGACAGCGCCGCGGCACGGAGCACCGAGACGAGCGCGAGGAGGGCCAGGACGAGACCGACCAAGGCGGCGATCATCGCGACTGCGTCGGTCGGCGTCGGGACGAGCGGGTTCGCGGCTGCTCCTTGCGCGAGTCCCGAAGCGAGCCCCATCACTGCCATCCGTTGAACGTCACGGCGCCGTTCCCTCGGGCACTCAGCCGCTGGATGCTCGAGTAGGTGCTCCAAGCGATCGTTCCCCAGGGTGTCGGAACCCCTCGCTTCACGACGACCTTGCACTTGGAGGTTGCTTGGCCTCCGCTGATGTACCCGCTGTTCTTCGAGGATGACACCTGGGTGAAGGGTTGGATGTTCCTCACGACCGTGCACGAGTAGCCGAGCAGTCTCCGCGCAGTGGAACCGCTGTACTCGTACGTCTCGGACACCTTCGTCTCGGTGAGCCTGATGCCAGCGAAGGCGAACCACTGCCTACCCGTAGAAGTGCGCGACGCGGCGCTGATCGCTGCGCCGTGCTGGTCCAGCCCTCGCGCAGGGTCGAGGGACACCATCCCGCCCCATCGGAAGCCACGGTCCTGGTCGGTGGTCGTCGAGGTGTCGGCGCGAACTGCCGCTTCGTCCGTCACCCGCTCGGCCACCTCGGGATCGAGGAAGTAGGACGCGAGTTCGTGGCGCTGCCCCGCATCGAGTGCGTCGAAGGCGGTGACATCGGCGGATGAGCCCGATCGCTCGAGATCGCTGCGGAATCCCGACAGGACCGATGATTCTGTCGCCCGTGGGGTGCTGTTCTCCGTCGCAGCGGATGCGGCACTCGCAGGCACCGCGCACGCCGCGGCGAGGGCCACCGCGGTGACCGCGGTGCACACGGTCGTGGAACGTCTGCGAGCGTCGGGGTTCTCGAACAAGGGGATCCTCTCCTGGCCGGGCGACCGGTCGTCTGCGGCGGTGTTGCCGCTCCGGAAGCCAACCACGAGATGTGTGGAACTCGTGCGCAGATATATCACTCCCGCACACGATCAGGAGCTCGTCATCCTCACCCCCGCCGCCGCAACCCCAGCACGACCACCGCCACCAGGTTCACCGCACTCCCCACCAGGAACCCCGTCGTCCCGCCCGCGACCCCCGCCACCGGCCCGAGCACCGCCATGAGCACCACCCCGACGACGAACCCCGCGACCGACGCGAGCGCCACCTGCCGTGACCGCCCCGACGCCAGCAGGAGCGCCGCGGGCACGAGCCCGACGGTGAACACCCACACGCCGATCATCAGGTAGCGCAGGTCCGCCACGGCCGCCGCCCCTTCAGCGGGGTAGACGAGCGGCAGGAACCACCCGGCGAGCCACGCCACGAGCCCGAACACCACGGCGGTGCCCGCGGCGAAGCCCGTCACGAGCAGCAGCACCCCGCGCGACCGCAGCGAGCCGCCGTCCGTCCGGTGCGCGAACGCCGGCACGAGCACCTGCCCCAGCGCCTGGCCGACCATCGACGCCGGTGTCGCGAGCGTGAAGGCCGCCGCGTACACACCGGCCTCGAGCGCGGACGAGGTCACCTGCGCCGAGATCATCGTCAGCTGCAGGAGCCCGTTCGACGTCACGACCGCCAGCACGTTCCAGGCCGCGAACCCGAGCACACCCTCGGTCGGTTCAGGAACACCGTGTGCCTGGTTCCCCCGCGGCCAGCACGCGATCGCGAACACGGTGTACCCGATCGCCAGGGGCAGCAGGACGAGGGGCTCGAGCCGGGCGACGCACGCGGCGACGAGCAGCCCGAGGGCGAGCAGGCTCGTCACGGTGTCCCACAGTGCGACCCGGGGCGCGCGGTCGTACCCGAGCTGGGCGCCCCGGGCGTAGCAGTACAGGCCGTACCCGACGACGACCCCGACGCCGCCGACCACCATGCCGGGGCTCGCACCCCAGGCGATCGCGACCGGCACGGTCACCGCGGCGAGCAGGACGGTGGACACGGCCATCGACGCCCCGAGCACGCGGTTCACGGCGGCGTCGGACCGCTGCCCGCGCATCGCGATCGCCAGCACGCGCGACGCGGTGTTGCCCGCGGCGTTCGGCCAGAGCAGCGCGGTGAAGACGGAGAGCGACAGGAGCGCGGTGGTCTCTCCGAGCGTCTCGGTGCCGAACACCCGTCCGACGACGACCGTGACGAGCAGCTTCGCGAGCCCCTGCACCCCGATGCCGACGGTGGCGAGGAACGCCGAGGACGCGACGCGCGACCGCCCGTTCACCGCGCCATCGCCTGTCCGACCCAGCCGGGTCGGTGCGCCCGCACCCCGAGCGTCACTGCGCGGACGCCGATGTACCCGAGGGCGAAGGCGGCCCAGAGTCCGGGGAGGGTCCCGCCGAGCCACCAGAGCAACGGCAGGTACACGACGAGGTTCACCACCCCGGCCAGCGCCAGGTAGCGCGCGTCCCCGGCGCCGATGAGCACGCCGTCGAGCACGAAGACGTAGCCCGCGACGGGCATGCCCACCGCGATGAGCACCAGCACGAGCGGCAGCGCGGACCGGACGGCGTCCGAGTCCGAGAACACCGGTCCGAGCACGCCGCTGACGGCGGCCACGACGACCCCGAGCAGCACGCCGCCGAGGATCCCGAGCACCACGAGCCGCCGCGTGACCAGCCGCACCCGTGCGGGGTCGCGTGCGCCGAGACCGTGTCCGACGAGCGCCTGTCCCGCGATCGCCAGCGCGTCGAGCGCGAAGGCCAGCGTCGAGAAGACCGTCAGCCCGACCTGCGTCGTCGCCAGGCCCGTGGTCCCGAGGCCGCTCGCGGTCGCCACCGTGGCGAGCATCGCCGCCCGCAGCGACGCCGTCCGGAGGAACAGCCAGGCGCCGGAGCGCAGTGCCCGGACGACACCCGAGACGCCCGGCCGCAGCGGAGCGCCGGCGGCCCGGGCGGCACGCACGGCGATGACGACGTACACCGCGGCCATCGCCCACTGCACGACCACGGTGCCGGCGGCGGACCCCTCGACGCCCCACCCGGCACCGTAGATGAGCACGGCGTTGAGCAGCCCGTTCGCGACGAAGCCGACCGTCGCGACGACGAGCGGCGTCCGGGTGTCCTGCAGGCCGCGCAGCAGGCCGGTCGACGCCGTCACGACGAGGATCCCGGGCAGTCCGACCAGCGAGACCGTCAGGTACGCGGTGGCCGCCGCCGAGACCTCGGGCGACGCCCCGAACAGGTCGACGAGCGGCCCGGCGAGCGGCCAGCCGACGAGCGCGAGCACGATCCCGAGCGCCAGTGCGAGCCACATGCCGTCGATGCCCGCGTGCACCGCCCCACGACGGTCACCGCCGCCGAGGGCACGTGCCACCGCGGGCGTCGTCGCGTACGCCAGGAAGACGAGCAGCCCGGTCACGGTCTGCAGCACGACGCTCGCCAGGCCGACGGCTGCCAGGGCCGTCGCGCCGAGGTGGCCGACGAGCGCGGTGTCGGTGAGCAGGAACAGCGGCTCGACGACGAGCGCGCCGAGTGCGGGCACCGCGAGCCGGACGACGTCCCGGTCGACCGACCGTCGCTCGTCGCGTTCGGCGAGGGTCGTCTGTCGGGGCACCGGACCATCCTGCCGGGGATGTGCTGCGCGCGTGGACCTCCTCGCCCGCACGGAGCGGGCAGCTGGACCAGGTGACGGACGGGAGGCCCGTGGCGGGGTCGCCACGGGCCTCCCGTCCGTCAGGTGGTCCGTCTCAGTCCGCGCGCGGCTCTGCCGGGACCGCACCGGTCGCGGCGTGCGCCCGGTCCGACACCGTCGGCGTCGCCGGATCCGTGCCGCGGGCCCGGCCGACCAGGTCCATCAGGTGGTAGACGACGATGGCGGCGATGGTGCCCACGATGATGCCGCCGAACGTCGCGCCGCCGAACGAGAACGTGAAGTCGGCGATGCCCATGATGAGCGCGATGCCGGCGGTGAGCTGGTTCTTCGGCTTCGCGAAGTCGACGCGGTTCTCGACCCAGATGCGGATGCCGATCACACCGATCAGGCCGTAGAGCGCGGTGGTCGCCCCGCCGAGCACGCCGGCGGGCACGGACGAGATGACCATGCCGACCTTCGGCGACAGGCCGAGCAGGACCGCGACGGTCGCGGCGACCCAGTACGCGGCCGTCGAGAACACGCGGGTGGCGGCCATGACGCCGATGTTCTCGCCGTAGGTCGTGGTGGCGGAACCGCCGCCGACACCGGCGAGCACGGTCGAGACGCCGTCGGCGAAGAGGGCACGACCGGTGAGCGGCGTGAGGTCACGACCGGTCAGCTGACCGACGCCCTTCACGTGGCCGACGTTCTCGGCGACGAGCGCCAGGACCACGGGCACGAAGCCGAGGTAGATCGCGAGCTGTCCGGCGTCGAACGCCGGGGCGGTGAAGGTCGGCAGACCGACCCAGGCAGCCTCGCCGACCCCCGACAGGTCGACCTGGCCGCCGATCAGTGCGGCGACGTAGCCGACCACGACGCCGATGACGATCGACAGACGGCCGATCAGCCCCTTGAAGAGGACGGTGACGAGGATGATCGCCGCGAGCGTGATGAGCGCGACGACGGGTGCCTTCGTGAAGTTGTCGCGGGCCGCCGGTGCGAGGTTGAAGCCGATCAGGGCGACGATCGCGCCGGAGACCACCGGGGGCATGAGCCGGTCGATCCAGCCGGCGCCCGCCAGGTGCACGATCGCGCCGACGATCGCGAGCAGCACGCCGACCACGATGATGCCGGACAGGGCGAGCGGGATGCCGCCGATCTTCGTCGCGGCACCGATCGGTGCGAGGAACGCGAACGACGACCCGAGGTAGCTCGGCAGCCGGTTGCCGGTGATGAGCAGGAACAGGATCGTCCCGATGCCGCTGAACAGCAGGGTCGTCGACGGCGGGAAGCCGGTGATGAGCGGGACGAGGAAGGTGGCGCCGAACATCGCGACGACGTGCTGGACGCCGAGCCCGATCGTGCGCCCCCAGGAGAGGCGCTCGTCCGGCGCCACGATGGTCGAGGAGGAGACGGTCGCGCCGTCACCGTGCAGCTTCCAGCCGAGTGCCATGGCAGCACCGTAGCGGCTGGGCGGCCCCTGGTGCGGGCGCTCGGGCCTACTGTTCCCGGTGCGCTCCGGCGTCCGGCACCCCGGAGCGCTCGCGACGTCGCACGACGAGGGTGCCGATCCCCTGCACCACGAAGTACACGGCGGACGCGGCGAGGAGCACCGCCACGGCGACCGAGCCGACCGAGAAGCCCCTGGCGACGAGCTGCACGACCGCGACCGCGAGGAAGATGCCGCCCATCACGATGACGACGACGGGGTTCTGCGCGACGAAGAACCGGCGACCACCGTTGGCGTCGGCGACGGACCGGGAGCGTGCCCGTGCCACCGCGTCGGGCGACCGACCCGCGCGCCGGTCTGCCGCTCGTCGGCGTGCACGCGCGATGAACGCGACGGTGCCACCGATCACGATCGCCGCTGCGTACGTGATCGGTGTCGGTGCCTGCAGCAGGCCCGCCACGAACAGGACCGCGAATCCCGTCACGACGCCGGCGACCGCGGCGGTGGTCCAGGTGTCCGTCCGGCCGTCGACCGCGGTGACGTACCCGGGGCGCTTCGCGTACGGGTCGTGCGGCTCGTGCTCGCCGTCCTGCGGCGGGGCATCTCGTCCTGGTCGGTCTGACACGGTGCCGAACGTACACATGCGCCGCGGGACGAGCGTGCGAGCAGAGTGGTCGCATGACGTCGTGGTGCGACCGGACCGATCCGACGGACCGCCCCGAGCTGACCAACCGTGCCCCAGCCGGTTCTCCGCCGGAGTGCGCTCACTTCCCCCTGGTCGCGCCGATCGCCCAGACCCGCGGCGGTTCGGTGCCGTTCACCGCGTGGTCGCCGACGATGCGCGCCTTGAACACCCAGGGGTTGTGGCTCCCCGCGGTCCGGGCGTTCCGCCAGTGCCGGTCCAGGTTCTTGGTGGTGCTCACCCCGGAGGCCGCGAGCGCGTCGAACAGGTGCGAGGTCGCCGTCGTCGCCAAGGTCGTCAGCGCCACCTGCGCCTGCGCGGTCGCGAGTTCGGCGCGGTCGTTGCGGCGCTCGTCCTCGTCGTCACCGAGTGCCGCCCCCTCGTACGCCGCCTGCAGCGCCTCGGCCGCGCGGTCGACGATCGCCGACGCTGCGAACCCTGCGGCGGACACCTCGCCGACGACCTGCAGGATCTGCGGGTCGGCAGCGAACGTCCCGGCGTTCCCGTGCGAGAAGACGCGGTTCCGGTTGCGGACCTGCAGGGCGATCTCCCGCTCGGCGGCGAGGACCGAGCCGGCGAGGACGGTGAGCAGGACTGCCTGGTAGTACGCGGTCTGGTACTTGAAGCGGTCGTCGAAGGGGATGACGGCGTCCGCGGCGACGACCGCATCGGTGAAGGTGCTCGTACCCGACCCGGTGGTGCGCTGTCCGAAGCCGTCCCAGTCGTCCGCGTGCGTCACGCCGGGCTGGTGGGCGTCGACGATCGCGATGACCCGTTCGCCGGTGTCGGTGCGCTCGGCGTAGGTGTCGATCCAGTCCGCGAAGATGCTGCCCGTCGAGTAGTACTTCTGCCCGGTGATGCGGAACGTGCCGTCCGGCTGGGGTGTGACCTTCGTGACGACGTCCCCGATCTGCACGGCGCCGACCTCGGTCCAGGAGTTGCCGGCGATCTCGCCGCGGCCGAAGCGATCGAGCCAGGTGTCGCGCTCCCCGGAGCGGGCGACGAGACGGTCCTCGACGAGGGCGAAGTGTCCCCGGAGCGCCTGCGGGATGTTGCTGTCGGCGGCGGCGAGCTCGGTGAGCAGGCGGAAGAGCTGCGGCAGCGTGGCACCGGCGCCGCCGTGCTCGACGGGGACACGGAGGGCGCCGAAGCCCGCGTCGGCGAGTTCGCGGATCTCCGCGGACGGCAGACGGTGGTCCTGTTCGCGGGCGCTGGCCCCGGCGGCGATGCGGTCGAAGATCGGTCGGAAGCGGGCGGCGAGGACGTCGAAGTCGACGGGCGTCGTGGTGGTCGTGGTCATGGTGGCTCCTCGTGGTTCGGGATTCGGTGTTCTGGTCGGTATCGGTGTCGGAGTCGGGGTGGTCAGGCGACGGCGGTGGGCCCGGGGGCGGCGTCCGTCGCGGCATCGCCGACGGCGACGACGCCTGGCCGCCGCGGTCGGCGCGTCAGGAGGGCGGCACCGCCGAACACGACCACCGCCACCACCCCGGCCGCGGTCGTCCAGCCCGGTCCGGTCGGCCAGTGCCCCGACAGGCCGAGCAGCGCCGGCACGGTGGCGGTCGTCTGGCTCGCGAGGACGAGTGCCCACGCCGTGTAGCGGCCGATCGGTCGACCGAGCGCCAGCAGGACGAAGAAGAGGGACCAGAGCCCGGCCCAGGTCACCCACAGGACGGCGAGGACGGGGTCGACCGGGGCGTTCGTCACGGCGAACACGACCGCGACGGCGGACACGACGCCGCAGAACCACCCGAGACCGGTGGCGCCGAGTCCCACGAGCGCGTCGAGCCCGACGGAGAGGTACGTCAGGCCGAACAGGAAGGTGCCGGTGATCGAGAAGAGGACCGGCAGCGATCCGTCCGCGGTGACGGCGACGGCGACTGACAGCAGGAGCTGCAGGCCACCGATGAGCACGTTGAGCACGCCGCTGTCACGACCGGGCACCCGTCCGAGCAGGGTGAGGCCGTTGACCAGGAGCGCTGCCCCGGAGAGGAGCAAGCAGATGTACGCCATGCCGGAACCGTGGCAGCGGGCGCGCGCCGGGAGAAGGGTTGTGTCGGAACGTGACCGCCCGTGACGCCGTGTGACCGCACTCGAACCCGTCCGCGGGCGGCCGGCTCGACCAGCAGGATCGACCCTGCTGACTCCGCTCCGTGCCCGGTGGCTATCGTGGAGCGCATGACCGACGTCGCAAGCACCTCAGGGATCCACACCGACGAGCTCGACCCGGACGTCCGCCCCCAGGACGACCTCTACCGGCACGTGAACGGGACGTGGGTCGCGCAGACGCCGATCCCCGACGACAAGGCGCGGTACGGCTCCTTCACCGTGCTCGCCGAGGACGCCGAGGTCGCGGTGCGCGCGATCATCGAGCGCTCGCAGCAGGCCGCTCCCGGCACCGAGGAGCGCAAGGTCGGGGACCTCTTCGCGTCCTTCACCGACGAGACCCACCTCGAGGAGCTCGGCACCGGCCCGATCGACCCGCTGCTCGGCGAGGTCGACGCGGTCGAGACCGTGGACGACGTCATCGCGATGGTCGGCTGGTACGAGCGCCTGGGTCTGCCCGGCTTCGTGCAGCTCTTCGTCGACAACGACCCGGGCGACCCGGAGTCGTACGTCGTCTTCCTCGAGCAGTCCGGCCTCGGGCTGCCCGACGAGTCGTACTACCGCGAGGAACGCTTCGCCGACATCCGGTCGAAGTACCGCGAGTTCGTCGCGTCGATGTTCCCGCTCGCGGGCTTCGCCGACGGCGGGCAGCGGACCGAGGCCGTCATCGCGCTCGAGACGGCGCTCGCCGCGGTGCACTGGGACAACGTCACCACCCGCGACAGCCAGAAGACCTACAACAAGATGACCTGGGACGAGGTCTCCGCGCTCGCGAACGGCGCCGACCTGCACCTGTGGTGGCAGGCGATCGGGGCCCCGGCGGGCGCCTTCGACACGGTCGTCGTGCGGGAGCCCTCGTTCGTCACCGGGCTCGCCGAGCTCCTCCGCTCCCAGCCGCTCGAGGCGTGGAAGGACTGGCTGCGCTGGCAGGTCATCCGCGGTTCGGCCGCCTACCTGACGAGCGCGATGTCGGCGACGAACTTCTCGTTCTACGGCACCGCCCTCACCGGTGCTCCGAAGCAGCGCGAGCGGTGGAAGCGTGGCGTCTCCCTCGTGGAGGGCGCGATGGGCGAGGCCGTCGGGCGCATCTACGTGCAGGAGCACTTCGACGAGACGTCGAAGGCCGTCATGGACGACCTGGTCGCGAACCTGGTCGAGGCGTACCGGCAGAGCATCACCGGCCTCGAGTGGATGACCGACGAGACCCGCGCCCGGGCACTCGACAAGCTCGACAAGTTCACGCCGAAGATCGGTTACCCGGTGAAGTGGCGCGACTACTCGGCCCTACCGGTCAGCCCCGACGACCTGGTCGGCAACGTCCGTGCGGTCGCGAGCTTCCAGGTCGACCGCGAGCTCGGCAAGATCGGCAAGCCGATCGACCGCGACGAGTGGTTCATGACGCCGCAGACCATCAACGCGTACTACAACCCGGGCTTCAACGAGATCGTGTTCCCCGCGGCGATCCTGCAGTTCCCGTTCTTCGACGCCGGTCGTGACGCCGCGGCGAACTACGGCGCGATCGGGGCCGTCATCGGCCACGAGATCGGTCACGGCTTCGACGACCAGGGCTCGCAGTACGACGGCGACGGCCGCCTCGAGAACTGGTGGACCGAGGCCGACCGGACGGCGTTCGAGGAGCGCACGAAGGCGCTCATCGCGCAGTACGACGCCCTGGTGCCGACCGAGGTGCCGGACGGTCACGTCAACGGTGCGCTGACGATCGGTGAGAACATCGGCGACCTCGGTGGTCTCTCGATCGCCTGGAAGGCCTACCTGCTGTCGCTCGGCGGGCAGGAGCCGCCGGTGGTGGACGGCATGACCGGCGCCGAGCGGTTCTTCCTGAGCTGGGCCCAGGCCTGGCGGATGGCGATCCGTCCGGAGGAGGCCGCCCGCCTGCTCAGCATCGACCCGCACTCCCCGAACGAGTTCCGCTGCAACCAGATCGTGCGCAACATCGACGGCTTCTACGACACCTTCGGCGTGACCGAGTCGGACGCGATGTACCTCGACCCGGCCGAGCGCGTCGCGATCTGGTGATGACCGAGCCGGACGCGGCTCCGTCGTCCGAGCCGGGCGCCCCCGATCCGGGTGCGCAGCCCGGAGCCGACGCAGACGCCCCTCGCCGTCCCCGTCGCCGACAGCACGTCGGTGGCGGGGACGGCGGCCGTGCGCGCGGGCGGCACCGCGGCGGCGCGGAGGAACGCTTCGCCGCCAGCCTGGAGGCACTGGGCGCGTTGGCACGTGACGGTGCGTCCGTCAGTGCCTCCGTCATCGACACCTCGACCGGCCGGGCCCTGCTCGCCGTCGACGACACCCTCGTGCAGCCCGTCGCGAGCCTCGGCCGGATCCTGCTGCTCATCGAGGTCGCGGCCCAGCTCGAGGACGGCCGTCTGCACGGGGACCGGCTCCAGCGGATGGCGCGGGACACCGCCACCGGGGCGGGACTGTGGCAGTTCCTGCAGGAACCGACGATGCAGGTGCCCGACCTGGCGACCCTCGTCGGCGCGACGGCGGACGCGTGGGCGTTCAACGCGCTGCTCTCGACCGTCGGTATCGACGCGGTCCGGGAGCGCGCCGACGCACTCGGCATCGACCGGACGGCCCTGATCGACCGGGTCCGCGACCGCCGTGGTCCGGACGACGCCCCGGACGCCTCGGTCGCACCGGCGGGGGAGCTCGCCTGGCTCATGCGCGGCCTGGCGCTCGGCGAGGTCGTCGACGAGCCGGTGTCGAACCGCGTGCTCGGCTGGCTCTCCCTGGCGAGCGACACGTCGCTCGTGGCGGGCTCCTTCGGGCTCGACCCACTGGCGCACCGGGCGCTCGACCACGGGCTCCAGGCCGTCGTGGTGACCGGGTCCTCGACCGGGGTGCGGGCCGAGGCGGGGATCCTCCGGGGCCCGGGCTCCTCGGTGAGCTACGCGGTCACCGTGACGTACGACGACGCCGGGCTGCAGGAGCGCCTGGCGGTCGTCGAGGCCCTGCGGACCGTGGGCACCGAGGTGCTCGAGGCCGTGCACGCCCCGTCGTACCGCTGACGTCAGAGGCCGTGACGGATCGCAGCTCCGAGGCGGTCGGCGAACCGGGCGACGACCTCGGCCTCGTCGTCGGTCAGTTCGTCGACGATGCGGACCAACGGGGCCGTGATGCGACCGTAGGCCCGATCCAGTTCGTCCGGCGCACCCGCTGACGGCACGACGACGATGCCCCGTCGGTCACGCGGGTTGGGTTGCCGTTCCGCTCGGCCTGCTCGACTGAGACGGTCGACGAGCTTCGTCACCGCGGCGGTGGTGATGCGCAGTCGTGACGCGAGTGCGGTGGGACTGAGGGGGCGGTCCGCGGCGGCGGCCTGCACCACGTGCTGGAGCGCGAGGGCATCCGTGGACCGGAGGTCGAGTTGGCGGAGGGCTGCGTCGTCGGCATCGTGCACGCTCTCGCCGAGCACCTCGAGGCTCGCGATCGCGGCGGCGCCGGCTGCGGTCCTGGGTCGCGTCCGCAGGCGTGGTCGTGCCTGCCGCTCGCCGTGTTCGTCCATCCGGGCCCCTCTTCTGTCCGATGTCCGCGGTCTGCATCCTCCCACGGTGCGCTGAGTGTCCTAACCGAGGAAGTAATCAACCAAGTACGAGAACCGTGTGTTGCGACCCACCGGCACCACGGTGGGCTCGACGAGGAGGATCAGCATGACCAACACAGCAGGAACCCCCGCCCGGAACGACTCGCTCGCTCGCCGGACCTGGACCGAGACCAAGGCCGCCACGAAGACGACGGAGTTCTACGCCTGGATCGTCGTCTCGATCGCGATCCTGATCGCCTCCGCCGTCGTGGACAACGGCGACGACGGCCAGGGCTTCGGTGCCGACAAGGCGTGGTCCTACGTCGCGCTGGTGACCGTGGCCTACATCCTGAGCCGCGGCATCGCGAAGGCCGGCGTCCACAAGTCCGACGACCGCGGTGACGACCGCCGAGTCGTCTGAACGATCACCCCGCGCGTCTCTCGCCGACGGCCGGCCGCCCACTCGGGCGGTCGGCCGTCGGCGTCACGGAGCGCCTGCCGCTGGGTTCAGCGCAGCAGCACGAACGAGCGCAACGGCTCCGGCCGCACGTCGTGCGCCTCGACGAAGCCGCGGGACTCGTAGTACGCCCGCTGGCCCGGCTCGGCGTCGGTGAGCAGCACGACCTGTCGCACGTGCCGGTACCGGTCGAGCGCCGCGTCGAGGAGCCGACCGCCGACCCCGGTGCGCTGGTGGTCGGGGTGCACGAGGACGTCCTGCACGTACGCGATCGTCGCGCCGTCGGACACCACGCGGAGGAGGCCGACCAGCGTGCCGTCGTCGCGGGCGGTCAGCACCAGTGACGAGCCCGCCAACGCCCGGACGAGCGCCTCAGGGTCGCGCGTGTAGGCGGTCCAGCCGACCGCCTCGTAGAGCGGGAGCACCTCGTCCTGCGTCGGGACCTGTTCGTCGACGTCCACCACGCGGACATCGTCGCAGGTCACTCCGCCGCCTGCCCCTCCGGCACGAGTCCGAACACGGTGAGCAGCCCGGCCGAGTCGGACCGGCACGCGGTGAAGTCCGGGTCCCGCACGAACAGCGACTGCTCCGACCCCGGCGGGTAGACGCGGAAGCCGTCGGCCGCGACCGGGTCGCATTCGTCGGTGGGGTAGTTGGCCGCGACGGCGACCTGGAGCGGGGCGACGGCGACGGCCCCGGGGGCGAGCGTGACGGTCGGGTGCGGCGAGTTCGTGGCGCGGGTCGCGGCGGCGCCGATCTGGCTGCCGTCGCCGCCGCCGACGAAGGACACCCCGGGCCAGCCCTGCAGCGTGCACGCGGTCGTGCCGGTGTTCCGCAGGGCCAGGTGGACGTACGTGCTCCCCGCGGCACCGCCGCTGCCGGCCGCGATGCTGCCCGAGAGCGACCCGGTGTCGCAGCGTCCACCGACCGAGCCGCCGCTGCCCGAGCCCGCGGCCGGACCCGGGGTCGGGGTCGGGGTCGGCGCGCTCGACCCGGCCGTCGGCGCCGACGAGGAACCGGCCGTCGGCGCTGATGAGGACCCGGCCGTCGGCGCGGCGGTCACGGTCCTGGTCGCGGTCGGCGTCGCGTCCGGGCCGCCCGACGAACAGCCGGAGAGCGCGAGTGCGAGCACGACCCCGGTGGTCGCGAGGACGATGGGGGCGCGAGTGCTGCGGTGCATGCCCCGACGCAACACCCGGCACCACCGGCGAGTCTCGGGCATCGTCCAGCGATCCCGGGCACACTCGCGACACAGCCAGGCACACGAGCGACGGAGGTCGGAACATGGCAGGCAAGCACGAGCAGGCACGCGGCGACGAGGGCCGGGCGGACGGCGTCGAGCCCCGCGCCGGTGCCTTCACCGACAGCGAGATCCCGGGTGAGCAGCACGTCGAGTCGCACGAGCCCGCTGGGGAGTTCGTCTCCAGCGACATCCCGGGCGAGACGCGGCCGGACGGTGCTCCGGCAGCCGACACGGGCGAGTACGTCGAGTCGGACATCCCGGGCGAGGCCGAGCCCACCCAGGACGGTGAGACCGGGCACTACGTCGACAAGGACGAGTGACCCCGGCGGAAGCTGGTCCGATCCTCAGCTGACCGCAGGCTCAGTCCACCAGACCGGCGGCGACCAGCCGGCGGAGCGTCTCGACGCCCGCCGGCGGGCACCGGTCGGCGTCTGCCGAGGTGACCCACTCGACCTCGTCGACCTCCGCGGAGGCGACGGGCGAGGCGGAGTCGGACGTGCCTCCCGGCCGGACCGTGAACAGCGCCATCGCGACCATCGTCCCCTCGCCCTGGCCGTGGGCGGCCTCGAGGACCGTGCCGAACGGCTCGACGTCCGCCTCGGTGAGGTGCAGGCCGGTCTCCTCGCGCGCTTCGCGCAGGGCCGCCTCGACGTCGGTCTCGTGCGGTTCCGCCTTGCCGCCGGGCAGGTAGAGCACGTCACGCCCGCGGGCGCGCACCATGAGCACGCGTCGGTCGCGCACCACGAGCAGCGCGCTGACGCGCAAGGTGCCGGTCGGGAGGCTCAGCTCGCGTCCGCCTCGCCGGTGCGGTCCGTCGAGACGGGGCACTCGGGCGCGGTGCGCTCCGCGAGCGGCACGATCGGCGCCGGCAGCTCCGCCTCGGGCTCGGGACGCACACCGAACAGGGCGTCGAGCGCCCCGACGAACTCCTCGCCGCGACCCGCGCGGCCGAGCTCACGGGCGCGCACCGAGGGCCGGTGCAGCAGGACGCCGATCAGGTGCCGGAGCGCCCGCTCGGTCTGCTCGGCGGACTCCGCGTCGCCCTCGCGACGCTTCGCGCGGTCGATCTCGTCGTCGAGGATGTCGAAGACGTGCTTCCGGAAGGCCACGAGCGCCGGGGTCGTCGACTGCTCGAGCGCCTGCGCCCGGAACCGGGACACGGCGTCGTCGACCATCTGCCGGGCCTCGGACTCGGCGTTCAGCTCGGCGATCGGCGCGTGGATGCTGATGGTCTCGAGGTCGAGGAGCTCGACGCCGTCCACGTCGGCCACGTCCGGGTCGACGTTGCGGGGGAGCCCGAGGTCGATGACGATGCGACGTCGGCCGTCCGCGAGGTCTGCCGGCTCGACGACCGGGACCTCGGTCGAGGTGCAGGTGATGAGGACGTCGGTCGTGCCGATCGCCTCGCGCAGGTCGGTGGCGGCGACGAGGTCGTGCTTGGCGGCGAACCAGGGCGCCCGTCCGGAGGGGGAGAACACCTGGATGTCGGCGGCCCCGCGGTCGCGGAGCGCGGCGATGGTGGTCGCGGCGTAGCTCCCGGTGCCGACGAGCAGCACGCGGGTCCGGGCCCAGTCGGTGATGCGGGACGAGGCGAGCTCGAGGCCGAGGCGCACGAGCGAGCGACCGGCGGCACCGATGCGGGTGCGGGTCTTCACGCCACGCGAGGTGTGGGCGGCCTCCTGGAACAGGCGCTCGAGGCTCGAGGTCGTGGTGCCGTTGGCACGGGCGTCCTCGAGGGCACGGCGGACCTGGCCCGAGATCTCGGTCTCGCCGACGACGACGGACTCGAGTCCGCTCGAGACGGCGAACAGGTGCTGCACGACGTCCCCGCCGCCGAGCACGCTGACGGAGTCGAGGACCTCGGCGGGCACGAGGTCGCTCGCGGTGGCGACGGCGTCGACGGTGGCCGACACGGCGGAGTCGCGGTCGTCGCCCGCGATGTCGAGGTAGGCCTCGAAGCGGTTGCAGGTGGCGAGGACGACGGCTCCGTCGAGCACGTCGGAGTCCGTCACCAGACGGCTCGCGGCGGTCGGTGCGCCGATGCTCAGTCGCTCCAGGAGGTCGAAGCTGGCGTTGCGGTGCGACGCCGTGAGACAGATGAGCACGTGTTCCATCGTAACTCGCGCTCGGTCCGGCGGCTGTTCGCCCTCCGCGTGCACAGGAGACTGTGGGGTGGACCGCGTGCACAGCGCCTCGTCCGCTCGCGGATGGGACAATCGGGGTGTGACCTCCGCCGCACCCGCCGCCCTGCCCGACAGCCACCCGCTCGTGACCGGCCGGACCTCGGGTTCGCCGCTCGTCCGGGCGCTGCGCGGTGACCGGCCGGAGACCCTGCCGGTGTGGTTCATGCGCCAGGCGGGCCGTTCGCTGCCGGAGTACCGCGACCTTCGGGTCGGCACGGCCATGCTCGACGCGTGCCTCGACCCGGCGATGGCGTCCGAGATCACCCTCCAGCCGGTCCGTCGGCACGGGGTGGACGCCGGCATCTTCTTCAGCGACATCGTCGTGCCGATCAAGCTCGCGGGCGTCGATGTGGAGATCGTCCCCGGTCGCGGCCCGGTGCTCGGCTCGCCGATCCGCACGGCGGCCGACGTGGACGCCCTCGCTCCGCTCGACCCCGCCGCGCTCGCGCCGATCACCGAGGCCGTGCAGCGCACCGTCGCCGAGCTCGGGGACACCCCGCTCATCGGGTTCGCGGGCGCGCCCTTCACCCTCGCCGCCTACCTGGTCGAGGGCGGCCCCTCGAAGGACCACATCCGCGCCCGCACCCTGATGCACGCCGAGCCGGAGACCTGGGCACGGCTGCTCGACTGGGCGGCCGGTGTCTCGGGCGCCTTCCTCCGCGCCCAGGTGCTCGCCGGCGCCTCGGCCGCGCAGCTCTTCGACTCGTGGGTCGGTTCGCTCTCGCGGACGGACTACGTCGCCTCGGTCGCCCCGCACTCCGCGACGGCGCTGTCCCACGTCGCCGACCTCGGCGTCCCGCGCATCCACTTCGGCGTCGGCAGCGGCGAGGTCCTGCACGAGATGACGACCCTCGGCGACCCGACGGACACCGTCGCGGTGGACGCGGTCGGCGTCGACTGGCGCATCCCCCTCGACGAGGCCGTGCGCCGCGTCGGCACCGGCGTCACCGTGCAGGGCAACATCGACCCCGCGATGCTCGCCGCCCCGTGGCCGGTGCTCGAGGCGCACGTGCGCGACGTCGTCCGTCGCGGCGGCGCGGCCCGGGCGCACGTGGTCAACCTCGGGCACGGTGTCCCGCCGGAGACCGACCCGACCGTGCTCACCCGCATCGTCGAGCTGCTCCACTCGCTCGGCGACGGCACGAGCGTCGGCGAGGAGTCCCGCGCGTGACCGACGTCGTCGTGGTCGGCGGCGGCGTCGCCGGCCTGGTCGCCGCCCGTGACCTCGCGAAGGGCGGCGCGCACGTCGTGCTCGTCGAGGCGGGGGACCGCCTGGGTGGGATGCTCCGCCGGCACACCGTCGCCGGGCTCGACCTCGACATGGGTGCCGAGTCGTTCGCGACCCGGACCGACGCGGTCGAGCGGCTCGCGACCGAGCTCGGGCTCGGGAACGACATCGTCGCGCCGGACCCTCGGGGTGCCTGGCTGATGACCCGCGACGGTCGGACCGCACCGATCCCGCAGACCGGCTTCCTCGGGATCCCCGGCAGCCCGATGGCCGCCGACGTGCTCGCCGTCATCGGGCAGGGGGCCGCGTTCCGCGCGCAGATGGACTCGCTCCTGCCGTCACCGGTCGGCGCCCGTGCGGAGTCGCTCGGCGCCCTCGTCCGGAAGCGCATGGGTGAGCGCGTGCTCGACGACCTCGTCGTCCCCGTCGCCGGCGGCGTGTACTCGACGCACCCCGACCAGCTCGACCCGGACCGTGTCGCGCCGGGACTCCGCGCGGCCCTGCAGCGTGAGGGCTCCCTCGCCCGCGCCGTGCTCGCCCTCCGGTCCCGCGCAGCTGCGGGCTCCGCGGTGCAGGGCATCCGCGGCGGCATCGTCCGGCTCGTCGACGAGCTCGTGGCCGACATGGCGACGTACCGCGTGGACGTCCGGCTCGGCACCCGCGCCACCGCGATCGAGCGCTTCGCCGTCGAGACCGTCACGGCCGACGGCACCCGCGAGCGGCTGCCCGCGCAGCACGTGCTCGCCTCCACGGTCGACCCCGCCCGCACCTCGGCTCCGGACCGCACCGGCATCGAGCTCGTGACGCTCGTCGTCGACCAGCCGGAGCTCGACGCCGCACCGCGGGGCACCGGGATGCTCGTCCACCCCGACGCGGCCGGGGTCGGGGCCAAGGCGCTCACCCACGCGACCGCGAAGTGGCCGTGGCTCGCCGAGACCGCCGGCGGGCGGCACGTGCTGCGGCTCAGCTACGCGACCACACCCCACGACGACGTGACCGACCCCGCCGGGGCGGCCACGAGCCTCCCGGTCGACCCCGACGACGAGACCGGCACGCGCGCCACCCGCGACGCGACCGCCCTGCTCGGCGTGCCGGTCACGGCGGACCGCGTCGTCGGCGCCGCACGGGTGCGCTGGTACGGACCCGACCTGGTCGCACCCGACCTGGCCGAGGGCGTCGTCGGCATCGGGGAGTCGAGCGCGGGACGCGGGCTGGCCGGGATCGTCGCCGCCGCCCGGACGTCCGCTGTGCGCGTCCTGGGTTCCTGAGCGGACCAGCGAGGGCCCGAGGGCTACTGTGGGGGAACGCCGGACGTATTCCGTTCGGCGCATGACCACCGCACACCCCTCAACAACGGAGGATCGCACATGCGAGGCAAGCTCCTGTTCGTCGCCGGCGCCGCACTCGGGTACGTCCTGGGATCGCGAGCCGGACGGGCGCGGTACGAGCAGATCAAGACCGTCAGCGGCAAGATCTGGAACAACGGGAACGTCCAGAAGGGCGTGCACCAGGCCGAGGACTTCATCCAGGACAAGGGCCCGGACGTCGCCGAGTTCGTCGGCGAGCAGACCAAGAAGGTCGTCCGCAAGGTGAGCCAGAAGAAGGATACCCACACCTCATGACCGACACTGGCGACCGCAAGTCGCGTTCGCTGTTCGGTCTGGTCGGCGAGGTCCCCAAGCTGGTCAAGAGCCTCGTCAAGGGCGAGATCGACCTGCTGAAGGCCGAGATGATCGCCAAGGCGAAGGTCTTCGGCCTTGCCGCCGGGCTGCTCGTCGGTGCGCTCGTCATCGTGCTCTACGCGATCGGCGTCCTGCTCACGGCCGCCGTGATGGGCCTGGCGACCGTGATGCCGGCGTGGCTCGCGGCCCTGCTGCTCGCCGTGGTGATGCTCATCGTCGCGGGCATCGTCGGGTTCGTCGGGTGGAAGCGGTTCAAGAAGGGCCTGCCGATCACGCCGACGCGCACGATCGACAGCGTCAAGGACGACATCAACGCCGTGAAGGGCATGGGCAACAAGCCCGGCCAGCACGACCGCGTCCACCGCCCCTGAGCGGTGCGACCCACACCCCCGACCGGAGGACCCCTGTGACCGACCAGCACGACGACCTGGCGAACCGCGTCGCGGCGACGCGAACGCAGCTGTTCGAGACGCTCGACGCGATCGAGGACAAGCTGAACGTGCCGAAGCAGCTCGGGATCGCGGCCTCGAAGGTCAAGCAGGGCTTCGACGCGAACCCCGTGCCGTACCTGGCGGGGCTCGCAGCCGGTGTGGCGGTGGTCGGGAGTATCGTCGTGGTGGTGCTCCGACGGCGGTAGACCGCCTGATCGGTGGTCCTCCGGACGCGGTGCGCAGCCACGACCCAGGCAACCGAGAAGACGAGGAACCATGAGCTCCGACGTGCACGCAGCACCGCACGACAACGCCACCAGCAGTCCGGCCCACGAGACCGACCCGGCGAGCGGCATCGATCCGAACCTCCTCACCGCGTTCGCGCTGTGGGCGGTGTTCCAGCGGCCGCTCGGACCGGTCGAGCGGGGCGGTGACGACGCCGTCGCGGAACTCGACGACGTGGTCGCTCGGGCAGCCGAACGCGGCGTCACGATCCGCGGCTTCTACGACGTCTCCGGCTTCCGTGCCGACGCCGACGTCATGATCTGGCTGCACGGCGACGACGCCCAGGCGATCCAGGCGGTGCTGCGCGACATCCGGCGCACCGGACTGTTCGCGGACGCCGAGCCGGTCTGGCACGCGATGGCGATGCACCGCGAGGCGGAGTTCAACAAGCGGCACACCCCGGCCTTCCTGCGCGGGAAGGACCCCGAGGCCTGGATCACGGTCTACCCGTTCGTCCGGTCCTTCGAGTGGTACCTCCTGCCCGAGGACGAGCGCTCGAAGATGCTCCGTGACCACGGCATCGCCGGCGCGAAGTACCGCCGCGTGCTGACGAACACCATCGCGACGTTCGCCCTGAGCGACTACGAGTGGATCCTGCCGCTCGAGAGCCCGGAGCTCGTCGACCTCGTCGACCTCATGCGCGACCTGCGCGCCACCGAAGCGCGCCTGCACGTGCGCGAGGAGGTCCCCTTCTTCACCGGTCGTCGGGTGACGACCGCCGAACTGCCGGAGGTGCTGTCGTGACCGACACCAGCAACATCACGAACGGACACGGGACGGTCCTCGCGGCCACGCCCGCCGCGGCCGACGGTCCCGAGCACGTCGAGGTCCCGACCGCGTACGACGCGATCCTGCTCGCCGGCTTCGGCGGCCCCGAGGGCCAGGACGACGTCATCCCCTTCCTCCGCAACGTCACCCGCGGCCGCGGGATCCCGGACGAGCGGTTGGAGGAGGTGGCGCACCACTACCGCCACTTCGGCGGCGTGAGCCCCATCAACGCACAGAACCGCGCGCTCAAGGCCGCGCTCGAGGGCGAGCTCGCAGCCCGGGGCATCGACATGCCCGTCCTGTGGGGCAACCGCAACTGGGAGCCCTACCTCGAGGGTGCCTTCACCGAGGCCGCCGACAAGGGCTACACGAAGCTCATCGCGATCGCCACGAGCGCCTACTCGTCGTTCTCGAGCTGCCGCCAGTACCGCGAGGACTACGCGCGCGTGCTCACCGAGACCGGGCTGATCGACACCATCCAGGTCGACAAGGTCCGGCAGTTCTTCGACCACCCGGGCTTCGTCCGGCCGTTCGTCGACGGTGTCCGTGACGGCATGGCCCGCGCGATCGCCGAGAACGACGGGCTCGACGTCGCGACCGAGCTGCGCATCCTGTTCTCGACGCACTCGATCCCGTCGACCGACGCCGCGAAGTCCGGACCGGACTACCGGAACTTCGACGAGCACGGCGCGTACGAGGCCCAGCACCTCGCCGTCGGCGAGGTCGTCCTCGAGCAGGCCTGGAACGAGCTCCTCGAGCAGCCCGAGCACGCGCACCTGCGCGGGACGTCGAAGCCCGGTTGGAAGCTCGTCTACCAGTCGCGCTCGGGCCCCCCGACGCAGCCGTGGCTCGAGCCGGACATCAACGACTACATGAACGAGGAGCTCAAGGGCGGTCCGACCCGCGCCGTGCTCATCGTCCCGCTCGGCTTCGTGAGCGACCACATGGAGGTCATGTGGGACCTCGACGAAGAGGCGACGGAGACCGCCGGTGAACTCGGCTTCTGGTCGCTCCGCACGCAGACGCCCGGGGTCGACCCGGCGTACGTGTCCGGTCTCGTCGACCTCGTGCTCGAGCGCGTCAACGGCACGCCGACCGCGGAGCGCCCGCACCTGACGGACATCGGCCCCTGGTACGACGTGTGCCGTCCGGGCTGCTGCGAGAACGTGCGCGCCGGGTTCAAGCCCGCCGCTGCCGGCGTCGCCCCGTGACCGAGCGGAACGCGGACGACCCCGGCAGCACGACCCCGACCGACGGCCCGGCCCCGATCCGGCTCGGCACCCGTGCCAGCCGGCTCGCGGTCGCGCAGTCGCAGGACGTCGCCGACCGCCTGGCGAAGGCCGCCGGTCGCCCGGTCGAGCTCGTCACGGTGACGAGCGAGGGCGACACCAACCGCGCCTCGCTCGCGAGCCTCGGGGGCACCGGCGTCTTCGCCAGCGCCCTGCGCGAGGCCCTGGTCGCCGGCGAGGTCGACGTGCTCGTGCACTCGCTCAAGGACCTGCCGACCGCGCCCTACGACGGACTCACGATCGCGTCGGTGCCGAAGCGCGCCGACGCCCGCGACGTCCTGGTCGCGCGGAACGGCGCGACCATCGAGACCCTGCCCGAGGGTGCGAAGGTCGGCACGGGTTCGCCCCGCCGCGTCGCACAGCTCAAGGCGAAGCGTCCCGACCTCGACGTCGTCGACATCCGCGGGAACATCGACACCCGGCTCGGTCGGGTGGACGACGACCTCGACGCCGTCGTGCTCGCCGCCGCCGGACTCGGCCGCATCGACCGACTGAGCGCCGCGACGGAGCTCCTCGACCTCGGCTTCTGGCCGAGCGCCCCGGGTCAGGGTGCACTCGCGGTCGAGATCCGTGCGGACGAGACCGACAAGGGTCTGCTCGCCGCGCTCCGGAAGCTCGACCACGCGCCGACGCGACTCACCGTGACGGCGGAGCGCGAGGTCCTCGCGAAGCTCGAGGCCGGCTGTTCTGCACCGATCGGGGCGTCGGCGGTCGTGGACGCCGAGCTGCTGCTCGTGTCGGCGACGGTCTACCGCCCGGACGGCGCCGAGTACCGCACGGCGTCGCACGCGGCACACCTCGACGGGTCCGCGCAGGACCGTCTCGACGAGGCCCTCGAGGTCGCCGGCCGCGTGGCCGCCGAGCTCCTCGAGAACGGCGCCGCCGAGCTCGCCGACCTGGTGTCGTCCGTGTCCGGCTCGCCCGCCGAGGGTGACCACTCCGCCGGACCCGGCCTGGCCACCCCGGCGGCCGAGCAGCCGGCCGACGACGCGTCGACCAACACCGGCCCGACGACGACCAGCCCGACGACCACCAGCCCGACGACCACCACCACCACGGACTAGGCGGTCACCACGGACGACACCGCTCGCGGACGGGACGAGGCACGACCCCTGGTCGTCCTCGTCCCGCGCGGCGGCTCGTGGGGCGACGGCGTGGCCGAGGCCGCCCGTCGTCGTGGGCTCGAGCCCGTCGTCGTCCCGCTCATCACCGACGCGCCGCCGGAGGACCCGGCAGCGCTCGACGCGGCCCTCGCCGGTCTCGTGGCAGCGGACGCGGACGGGAGGCACGACGCACTCCCGGCAGACCGCACCCGTCACGACGGGGGCGGGTCCAGGGCCACCTGGCTCGCGGTGACCAGTGCGACGGCCGTGCGCGTGGTCGCCGGACGTGTGCCGCGCCTCCCGGCCGGCGTCCGTGTGGCGTGCGTCGGTGCGGCGACCGCCCGGGCCGCCCGCGAGGCGGGCTGGCCGGTCGACCTGGTGCCGGACGACGAGTCCGCTGCCGGGCTCGCCGCGGCCCTGCCGGCCGACGCGGGGCACGTCCTGTTCCCGCGGTCCGAGATCGCGGCACCCACGTTCGTGCAGGCGTTGCGCGCCCGCGGTACCGCCGTGTCGGAGGTGGTCGCGTACCGTACCGTGGGGACGGGGGACGAGCCGATCGTCCTCGCCCCACCGCCCGACGCCGTGCTCGTGACGAGCGGCAGCGTCGCCCGTCAGGTCGTCCGTCGGATGACCCCCCTCGATCCCCGCACGCACGTCGCGTGCATCGGACCGTCCACCGCCGACGCCGCCCGTGCAGCCGGACTCCCCGTGCACGTCGTCGCCCGCGAGCGGTCCGCCGAAGCCCTCCTCGACGCCGTCGTCGAGACCCTCCACCCGAACCCCAGAACAGGAAGGTCATCGTGACCGGACGCTTCCCCCAGGTCCGCCCCCGGCGGCTCCGTGCGACCCCCGCCATGCGGCGACTCGTCGCCGAGACGCGGATCCACCCCGCCGAGCTCGTGCTGCCGATGTTCATCCGCGAGGGTGCCACCGACGCCGTGGACATCTCGAGCATGCCGGGCGTGCAGCAGCACTCCCTCGACTCGTTCCGGCGGGCCCTCAACGGGGCCGCGGAGCAGGGCGTCGGCGGGGTGAACCTGTTCGGCGTCCCCACCACGAAGGACGCCGAGGGCTCCGGCGCGACCGACCCGGACGGGATCCTCAACGTCGCGATCCGCATCGCGCGCGAGGAGGTCGGCGAGGCGCTCGTCGTGCAGTCCGACCTGTGCCTCGACGAGTTCACCGACCACGGCCACTGCGGTGTGCTCGCGGCCGACGGCTCCGTCGACAACGACGCGACGCTCCTGCGCTACCGCGACATGGCGGTCGCCCAGGCCGAGGCGGGCGCCGAGCTCGTCTGCATGAGCGGGATGATGGACGGCCAGATCGCCGCCGCCCGCGACGCCCTCGACACCGCCGGCCACAGCGGCACCGCGCTCCTGGCCTACTCGGCGAAGTACGCCTCCGCGTTCTACGGCCCCTTCCGCGAGGCCGTCGCCTCGACGCTCGTCGGGGACCGCCGGACCTACCAGATCGACGCGGCCGACGGTCGGCAGGGCCTGCGCGAGGTCCTGCTCGACATCGAGGAGGGCGCCGACATCGTCATGGTGAAGCCCGCGATGAGCTACCTCGACGTGCTGGCGCGCACCGCCGACGTCTCCGAGGTGCCCGTGTGGGCGTACCAGATCTCCGGCGAGTACGCGATGATCACGGCCGCCGCCCAGAACGGGTGGATCGACCGCGACGCCGCGGCCATGGAGGCACTCGTCGGCATCAAGCGCGCCGGCGCGGACGCGATCCTGACGTACTTCGCGGTCGACATCGCGCGGAAGCTCAACCAGGAGGCCGGCCTGCGCACGTCCGGCAGCACCGCGGCCGTGTCCGGCGTCGCATCCACCGGGAAGGCACCCGAATGACCACCACGACCGCGACCACCAACGACCAGCTGTTCGGCCGGGCGAAGAACAGCATCCCCGGCGGGGTGAACTCGCCCGTCCGGGCCTACGGGTCCGTCGGTGGTACCCCGCGCTTCCTCACCGCGGCGAAGGGTGCGTACGTCACCGACGCCGAGGGGCGTGAGTACGTCGACCTCGTCGCGTCCTGGGGTCCCGCGATCCTCGGCCACGCCCACCCGGGCACGGTCGAGGCCGTGCAGCAGGCGGCGTCCCGCGGCCTGTCGTTCGGGGCGTCCACCCCGGGGGAGACCGAGCTCGCCGAGCTGGTGAAGCAGCGCGTGCAGGTCGACGGCGACGGCCCGATCGAGAAGCTCCGCATGGTGTCCACCGGCACCGAGGCGACGATGACCGCGATCCGGCTCGCCCGCGGGTACACCGGCCGCGACCTCCTCGTGAAGTTCGCCGGGCACTACCACGGACACTCCGACTCGCTGCTCGCCGAGGCCGGCTCGGGCGTCGCGACGCTCGCACTCCCCGGCAGCGCCGGCATCACCGCCGAGACCGCCGCGCAGACCCTCGTGCTGCCGTACAACGACCTCGACGCGGTGCGCCGGGCGTTCGAGGAGCACCACGACCGCATCGCGGCCGTGATCGTCGAGGCCGCCGCAGCGAACATGGGCGTGCTCGCGCCCGAGCGCGGGTTCAACCGGGCGCTGTCGCAGATCACCGAGGCGAACGGCGCGCTGCTCATCGTCGACGAGGTCCTCACCGGCTTCCGCGTCGGCCCGGCCGGCTGGTGGGGGCTCGAGGCGTCGAACACGGTGCCGGACGGCGCCGGGTGGAAGCCCGACCTCGTCACCTTCGGCAAGGTCATCGGCGGGGGCATGCCCCTCGCCGCGCTCGGCGGTCGTCGCGAGGTCATGGACTTCCTCGCCCCGCTCGGCCCCGTGTACCAGGCCGGCACGCTGTCGGGGAACCCGCTCGCCGTCGCCGCGGGCACCGCGACGCTCCGGGCCGCGACGCCCGAGGTGTACGCACACCTCGACCGCACCGCGGCGACCATCGCCGACGCGACCAGTGCCGCGCTGTCCGCCGAAGGCGTCGCCCACACCGTGCAGCACGCGGGGAACCTGTTCTCGTTCGCGTTCCTCGACGAGGCACCGCGGAACTACGACGACGTCCGCGCGCAGGAGGCCTTCCGCTACGCGCCGTTCTTCCACAGCATGCTCGACGCGGGCGTGACGCTGCCGCCGAGCGTGTTCGAGGCGTGGTTCGTCACGGCCGCGCACGACGACGACGCCGTCGGCCGCGTGCTCGACGCGCTGCCCGCTGCCGCTCGCGCGGCGGCCGCCGCGACGGCCTGACCCGGGAAGTCCCCGCAAGACGCAACGTCGGCGGTTCCTCGCAGCGCGACACCGCTGCGCAGGGCCGCCGACGTTGCGTTTCGCGGGCGGGACGAGCGGGACGGGCGGGCGGACGGGAGGCGCGGGTCGGCTAGCGCGCGCGGCGTGCGACCCAGCGTCCACCGGTCCGCTCGATGGTCAACGGGAACGCGAAGGCGTCCGACACCGCCTCGGACGTGATCACCTCGTCCGCGGGCCCCTGCGCCACCACCGCGCCGTCGCGGAGCAGCATCGCGTGCGAGGTCGACGCGGGCAGGTCCTCGAGGTGGTGCGTCACCATGACGCTGCCGAGTTCCGGGAGCCGCTGCCGCAGGGCGTCGACGGTCTCGAGCAGGTGCTCACGTGCGGCGACGTCGAGTCCGGTCGCCGGCTCGTCGAGGAGCAGCAACCGTGGTTCGCTCACGAGTGCGCGGGCGATGAGGGTCCGACCGCGCTCCCCCTGGGACAGGACCGGCCAGCGGGAGTCGGCCCGCGCTGCCAGGCCGACGTCCGCCACCAGCCGCCGGGCCGTCGCGACCTGGTCCGGGGTCGGTTCCCACCGCAGCATGAGGTCGGACGTGCCCGTCAGTCCGGTCAGCACGGTCTCGAGCACGGTGAGCGGCGCGAGCATGCGGTGCCGCGGGTCGACGTGACCGATGTGCTCGCGGAGCTCCCGGACGTCGACCCGGCCGAGGCGGCGGCCGAGCAGCTCGACCGTGCCGGCGGTGGGGTGCCCGGTCGCGCCGAGGACGGTGAGGAGCGTCGACTTCCCGGCGCCGTTCGGGCCGAGCAGCGCCCAGTGCTCGCCGCTCCGGACGGTCAGGTCGACGTCGTGCAGCAGGTCACGGCCGGAGCGGGTGACGCGGAGGGCTTCGGCGTGCAGGAGGGCGTCGGTCACCCGCCCAGTCTGCCCTCCCGAACGGTCAGGCCTTCGCCGCGCGCATCTCCGTCAGGTGCTCGGCCATCGCGCGCGACATCGCCCGGATGACGGCGCCGGCGGCTTCGCCGTCGCGGCCCTTCGCGGCGGCACGGAACGAGTCGAGGCCGTGCTTGACGTCCCAGAAGACGAACTCCGGCTGCCCGATGCGGACGAACTTCGCGCGGTTGACGACGCCCTCGGCCGTCTTCACGAGGAGCTCGTTGCCCGAGTGCGCGACGAGGAAGGCGATGAGCGCGTCGACGTCGTCGTTGAGAGCGCGGTCCTCGGCGTCGGCGTGTGCCCGCGCACGGTCGAGCAGCGTCCCGAGCTGCTTGACGGCTGCGTCGTCGAGGTTCGGCACGGCCCAGCGGGCAGCGAGCTCGGCGAAGCCGAACAGCAGCTGGAACGCGTCGTCGTACTGCTCCCGCGTGGGGGAGGCGACGCGGGTGTACCGGTTCGCCTCCATCTCGACGAGCCCGAAGTCGACGAGCTTGGCGATCGCCTCGCGGATCGGCGTCCGACTGACCCCGAGCCAGGCGACCAGCTCGTCGTCGTTCAGGCGTTCGCCGGCCTGCAGCGTGCCGTCCTGGATCGCGGCGAGCATCTTCTCGAGGACGACGTCCCGGAGGAGCTTCCGGGGGGAGTTCTCGACGGTCGACTTGGGGACGGGCATGCGCTGCTCCTCACAGGGTCCGGTGTGTTCCGTGTACCAAACCTAGCGTGTCAGTGCGCAAGCGCTTGGGAAAACACCCGCGAGGGGAATCGTCACCGCCGGACGTCGACCACCGTGCGTCCGTGGACCCGGCCCGCCACGACGTCGGCGCCCACCGTGATCGCGTGCTCCAGGTCGACGGTGCGGGTGACGTCGGCGAGCAGGGCACGGTCGAGGTCGGTCCCGAGCCGGTCCCACGCCTGCCGACGGAGCGCCAGCGGTGCGTCGACCGAGTTGATGCCGAGCAGGGAGACCGCCCGCAGGATGAACGGCATCACGGACGTGGGGAGCGAGGAGTCCTGGGCGAGCCCGCACGCGGTGACCGCACCGCCCCACTTCGTCGACGCCAGGACGTTCGCGAGGGTGGCGCCGCCGACGCTGTCCACGGCACCGGCCCAGGTGGCGCGCTGCATCGGCTTGCCGAGCACGGCGATGGACGCCCGGTCGACGACGTCGGTGGCGCCGAGCGCGCGGAGCGAGGCGTCGTTCGCCGTCCGGCCGGTCGACGCGGTGACCCGGTACCCGCGTGCGGCGAGCAGGGCGATCGCGACCGTGCCGACCCCGCCCGAGGCACCCGTCACGAGCACCGGACCGTCGTCCGGCGACACCGTCCGTTCGAGGGCCAGGACCGAGAGCATCGCCGTGAAGCCGGCGGTCCCGATCGCGGCGGCGAACGAGTCCTCGACGGTGTCGGGCAGGACCACGAGCGCACCGGTCGGTACCACCGCCCGCTCCGCCCACCCGCCGTACCGCGTCTCGCCGAGCCCGGCGCCGTTGCAGACGACCCGGTCGCCGATCGCGACGTCGTGCACGCCGGGCCCGAGCGCGGAGACCGTCCCGACGACGTCGATGCCGGGCACCAGCGGGTCGATCCGGGCGACGCCCGGGTTGCCCGCCAGGGCCAGCCCGTCCTTGTAGTTGACGCTCGAGCACGTCACGTCGACGAGGGCCTCGCCCTCGGCGGGGTCCGGGACGTCGACCTGCGTGACCGAGGCCGGGGCGGAACGGGAGACGAGGACTGCGCGCGTCATGCGACGGACGCTACCCCGTGCCTCCCGGCCGCGGACCGGGCGCCCGACGTCAGCCGAACATGATGGCGGCTTCGTCGAAGCGTTCCTGCGGCACCGTCTTGAGCGCACCCAGGGCGTCGGCGAACGACACGTGCACGATCTCCGTGCCCTTGAGCGCGACCATCCGGCCCCAGCGTTCCTCGACCACCGAGTCGATCGCCGCGAGCCCGAGCCGCGTCGACAGCACCCGGTCGTACGCCGTCGGCGTCCCGCCGCGCTGGATGTGGCCGAGGGTCGTGGCGCGGGTCTCGATGCCCGTCATCTCCTCGATGAGCGGGGCCAGGCGCTCGCCGATGCCGCCGAGCCGCGGCCGCCCGAACGCGTCGAGTCCGCGCTCGGTGTGCGCGGTGTCCTCGTGGTCGGGCACGAAGCCCTCCGCCACGACGACGAGCGGCGCACGTCCGCGGTCGTAGGCGGCCTGCACCCACGCCGCGATCTGCTCCATGCTCGTCTTCTGCTCGGGGATGAGGATCGCGTGCGCGCCCGCGGCCATCCCGGAGTGCAGCGCGATCCACCCGACGTGGCGACCCATGACCTCGGCGACCATGCAGCGCGAGTGGGACTCACCGGTGGTGCGGAGGCGGTCCATCGCCTCGGTCGCGATCGCGACGGCGGTGTCGAAGCCGAACGTGTAGTCGGTCGCGCCGAGGTCGTTGTCGACCGTCTTCGGGACGCCGACGATCTTCAGGCCGGCGTCGGTGAGGCGCTTCGCGGCGGCCAGGGTGCCCTCGCCGCCGATCGCCACGATGGCCTCGATGCCGTGCCGTCCGAGGGTCGCCGTGATGTTCTCGACGCCGCCGTTCGGGCCCTCGAAGGGGTTCGTCCGGCTGGTGCCGAGGATGGTGCCGCCCTGCTTCGCGATGCCCTGGATGTCCTTGCGCCCGAGCGGCACGATGTCCCCGTCGACGACGCCCCGCCAGCCGTCGCGGAAGCCGACGAACTCGTGACCGTGGATCGCGATGCCCTTGAGGACGATGGCGCGGATGACCGCGTTGAGTCCGGGGCAGTCGCCTCCGGAGGTGAGGATGCCGATGCGCATGGGAACTCCGTCGTCGGGTGCGGGGGTGCGCCTCCCATCATGTCTGACGGTGGTGTGGCATTACCATCCCCGTGTGTCCCTGCCAGCTGCCGTCGCGTCCGGAGCGACGAGTCCGACCGGCGGCCCCGGTGGGTCGGCCGCGGTCGGTCGTGTGGACACGGTGTACCGGCCGGGAGGCGCGGTGGACGTCCGCGCGACCCTCCGGCCCCTGCAGCGCGGCTCCGGCGACCCCGCCTTCCAGGTGGTCGGCGCCGACACGTGGCTCGCCCTGCGCACGCCGACCGGAGCGGCCTCGGTGCTCGTCCGACGGGCGGGCAGCGACGCGATCGCGGTGTCCGCGTGGGGCGACGGCGCCGAGTGGGCCGTCGCGCACGCACCGGACCTGCTCGGACGCGGCGACGACTGGTCCGACCTCGACGTGGCCGCGCACACCTTCCTCGCCGAGGCACGACACCGGCAACCAGGGTTACGGCTGCTCCGGACGAACACCGTCGTCGCGATGCTCGTGCCGGCCGTGCTGGAGCAGAAGGTGACGTCGCGGCAGGCCTGGCGCGCGTGGCGGTACCTGCTCCGGCGCTTCGGTGAGCGCGCGCCCGGACCGGTCCCGGTGGAGATGCACGTCCCGCCGACGCCCGAGCAGTGGGCGCGGGTGCCGAGCTGGGAGTGGCACCGGGCCGGCATCGAGCCCGGACGGTCGGCGACGGTGATGCGGGCGGTGAAGCTCGCCCCGGCACTGGAGCGGACGCTCGCCCTCGGTCGTGGCGGCGCGGTGGTGTCCCAGCGGCTCCGGTCGGTGCCGGGCATCGGACCGTGGACCGCCGCGGAGACGGCGCAGCGGTCGCACGGCGACCCGGACTCGCCGAGCGTCGGGGACTTCCACGTGCCGGCGCTCGTCGGGTGGGCGCTCGCCGGGGGACCGGTCGACGACGACGGCATGCTCGAGCTGCTGGAGCCCTGGCGTGGGCACCGGGAACGGGTCGTGCGGCTCATCGGCGGGTCGGGCTTCCGGAAGCCGGCGTTCGGTCCGCGGATGACGATCCAGGACCACCGCTGGCACTGAGCCCGGCGCGCGCGACTCCTCTGCGGAAACAACAGTGCTCGGCCTCGATGCGGCCGAGCACTGTCGTTCTCGCGCACCACTCCGGGGACGGGCGGAGTCGGTCCGGACAGCGGACCCTGCGGGCCGTAGGCTCTCCGTGAGAACCGATCTCATGAAGGAGGAGTCATGTCCGACCCCAACACCACGCCGGCCGTCGAAGCCGAGACCGAGGCGCATCGCGTCGCCGAGCACGACGTCGCGAGCCACGACCACGAGCAGGACGGCGGTGAGCACGAGACCGTCGAGCACGGCGACCACGTCGACTTCGTGCACGACGGGCACCGCCACGCGCGGCACGAGGACCACTACGACGAGCACTGACGGTCGCTGACGTGACCGGCTGACGGCCAGGAGGGGCGGGGCGGCGCCGCCAAGCGCCTCCCGGCCGTCGTCGTGGGATGGTCCGTTGCGGGCCGGCCGCGAGGTGTGTCAGGGTCGCGGCGTGGGGGAGATCGTCGTCATGCCGGCCGGGGATCCGCGTCGCGCGACTCTCGAGGTCGAGGGATGGACCGTGACCGCGCGCTCGTTCGGAGCGCAGCTCGATGCCGAGGGGATCGACACGGATCGGTTGCGCACGCTGGTCTCCGGCATCGGCGAGGGAGTCGTCCTCCGGCCACTGAGGAGTTCCGACCTGCGTGCGGTGCTCGCGCTCGACCGCGCGACCGCCGGGGACTACCCCGGCAGCGTGGCCACGCAGCACGAGCCCTTGACCGTCGAGCTCGCGACGCCCTCGGCGACTCGACGAGGGTTCGGTGCGGTCGACGGTGACGGCGAGCTCGTCGGCATGACCTGGGTGGACGTCGACGTGGCCGCCGTCGAGATCGACTTCACCGTCGTCCGGGGGGACCGGCGACAGCGTGGGATCGGCGTGGCGCTGAAGGCGTCCTCGGTCCTGGCGCTGCAGGCTGAGGGCGTACGGCGGTTCCGGACCGGCGGATCGGCGGACAACGCCGCGATCCTGCGTGCGAACGCGGTACTCGGCTACGTGTGCGACGAGGAGTGGGTCACGCTCGAACTCGGCCGATCGGCGCTCGACCGTTGAGCGACCGCTGACCCGTCAGGGGTGCCGCATGCCCTCGCCGGCCAGCACCGCGCGGTAGCCCTCGCGGAAGGTCGGGTACCGCGGTTCCCAGCCGGTCGAGCGGAGCAGTGCGTTCGACAGCCGCTTGTCGCCGCCGGCCTGCCGCCCCTCGGGTTCCGCACGCGGTGGTTCCAGGACGCCGAGCTCCGACGCCAGGAACGTCAGGACGTCGTCGAGCCGCACCGGTTCGTCGTCGGTGCCGAGGACCGTCGGGGCGGGGTCGGGCACGTCGGCCAGGTGCACGAGCGCAGCGGCGGCATCGTCGCGGTGGATGCGGTTCGTGTGCGGGGAGACCCCGGTGGACAGCGTCGCCCGTCCACCGCGCACCTGTTCGATGAGCCGTTCGCGCCCCGGGCCGTAGATGCCGGACAGTCGGACGAGCACCGCACCGGGGGCCCGCTCACGCAGCAGCGCCTCGGCCTCGAGCAGCACGCCCGCGGTCGGGGTCGACGCACGCGTCGGGGTCGCCTCGGTGACCTCGCTGCCGTCGTCGACGTCGTACACCGCGGTGGAGGACACCACGATCACCCGTGGCGAGGCCCCGGATGCGTCGATGCCGTCCAGCACGTTCCGGAGTCCGTCGACGTAGGTCGCGCGGTACTCGTCGACGTCACGGGACCCGGCCGCGAAGGCCACGACGACCACGCCGGTGTCCGGCGCGATGGTCGGCACCGCGTTCCGGAGGTCGACGCTGTGGCCGACCAGGGGTGCCGGGACGAGCTCGGCTCGACGGCGGAGTCCGGTCACGGGGTGTCCGAGCGCGGCGAACCGCAGGCCTGCCTCGGTGCCGAGGTCGCCGCAGCCGGCGATGACGACGGGGGAGTGGTGGTGCATGCTCCGAGCTTGGCAGGCCTCCGGTCGCGCCGTCCGGGCCCGCTCGCTCAGAGCTGGTCGTTCTCCGGCGACGCGGGCTCGCCGCCCGAGTCGACGTCGCTGTCCTGCTGCGGGTCCTGCGTGGCGTTGCCGGTGGACGAGCCGTCGGGCAGGTCCTCGGTCCGCTGGGCCTCGCTCTCCGAGACGTCGGTCGAGCCGTCGGTGTGGTCGGTGTCGCTGTGCTGATCGCTCATGCGGCGGACCGTACGCGCTCCCGCCTCCACCGACGTCCGGCGTCCCCCGGTCCCTCGGGTCGGTCGGGTCGTCGTCGCGCCAGGACCGGGGCCGGAGGCCGCCCTCGTCACCCGAGTTTGTAACAGAACGATAACGTCACCGAACTCGTCCAAACCCTTGTCCCGAGGGCGCCGAATCCCTTGCATCAACCGGGAAACACCCGGAGCGCTCACCGGCCGCAGGTAGCCGGTTCTCCACCCCTTTCCGGGGTGTGTTCGGCGCGGTCACAGGGAAATCGCGCCGAGCGCGACAACGAAAAGGAATGCACCTCATGCG
>Ga0308156_1000363_pt1 | contig 99395 bp, 104 predicted proteins | sample PhyAR2_FD_201041 | JGI IMG/M metagenome (GOLD analysis project Ga0308156, IMG submission 201041) | Phyllosphere microbial communities from UC Gill Tract Community Farm, Albany, California, United States - DLSL A.R2 | ecosystem: Host-associated > Plants > Phyllosphere > Unclassified | place... | reverse complement strand
TGCCGTGCCACTGCGGCAACACCGGCTGCCTCGAGGCCGTCGCCTCCGGTCCCGCGATCGCCCGGGCACTCCGCGCCAAGGGCCACGACGTGCACACCAGCGGCGACGTCATCGACCTGGTGAACCGCGCCGAGCTCGACGCGATCGGGGCCGTGCGCCAGGCCGGTCGCGACATCGGCGAGGTCCTCGCCACGTGCGTGTCCCTGGTCAACCCGTCGGTGATCACCCTCGGTGGCTCGATCACCCGGGCCGGTGAGCACCTGCTCGCCGGCGTCCGCGAGGTCGTCTACGCCCGCTCGATGCCCCTCGCCACGGAACACCTCGTCATCGCCCAGTCCCGCGCCGGGTCGGTCGCCGCGCTCAAGGGCGCCGCGGCACTGGCGATCGGGTACGCCCTCTCCCCCGCCGGCGTCGACGAGCTCGTGACGTTCGCCGAGCGCCGGGTGCTGGTCTCCTGACGGCGGACCGTCGCGCGCGTCGGTTACCGCGCTGTCGGCGCGCGGGGTGAGAATCGTCGGGTGACGATCGTGCAGCCCACCCTGTGGGGCGACCTGGACCCCGGCCTGGAGGCGTGGCCCCCGCCCGCCCCGTCGGTCGCGTCCGGCACGCGCTCGACCGGTCGTCGCGCGGCGTCCGGTGCGCGGTCTGCCGCGACCGCCGGCGCGCACGACACCTTCACGGCGCTCCGTGGCCACACCGACCGCATCGTGGCGCACTCCTCGGACCGCGTCGCGTGGCTGCGTGCCCGGGCGATGGGCATCACCGCCACCGACGTCGCACGACTCGCGTCGCTCCGGGCGGTCGAGGCAGTCGTCGCCGAGAAGCGGTACGGCTCGCGGTTCTCCGGGAACGCGTTCACCGAGCACGGCAAGGACCGCGAACCGGTGATCGCCGCGTGGGTGGCGGCGACGCACGGCATCGAACCGTCCGCGCACCTGTTCCACGCGAGCACGAACCGCGCACACCTCGCGACGCCGGACGGGGTCGGCTACGACGCGTCGCAGCGTCTCGTGCTCGCCGAGATCAAGACGACCGGCAAGGGGTGGCGGAGCATCCCCCGTCACTACCTGCGCCAGGTGTGGTGGCAGCAGTACGTGCTCGGGGCCGACCGCACGCTGTTCGTCTGGGAACGCCACGACGAGTTCGTGCCGGTCGCCGACGAGCCGGAGTGCCGGTGGGTCGACCGCGACGACGACCAGATCCGCGGGCTCGTCCACCTCGCGGACACGGTGCTCGACAAGCTGCGGACCTTCCGCGTCTAGACCCGCAGGGTGCGCAGCCGACTGATCCCGATCACCAGGATCCCCATCAGTGCGATGAAGACGGCGATCCCCACGCAGTAGAGCGCCACGACGCCGTAGCCCTGCGACGGCGACAGGAACGGGTACGGCACCCAGCCGTCCGTCGCTCCGCGCACCAGCACGACGACGAGCCAGACCGCCGGGTAGACCAGGAACCACCACACGTGCCGGAGCCGGAGCCGCGCCCGGTCGGAGAACAGCAGCCAGTCGAGCACGACCCACACCGGCATCACCTTGTGCAGCACGTCGTTCGACCACGAGACCGAGGTCGAGACGTCGACGTTGGTGAGCAGGGTGTTGTAGACGATGCCCGTCGTCGCGATGTACACCGTCGCCGCCCCGCGCAGCAGGCTCACGACGAGGTCGGAGCGCTTCCGGCGGGCGGCCGACACGAGCGTCACCGCGAAGGCGACGGCCACGAAGACGTTGGACTGGATCGTGAAGTACCCGAAGAAGTTGAACGGTGAGTACTGCGGCGTCCGCATGCTCACCAGCCACTGGGCGACGATCGCGACCACGACGAGGATGACCGCGACGAGTCGCAGGGAGTTCACGAGGGTCCGCACTCCCCCAACGCTATCCGCGGACGCCCCGGAACGCAGGAGACCCGCACCGGGAACGGTGCGGGTCTCCTGGACTGATCGATCGATCAGATGGCGTTGACGTCCAGCGGGATGCCCGGTCCGAAGGTCGTCGAGACGGCGCCCTTCATGATGTAGCGGCCCTTGGACGCGCTCGGCTTGAGACGGACGATCTCGTCGAGCGCAGTGGTGATGTTCTCGTCGAGCTGCTCCGGCGTGAACGAGGCCTTGCCGACGACGAAGTGCACGTTGGCGTGCTTGTCGACGCGGAACTCGATCTTGCCGCCCTTGATGTCGTTGACGGCCTGCGCCACGTTCGGGGTCACGGTGCCGGTCTTCGGGTTCGGCATGAGGCCACGCGGGCCGAGCACCTTGCCGAGACGACCGACCTTGCCCATGAGCTCCGGCGTCGCGACGGCGGAGTCGAAGGCGGTGTAGCCCTCGGCGACCTTCGCGATGAGCTCGTCGCCACCGACCTCGTCGGCACCGGCGGCGATGGCTGCCTCAGCAGCGGCGCCGACGGCGAAGACGATGACGCGCGCGGTCTTGCCCGTGCCGTGCGGCAGGATGACCGTGCCGCGGACCATCTGGTCCGCCTTGCGCGGGTCGACGCCGAGCTTGAGGGCGACCTCGACGGTGGAGTCCGTCTTGGCCGAACCGGTCTCCTTGGCCAGCGCGACGGCCTCGGTGGGGGTGTAGAACTTGTCGGCCTCGATCTTCGCGGCCGCGGCCTGGTAGGCCTTGGACTTCTTCGCCATGGTGTTCTCCTTGGGAGCTACGTGGTTGACGAGCCGGCGAGGCTCTCCCACGGAAGGGTGTCGGGGTGTGGTGCGTGCTGAGGCTTACGCCTCGACCGTGATGCCCATCGAGCGCGCGGTGCCGGCGATGATCTTCGCGGCCTGCTCGATGTCGTTGGCGTTCAGGTCGGCCTGCTTCGTCTCGGCGATCTGACGGACCTGGTCCATCGAGATCTTCGCGACCTTGACCGTGTGCGGGGTCGCGGACCCCTTCTGCACACCCGCAGCCTTCTTGATGAGCTCTGCCGCCGGCGGGGTCTTGAGGACGAACGTGAACGAACGGTCCTCGTAGACGGTGATCTCGACCGGCACGACGTTGCCACGCTGCGACTCGGTCGCCGCGTTGTACGCCTTGCAGAACTCCATGATGTTCACGCCGTGCTGACCGAGCGCGGGACCGATCGGCGGGGCCGGGTTGGCGGCGCCCGCGTTGATCTGCAGCTTGATCAGGCCCGTGACCTTCTTCTTCGGTGCCATGACTTGTCTTCCTCCTGGAATCGAACGCACGGGGACCCGTGCACTCTCCCGCTGGCCCGGCCGTTCCGGACCGCGGTGAAGCCCCGCACGCCAGGCGCGCGGGGCCAAACCTCAGTAGTCTACCCGATCGTCCGGATCGGTCTAGAGCTTGGTGACCTGGTCGAAGCTGAGCTCGACCGGGGTCTCGCGCTCGAACAGCGAGACGAGCACGGTGAGCTTGCCGCTCTCCGGCTTGATCTCGGAGATCGAACCCGGCAGGCCCGCGAACGAGCCTTCCTTGATGGTGATCGTCTCCCCGATCTCGAAGTCGACCTCGGCCGCCGGCTGCGACTGGGCAGTGCCGCCGCCCTTCGCACCGCCCTTGGTCGGAGCGGCCTCGGCGACCTGCACGAGGGACTTCAGCATGCCGAACGCCTCGTCGAAGCGGAGCGGCGTGGGGTTGTGCGCGTTGCCGACGAACCCGGTGACACCAGGGGTGTGCCGGACGACGGACCACGAGTCCTCGTTGAGGTCCATGCGGACGAGCACGTACGAGGGGATCCGGACGCGGGTGACCAGCTTGCGCTGCCCGTTCTTGATCTCGACGACGTCCTCCATCGGGACCTCGACCTGGTAGATGTAGTCCTCCATCGACATCGAGACCATGCGGTTCTCGATGTTCGACTTCACGCGGCGCTCGAAGCCCGCGTAGGAGTGGATGACGTACCACTTGCCGGGCTTCATCCGCAGCTCGGCCTTGAAGGCCTCGTACGGGTCGACCTCGGCGGGCTCCTCGTCCTCGAGCTCCTCGTCCGCGGCGAGCGTCTCGTTCGCCTCGGCCGCGGTCGCGTCCTCGAGCTCGGTCTCCTCCTCGTCCTCGACCGCCTCGACGGCGGCCTCGGCCTCGTCGGCGGAGTCGATCTCGAGTGCGTCGTCCACGACGGCGTCGGCCTCGGGGTCACGGGACTCGGCGAGGGCCGTCAGCGCCTCGTCGATCGAGGTGTCGACGGTGCCGTCGTCGGGCTCGTCGCTCAGCCCGAGGGACTCGTCGTCCTCGTCCTCGACGGAGATCGCACGCTCTTCGGCGGACTCGACCGAACGGGCCTCTGCGGTCTCGACGTCGCCTTCCTGGTTCTCCTCGACCTCGGAGGACTGCTCAGCAGCCGTGGCGAAGTCGATGTCGTCGCGGGAGTAGTCAGACACTGCGGTTCTTTCCGTTCGGTGGTGCGGATCGGGTGGTCGGCCGGAGCGGTGCACGTCCGTCGCCGTCTCTGGGCGACCGTACTCCACCCCGGATCAGGTCAGGCCAGCCGGTGCCGGTCGAGCGCCTGTCGGACGAGCCCCGGTCGGCCAGCACGTCGCCGGACCGGACCGTCGGTCGGATCAGACCGTGGGACCGTTGCCGAAGACGTAGCCGACGCCGAGACCGAAGACGAAGTCGAGGATCGACACCAGGATCATCATGACGACCACGAAGACGAGCACGACGCCGGTGTAGCTGAAGAGCTCCTTGCGGGTCGGCGTGACCACCTTGCGGAGTTCGCCGATGACCTGGCGGATGAAGAGCACGACGGCAGCGATCGGGCCACCGCGCTCGGCGCGGTCGGCCTTCGCCTTCGCGACGACGTCGTCCGCCGTCGTCTCCATGTCCTTGCTCGCCAACTTCACACCTTCCAGACTTGCAGGGCGGACAGGACTCGAACCTGCAACCTGCGGTTTTGGAGACCGCTGCTCTACCAATTGAGCCACCGCCCTAGAGGGGTCGAACCCCCGGGGCACGGTCCGTCGCCGTTCCGTGCACCGATGGTCGAGTGTACGGGAGTCCGTCACACGCTGTCCACTTGACCCCCTCCACGGCGTGCCGCGTCGGTAGGCTGATCACCGTGAGCACCGCAGCCCCCGGCCCCGAGTCCACCGCCCACGCGTCCGCCCAGGCACCCGCCGACGCGACCACCGAGCACCCGCGCATCGCCTCGCGCATCGCCGCGATCGCGGAGTCCGCGACGCTCAAGGTCGACGCCGCGGCGAAGGCGCTCAAGGCCGCCGGCCGACCCGTCGTCTCCTTCGCCGCGGGCGAGCCCGACTTCGCGACGCCGCAGCACGTCGTCGAGGCCGCCGTCCTCGCCGTGCAGGACCCGGCGAACCACCGGTACACGCCCGCCACCGGTCTGCCGGAGCTGAAGCGCGCCGTCGCTGAGAAGACGGCCCGCGAGTCCGGACTGACGGTCGACCCGGCACAGGTCATCATCACGAACGGCGGCAAGCAGGCCGTGTACCAGGCGTTCCAGACCATCGTCGACGCCGGCGACGAGGTCCTGCTCCCCGCCCCGTACTGGACCACCTACCCCGAGGCGATCCGGCTGGCCGGCGGCACCCCGGTCGAGGTCTTCGCCGGCAGCGACCAGGACTACCTCGTCACGGTCGAGCAGCTCGAGGCCGCCCGCACGCCCCGCACCAAGGCCCTGCTGTTCTGCTCGCCGTCGAACCCGACCGGGTCGGTCTACTCGGCCGAGCAGACGAAGGCGATCGGCGAGTGGGCGCTCGAGCACGGCATCTGGGTGATCAGCGACGAGATCTACCAGGACCTCGTGTACGACGACGTCCGCTTCACCGGGATCCTCGAGGCGGTCCCCGCCCTCGCCGACACCACGATCCTCGTGAACGGCGTCGCGAAGACCTACGCCATGACCGGGTGGCGCGTCGGGTGGTTCATCGGTCCGGTCGACGCCGTGAAGGCCGCGTCCAACCTGCAGTCGCACCTGTCGTCGAACGTCGCGAACGTGTCGCAGCGCGCGGCGATCGCCGCGCTCACCGGCCCCCAGGAGCCCGTCGCGGAGATGCGGGCGGCGTTCGACCGGCGCCGTCGGGCGATCGTCGCGGGACTGAACGCGATCCCGGGCTTCGTCACGCCGACCCCGAAGGGTGCGTTCTACGTCTACCCCGACGTCACGGCGCTGCTCGGTCGCGAGTGGGCCGGGTCGACCCCGACCACGACCCTGGAGCTCGCGGACCTGATCCTGGAGCACGCCGAGGTCGCGGTCGTGCCGGGCGAGGCCTTCGGCCCCTCGGGCTACATCCGCATGTCCTACGCCCTCGGTGACGAGGACATCGCCGAGGGCGTGCGTCGCCTGGCGGCGTTCTTCTCCGCCTGACCGGACCGACCGACGGCCCGCCCCCGACAAGGGGCGGGCCGTCCGTCTGCCGGGTGGCGCGGGTCGGGAGGCGCTGGCCAGGAGGCGCTGGTCGGTTCAGGCGAGCAGGTCGCCGACCACCACGGGCTCCGGGACCAGGGAGACCCCGAAGCGGTTGAGGACGGTCACCTGGACGTAGCGCGCGAGCTCCGCCACCTGCGCCGCCGTCGCACCGCCACGGTTCGTCAGCGCCAGGGTGTGCTTCGACGAGATACCGGCGCGCGAGCCCGGTACCGCGTACCCGCGGTGCACGCCCGCGTGCTCGATGAGCCAGGCGGCGCTGAGCTTCACGTCGTCGCCGGCGGGCCACCGGGGGGCCTCGGTCGGCAGCGTCTCGGCGAAGGGCGCGGACACGATCGGGTTCGTGAAGAACGACCCCGCACTCCAGGTGTCCGGGTCGGCGTCGTCGAGCACCATGCCCTTCGAGGAACGCAGGCGGAGCACCGTCTCGCGGATCGTCGCCGGTGCGACCGGCGTGCCGAGGTCGACACCGAGCGATCCCGCGAGCTGCGCGTACCGGACCGGCACACCGGCCTCCGCCGCGGCGCCGAGCCGGAACTCGACGGTGAGGACGACACCTCGTCGCCCGTGCTTCAGCGTCGAGGTGCGGTAGCCGAGCGCCAGCTCGGCTGCGTCCACCCACGCACGCTCCCCCGTCGACGCGTCGAGGAACTCGATGCGGGCGAGCACGTCGGAGAGCTCGACCCCGTAGGCGCCGATGTTCTGCACGGGGGCGGCACCGACCGTGCCCGGGATGCCGCTCAGTGCCTCCAGGCCGGTCCAGCCGTGCTCGACGGTCGTGGCGACGAACGCGTCCCACGGCTCGCCGGCCGCGACGCGGACGGTGACCCCGTCGGCGTCCGGCGTCGCGTCGACGCCGCGGGTGCGGACGAGCACCACCGTGCCGGCGAAGCCGTCGTCGGCGACGAGCAGGTTGCTACCGCCGCCCACGACGAGCCACTCGTCGTCCTGCCACGCGGTGTGCGCGTGCGCGACGAGCTCGTCGGTGGTGTCCGCGGTCAGGAGGGTCGCCGCAGGACCACCGACGCGGAACGTCGTGAGGTCCGCCAGCGTCGCCACGGTCAGCGGAACACCACCGTGACCTGCGCCTTGCCGAGCACGGTCTGCCCGGCGGCGGTCACGGTGAGGTCGATGCGCTGCGGGCGCCCTTGGTCGTCGACGGTGCCGACCTTGGCGACCACGCCCACGGTCGCACCCTGGTCCGGGTCGACGACGACGGGCCGGGTGAAGCGCACGCCGTAGCGCTGGACCCAGCCGCTGTCGCCCAGCCACTCGGCGACGGGCTGGACCGCGAGACCCATCGTGAGCATGCCGTGCGCGAGGACACCGGGCAGGCCGACAAACGCGGCGACGTCGTCGCGGTAGTGGATCGGGTTGAAGTCGCCCGAGGCGCCGGCGTAGCGGACGAGCGCGTCGCGGGTCAGGTGGACCTCGCGCTCGGCGACGACGGTGCCGACCTCGAGTGCGGTGCCGGGTGTGGTGGTCATGCGTCGTCTCCTCGGACCACGAGGGTCGAGGTCGCCGTGACGACGTGCTCCCCCGTGGCGTCGTGCATCGTGCTCTCGGCGGTGACCATGGCGTTGCCGCCGAGGGTCTTCACGCTGGTCACCGTCAGGGTCGCAGTGAGCTCGTCGCCGGCGACGATGGGTCGGTCGTGGGTGAAGGACTGCTCGCCGTGCACGACGCGCGAGAAGTCGATGCCGGCGTCGGGCTCGGCGAGGAGCTGCGCGAGCGTCGCCTCCTGCACGACGACCGCGAAGGTCGGCGGGGCGACGACGTCGGCGTACCCGGCGGCGCGGGCGGCGTCGGGCTCGTGGTGGATCGGGTTCGTCGCGAACACGGCACGCGAGAACTCACGCACCTTCTCACGACCGACCAGGTACGGCGGGGCCGGCGGGAACGTCCTGCCGACGAGCTCGGGGTTCACAGACACGGAGGCGAGTCTACCGACCGCCCGCGACACACACCCCTTTCGTGAGATTGCATCGGCTATGCTCGTCGGAGGTGTCCGGGGGGACATCGGGAGACGACTCCGGGTTCGGGGAGGAACACATGGAGCACACGACGGAGTACGCCGTGCACACGGGAGACCGCTGCACGGCCATGGAGATCGCCGGCGCGACGCTGCGGCAGAGCGGCCACCGGGTCGAGTCGACCGGCGGCACGATCACGGCGACGACGGGCAACCGGGCGCTGACGATCCTGCTCGGGGCGCTGGTGCACCCGTCGCGGGAGTTCCGGCGCTACGAGCTGTCCACGACGGTCACGGGCACGTCGACCACGATCACGCTCCGGCACGCCCAGCACGCCACTGCCGTGTCCGGCGGCGGCATCGGGGCCGGACGGCGTCGGACCGCGTGGCGGCAGGTCGAAGCCGGACTCGAGCGGGCACTCCGGGCCGCCGGTCTGCTGACCGCTCCCCCGCGCTGAGGTCCCGCGCGCCGGGGTCGCACGCGCAGGGGTCGCACGCGCAGGATCGCCCGTGCCGTGCGCGTGCGCACGCGCTGGGGTCGCAGGCGCAGGATCGCCCGTGCCGCCGTGCGGTGCGGTGCCGTGCCGTGTGCGTGTGCGTGCGCGGCAGGAACGGGCGTGTCCGTGCGGACCGGGCGGATCCGGCCGTCCACGTCCAGCAGGGACGCCCGGTCGGGCAGCCGTCGCGCGTGCGATGGAAAGGGAACGGGCACAGGGCCGGTCGCGGATCATCCGGGTCGACGCAAGGCAAGTGCCCGGGAACGACGAAAGCCCGGCGATCGAGTCGCCGGGCCTGTGGTAGCGAGGACGGGACTTGAACCCGTGACCCCACGATTATGAGTCGTGTGCTCTAACCAACTGAGCTACCCCGCCAGGGATCCGGAGCGTCTGCAGCTCCAGGTCGGAGCCCCGAGTCAGGATTGAACTGACGACCCCTTCCTTACCATGGAAGTGCTCTACCACTGAGCTATCGGGGCATGTGCCGCTCAGCGGCACCACACGAGAGTAGCAGACGCGCGGCGGTGGTCAGGAACCGAGCGTGACGCCCGGGCGTGCCGCCGCTTCCCCGCTAGTTCGCGTTGGCGCGGAGCCAGGTCAGCGGGTCCACCGGGACACCGCCGACGTGGATCTCCAGGTGCAGGTGCGGGCCGGTCGAGTTGCCGGTGGAGCCGACCTCGCCGAGCTCGTCACCGACGGCGACCTGCTGGCCGGTGACGACCTTGAAGGTGCCGTCCTTCATGTGCCCGTAGACGCTCGTGAACTGCTTGCCGTCCACGTCGTGCTGGACCCAGACGTCGTTACCGAAGCCACCGTCGTGTGCCTGCACCTTGATGACCGTGCCCGCGGCGACGGACCGGATCGGGGTGCCCTCGCCGGGGGCGAAGTCGACGCCCATGTGGTTCGTCGAGCAGAACGAGCAGCCCTCGACCTGTCGCCCGCCGAACCCGGAGGTGATGGGGACGCCGGTGAGGAACGGCCACTGGATCGTGCCGTTCGGGTCGTTCGAGAACGACGACGAGTCGACGTTCCGGTACTGCGTGGCCGCCGTCACCGAGTACTGGTCGCGCGTGGTCTCGGCGTCGCCGGCAGCGTCGCCGACGCTCAGCGACTGCGCCGCGCCGGCCGCGGTGGAGCGTGCCGTCGTGGTGTCCGCCGGCGGGACCCAGAGCGCCTGTGCGGGCAGCGACGTCGACACGACGAGACCGGCGGCGAAGAGGAGCGCGCCGACGGCGGTCACGCGCGACGCGGCCCGCTGGAAGGAGCGTCCGCGGTCGGCCCCGGGGACGGTCGTGGCCGTCGCCCGCGGCGTGGCCGCGATGTGGCGGGTAGCCCGGTCGACGTGCACGGCAGCGGCGGTGCGACCCGTGCGCGCCGGACGACCGGCGCGGGCGGGGGTCCGCCGCGGCTCGTCGGTGACCGGCGTGGTCGGCACCGGAGCGCGGGTGGCGTCGACCACGGGCGCGACGTCCGGGGACGTCGGCGCCGGCGGGGTGACGACACCGGTGGACGGGGCCGGCAGCACGGGCGAGGCCGGTGCGAGGTCGATCGGCGAGACCGGTGCGGCGGGCGTCGCCGGTCCGACCACGTCGCCGGACCCGGACGCCGCGACCCACGGCGCTGCTGCCGTCAACCCTGCCGCTGCTGTCGCCCGACGCTCCGCCTCGATGCGAGCGCGTCGGGTGAGGTGCACGACCGGCTGGGGGCCGGTGGTGGCGTCGAGCGGGGTGAGCGTCTGCGGAGCGTGGGGCATGTGTTCGGCGATGATCCTGATCGGGGCACGGGGCGCTCGATGGTAACGAGCAGGTAACGGGACTGCAGAACGCTAGCAGGGGCCGTGGCGCTCCGCCAGTCGGGTGCACGACCGTGCAGGGCCCCCAGACCGAGGGACCGGACGTCGGGACGGGTGCCTCGACCCCGTCCCGACTGGTGCTCAGCCGCCGAGGACCTCGCCCTCGAGCCGCCGGAGCAGGGCCTCCAGCGCATCCGCCACGGCCGGCGAGGCGAAGAGGAACGACCGCGTGTCGCCGGCCTCCCACACCCGGACGACGGCGCCGGCCTCGGCGGCGACGACCGACCCTGCGGCCATGTCCCACGGGTTGATCCCCCGCTCGTAGTAGGCGTCGACCGTGCCGGCACCCACCGCGCAGCAGTCGAGTGACGCCGCCCCGGCCCGTCGGACGTCGCGCACCTCGCCGATGAGTCCCGCGAGCACCGCGACCTGCTCGCGGCGACGATCGGCGGTGTACCCGAACCCGGTCGCGACGAGCGTCTCGGCGAGCGACGTCGGCGCGGCGACCCGGAGCGGCTCGCCGTCGCGGGTCGCGCCCTCGCCGGCGGCGGCCCGGAAGACGGTGCCGGTCGCCGGCACGACCACGACGCCGGCGACGGCCTCCCACGTCGTCGGGTCGGCGCTCCCCCGGACCACGCCGATGCTGACCCCGTACTGGTCGCTGCCGTACAGGTAGTTGACGGTGCCGTCGATCGGGTCGACCACCCAGGTGACGCCCGTCGTCCCGGCACCGGACCCGGACTCCTCGCCGTGGAACCCGTCGTCCGGGCGCGCCTCGGCGATCCGGGACCGGATCAGGGCCTCGACCTCGCGGTCGGCTGCCGTCACGACGTCGACGATGCTCGACTTGCGGTCGGCGACCTCGACCCCCTCGGCACGACGGCGGGCGGCGAGGGCGGCGGCCTCACGGGCGATGGTCTCGGCGAGGTCGGCGAACTGCGCGGGGGTGAGGGTCTCTGGCATGACCCCAGCCTGCCGGAACGCGACCCGGGCCGCCGGAACGAGACCAGCCAGCCGGAACGAGAACAGCCCCGTCCGGCGAGGACGGGGCTGTTCGATCCGTTGCGGACCGTGGCAAGTGAGGGATTCGAACCCCCGAAGGCTACGCCGGCTGATTTACAGTCAGATCCCTTTGGCCGCTTGGGTAACTTGCCGTGTGCGCACCCAGCCGATGTGATCACCAACCGAAGGCGCGGTGAAGAGCATAGCCGATCCCGGAGGGTGCTCGTGACCACCCGACCGACGCGACCGTCCGCCTGTCCACAGGCGACCGCCGGACCCGAACCGGGCCTCCCGCACGCCGTTAGGCTGGTCCGCATGGCAGACAGTTCCTTCGACGTGGTCAGCAAGGTCGACAAGATGGAGGCGGAGAACGCCCTCAACCAGGCCGCCAAGGAGATCGAGCAGCGGTACGACTTCAAGGGTGCCGACGCGTCGATCGCGTTCAGCGGCGAGGACGTCCTGATCAAGGCGAACTCCGAGGAGCGGGCCAAGGCCGTCCTCGACGTGCTGCAGAGCAAGGCGATCAAGCGCAACATCTCGCTCAAGAGCCTCGACGCCGGCGACCCCTACCCCTCGGGCAAGGAGTACCGCATCGAGGTGAAGTTCAAGAACGGCATCGAGCAGGACGTGGCGAAGAAGATCGGCGCCTTCCTCCGCGCGAACGCCGCGAAGAGCGTGAAGAGCCAGATCCAGGGCGACGAACTGCGTGTCTCCTCGAAGAGCCGCGACGACCTGCAGAACACGATCCAGCTCCTCAAGGGTGAAGAGTTCGACGTGCCGCTGCAGTTCATCAACTTCCGCTAGCGCCCGCCCGTGGAACACTGGCTCGGCGTCGCGATCACCGTCCTCCTGGTCCTGCTGGACCTGGCGATCCGTGTCTTCTCGATCATCTACGTCCCGTACAACCGGAAGCCGCAGACCGCGACCGCCTGGCTGCTCGCGATCTTCCTGATCCCCTACATCGGGTTCATCGTCTTCCTCGTCATCGGGTCGACGAAGCTCCCCCGGGCCCGGCGCGAGAAGCAGACGGAGATCAACGCGTACATCCTCGAGCAGACCGAGGGCATCGAGCGCGTCCGCCGTGACCACCCGTGGCCGCTCTGGCTCGAGAGCATCACGAAGCTCAACCGCGAGCTCGGCGCGATGCCGCTGGTCGGTGGGAACTCCGCGGAGCTCTACCCCGACTCGGAGGAGTCGGTCCAGGAGATGGCGCGCGAGATCGACCGGGCCCGTCGCTTCGTGCACGTCGAGTTCTACATCGCGACCCTCGACGACACAACCCGCCCGTACTTCGAGGCCCTCGCCCGCGCCCAGGCACGCGGCGTCACCGTCCGCTTCCTGCTCGACCACTGGGCCAGCCGCGGGTACCCGGGCTTCAAGGACACGCTCGCGTTCCTCGACCGCGCGGGCATCGAGTGGCACCTCATGCTGCCGCTGCAGCCGCTGCAGGGGAAGTTCCAGCGTCCGGACCTCCGGAACCACCGGAAGATCATGGTCATCGACGGGTCGGTGGCCTTCACCGGGTCGCAGAACCTGATCGACCCGTCGTACGACCTGAAGTCGCACATCGAGCGGGGCATGGTCTACAAGGACCTGTTCGCCCGCTTCGAGGGCCCGGTCGTCGCCGGCCTCAACGCCCTGTTCGTCACCGACTGGTACAGCGAGACCGACGAGCTCCTGCTCCGCGAGAGCGACCCGGTCCACCGCGCCGACCGCGGGGACGCCCTCGACTGCCAGGTCGTGCCGTCCGGTCCGGGCTTCGACGGCGAGAACAACCTGCGGCTCTTCAACGCGCTGCTCTACTCGGCCCAGCACAAGGTGTCGATCACGTCGCCGTACTTCGTGCCCGACGACTCGATGCTCTACGCCATCACGACGACGGCACAGCGCGGAGTCGAGGTCGAGCTCTTCGTCGGCGAGATGGGTGACCACGCGATGACGTGGCACGCCCAGCGCTCCTACTACGAGGAACTGCTGCGCGCCGGCGTCCGCATCTGGCTGTACCGCGCGCCGACGATCCTGCACGCGAAGCACTTCACCATCGACGACGACGTCTCCGTCATCGGCTCGAGCAACATGGACATGCGGTCGTTCAGCCTGAACCTCGAGGTCTCCGTGATGGTCCGTGGTCACCGTTTCGTGGACGCGCTCCGCGACGTGCAGGCGGCCTACAAGGAGGCGTCCTTCGAGCTCGAGCTGGACGCGTGGCTGCAGCGACCGCGTCGGTCCCAGGTGCTCGACAACGTCGCGCGGCTCACCGCCGCCCTGCAGTAGGTCGTCGACCGGGAGGGCCGGCGCGCGTCCGCCCCGCGAGGCGCGCTAGCGCGGACCCGACCGGGCCGCGGGGCGGCTCGTCGGCTCCACCAGGCCCGCCAGCCGGCCGACCAGGCGCTCGAGCGGTCCCCGTCCGAGGAACGCCCGCCACGTCATCGCGAACAGGATCGACCCGATCGCAAACCCGGCCCAGGCGGTCCCCGACTCCGGGTACGCGGGCAGGAACGCGATGACGACGAGGTGCCCGGCGTAGACGGTGAGCGGCATCGAGCCGACCGCGGCGAGCGGGTAGGCGCACCGCGCGACGGCCCGCCCCCGGCCGTCGACGAGCAGCGTGCAGAGGGCGATCACGGCGACCGCGACCCCGGCCGTGCCGAGGACGTCGACGACCGACGACGAGTGGTCACGCGGCGACAGGAAGAGCTGCACGAGGGCGGTCGACTGCGAGCTCCCGATCGGGGTCCACGGGACGCCCGGGAACGCGAGTGCGGCATCGCCCGGCACCGGGGCGAGTGCGTTGCCGACGGCGTAGGCGACCACGGCGACCAGTGCGCCCGACGCGAGGAGCGCGACCTGCGTCCTCCGCGCCTCCAGGCCGACGCGGGCGACCGCGAGTCCGACGAGCACGTACGCCAGGAACGTGACCACGGGGTAGACGAGGCCGAGCTGCACCTCCCACGTGCCGGCGCCGGCGTAGAACGGCGCGGTCGCGATCGCCACCAGCGGGGAGAGGACGGCGCAGACCACCGCGACCACGAGCAACGACACCGGACGGAGCCGCAGCACCGGGACGACGAGCAGGAAGAGCGCGCCGTAGGTGGGCAGGATCACGTAGACGGGCGTCTCGAGCGCCATCAGGACGAGACCGATCGCCACGACGACGACCGCCCGCACCGCGAGCCGCGCACGGATCCGTCCGATCGTCGGCGGCCCGGGCGGTGTGCGCCGGCCGCTCGTCAGCCCGATCGAGACGCCGGCGAGGACCGCGAACAGCGTCGAGGGCCGTCCGTGGGCAACGGCGAACCACGTCGCCGGGTCCGCCCAGTCGAGCTCGTCGGCGATCCCGCCGATGTGCGCGGCCATCATCCCGAGCAGCGCCAGCGCGCGGGCGACGTCGACGCCCTGCAGGCGGCCGGGCGCCACGAGCACGCCCCGCATCGCGGCGGGCGGTGCGGGGCGTGCGGCGGTCATCGGGTCCGTGCTCAGCTCGTGGTCGAACCGACGCGGCGCAGCGAGACGTCGACCATCTCGTCGCGGGGGACGACCTTGACGCGCTCGCGCCCCTCTGCAGCGCCGAGGGCCTGCTCGTGCTCGTCGAGGGCGTGCCAGCCGTCGATGTCCGTGTAGTCCACGCCGCGCTCGCGGAGCAGGGCCGGGACGGCCTCGGGCGACGGGTCCGCCGGGGTCCACCAGTAGGCCTGGTCGTTGACGATGTGCTGCACCGTCTCCATCGCGTCCGACTTGGTGTGGCCGATCAGGCCGACCGGGCCGCGCTTGATCCAGCCCGTGGCGTAGACGCCGGGCAGCGGCGCCCCGTCCTCGTCGAGCACCTGCCCCTCGCGGTTCGGGATGGTGCCGGTGCGCTCGTCGAAGGGGATGCCGGGCAGCGGCGAGCCGAAGTACCCGACGGCCCGGTAAACCGCCTGCACCGCGACCTCGCGGAACTCGCCCGTGCCCTCGACGCCGCCCTCGCCGTTCGGTCGCGTGCGCTCGTAGCGCATCGCGGTGACCCGGCCGTCCGCTCCGACGAGCTCGACCGGCTTCGCCCAGAAGTGCAGGTGGAGCCGGCGGCTCGCCTGGCCGACCTCGCGGGTCCGCCACTGCTCGAGGACGCGGTTCATCACCATGACCTGCTTGTTCGTCTGGATGGCGGTGAGCGATGCCTCGTCGTGGTCGAAGTCCTCGTCGTAGACCACCATGTCGACGTCGCGGAGCTCACCGAGCTCGCGGAGCTCGAGCGGCGTGAACTTCACCTGCGCCGGACCGCGACGACCGAAGACGTGGACGTCGGTCACCGGCGACGCCTTGAGCCCTTCGTGGACGTTCGCCGGGATCTCGGTGGGGAGCAGGTCGTCGGCGTGCTTCGCCAGGATGCGCGAGACGTCGAGGGCGACGTTGCCGTTCCCGATGACGGCGACGCTGGACGCCGTGAGCGGCCAGGTCCGCGGGACGTCGGGGTGCCCGTCGAACCAGCTGACGAAGTCGGCGGCACCGTACGAACCGTCGAGCTCGACGCCCGGGATCGCGAGGTCGGCGTCCTTGATCGCACCGGTCGAGAAGAGCACCGCGTGGTAGTGCTGCTTCAGGTCGTCGAGCGTGATGTCCTCGCCGAACCGGACGTTGCCGAAGAGCCGGACGACACCGCGGTCGAGCACGTCGCGCAGTGCGTTGATGATGCCCTTGATGCGGGGGTGGTCCGGCGCGACGCCGTAGCGGACGAGACCGTACGGAGCCGGCAGCTGCTCGAAGAGGTCGATCGACACGTCGGTGCCGTGGGCCTCGCGCAGCAGGATGTCCGCGGCGTAGATCCCGGCAGGGCCGGCGCCGACGATGGCGAGTCGGAGGGTGGGCACGAGTGTCTCCAGTTCGTTCGGGCGGGGTGCTCCCGGTGGGTCAGCGGCTGCGCTCGACGACGGACTCGGCGAACCGGGTCAGTGCCCGCTTCACCGTGCCCTCGGGCAGCGGTTCCAGTGCCGCCACCGCGTCCTCTGCCCAGCGCACGGCGACGGCCCGGGTGGCCGTGGTCGCCTCGTGCTCGCGGAGAGCGGCGACGGCCGACTGGTACGGCGCCGAGTCCACGGCGTTGTCGGGCGCGTCCTTCACGTCCTGCTCGATGCGGGCGAGCAGTGCCGCGGCACCGTCGTCACCGGCGGCGAGCCGGCGCAGCTGCAGGAGCGGCAGGGTGTCGACACCGGCGCGCAGGTCGTTGCCGGCGATCTTGCCGGTGCGGGCCTTCGCCGGTGCGAGGTCGATGACGTCGTCGACGAGCTGGAAGGCCACGCCGACCTTCTCGCCGAAGGTGCCGACGGCGGTGAGGTAGGTCCGGTCGGCCCCCGAGAACATCACGCCGGCGCGGGCGGCCGTGGCGATGAGCGACCCGGTCTTGTCGCTGAGCACCTGGATGTAGTGCTCGACCGGGTCGTCGTCGGGCTGCGGACCGGTGGTCTCGTGCAGCTGTCCCATGCAGAGGCGCTGGAAGGTCTCGGCCTGCATGCGGATCCCCTCGGTGCCGAGGTCCGCCGTGATGAGGCTGGCGCGGGCGAAGAGGAGGTCGCCGGTGAGGATCGCGACGTTGTTGCCGTAGGTCACGTGCGCGGCGGGCACCCCGCGCCGGACGGGCGCCTCGTCCATGACGTCGTCGTGGTACAGGGAGGCCAGGTGCGTGGTCTCGATGCTCACCGCGGCCTTGACGACGGCGTCGGTGACGCCTTCGCCGAGCTGTGCGATGAGCAGCGTGAGCGTCGGGCGGATCCGCTTGCCCCCGGCCGACAGCAGGTAGCGGCTCGTGGTGTCCGCGAGCGTGTCGGTCGACCGCATCGCTTCCTCGAGGCCCTGCTCGACGAGCTCGAGCCCGTCGTCGACGGCGGCGATGAACCGTCGTTCGGACGGCGTGGCGAACAACCGCTCGCCGATGCCCAGCGAGGCGCGGAGGCTCGGTGCGCGACGCGCGACCGGGACGCTCGGGTTCAAGTGCTGCTCCGTGTTCGGGGTCGAGGACCGGTCAGGCGTCGGTCGGGTCGACGCTCGGCTGCTCACCGGTGTGCTGGTGCTCGCGTCGTGCCCTGGCCCGGCGGGCGGCGGACTCGCGGACGGTGCCCGCGACCGGCTTGCGCCCACGGTGCAGCGCCACGATGCCGGCGGTGAGGTTGCGGTGGGCGACCATCGTGAAGCCGACGCCGCGGAGCCACTGGCTGAGCACCTGCTGGTCCGGCCACGCCTCGATGGACTCGGCGAGGTACCGGTAGGCCGCGGGGTTGCTGCTGGACAGCCGCGCGATGCCGGGGAGCACACGCTTGAGGTACGTGCCGTAGCCGAAGCGCAGGAGCGACATCGGCGGCGTGGAGAACTCGCAGATCACGAGACGGCCGCCGGGCTTGAGCACCCGGAGCATCTCGGTGATGGCCTGCATCGGGTCGTTGACGTTGCGCAGCCCGAAGGAGATGGTGACCGCGTCGAACGTGTCGTCGTCGAACGGCAGCTGCTCGGCGTCGCCCTCGACGAAGGTGATCTCGGGGTGTCGCTCGCGTCCGACGGCGATCATGCCGGCCGACAGGTCGAGCGCGGTGACCTCCGCACCCTTCTTCGCCAGGGCTGCGGCACTCGTGCCGGTCCCCGCGGCGATGTCGAGCACGCGCTCGCCCGGCTGCGGGTCGACGGCTCGGACCGTCGCGACGCGCCACAGCGGCGCGTTGCCCGCCGACAGGATGTCGTTCGTGAGGTCGTACTTCGCGGCGACGTCGTCGAACATTGCCGCCACCTCGTCCGGGCGCTTGCTCAGGTCCGCTCTGCTCACCGCACCATCCTAGAGGTCCCGGCCTGCAGGTGGCCGGACGCCCGGCCGGGACCCCCCGAGCGGGCGCGCGTACGATCGGTCCGTGACCCGAACCACCACGGCGGCCCCCGCGCTCACGGTCTCGACCCGGATCCTCGACGACCCGGGTGACGTCCTCCGCCACACCCTGCGGGACGCGCCGCTGGCGTTCGTCCGGGGTGGCGACGGGATCGTCGGGATCGGCGAGGCACTGCGGTTCTCGTTCTCGGGTCCGGACCGCATGCGGCAGGCCTCAGCGGTGTGGCGCGACCTCGTCGGCGGCGCCACCGTGGACGACCCCGTGCAGCTGCGCGGGACCGGTCTCGTCGCCTTCGGGTCGTTCGCGTTCGCCGACGACTCCGCCGAGCAGAGCGTGCTCGTCGTCCCCCGTGTCGTGATCGGCAAGCGGCGCGGTCGGGCCTGGCTCACCGCCGTCGACACCACGCCGGACCCGGAGCCGCTCGCGTTCTCGCGCACCTCGGTGCCGGTGCCGGTCGTCGGTGGGCACGTCTCGGTCGCACTCGGTCCCGGTCGGATCGACGAGGACGCCTACGCCGCGGCCGTCGCGGACGCCGTCCGCCGGATCACCGCCGGCGAAGCCGACAAGGTGGTCCTCGCCCGGGACCTCGTGGGCACGCTCCCGCCGGGCGCCGACCGCCGCTCCGTCCTGCTCGACCTCGCCGCCGCCTACCCGCAGTGCGTGACCTTCGCCGTCGACGGTCTGGTCGGTGCGACCCCGGAGACGCTCGCCCGCACCGACGGCACCGAGCTCTCCGCGCGGGTCCTCGCCGGGAGCGCCGCCCGGGGCACCGACGCCGCGTCCGACCGCGCCGCGGCCGAGGCCCTGGCGTCGAGCGCGAAGGACGTCGAGGAGCACGGCTTCGCGATCGCGAGCCTGCTGCAGGCGCTCCGCCCCATCGCCAGCGACCTGCGTGCGGACCCCGAGCCGTTCCGCCTGCAGCTCCCGAACCTCTGGCACCTCGCCACCGACGTCCGCGCGACCCTGCCCGTCGGCGTGACCTCGCTCGACGTCGCGGACGCACTGCACCCCACGGCCGCGGTCGCCGGCACGCCGACCGACGTCGCGGTGCGGCTGGTCGCCGAGCTCGAGGGCGTCGACCGTGGTCGCTACGCCGGTCCGGTCGGCTGGCTCGGGGCGAACGGCGACGGCGAGTGGATGCTCGCGCTCCGCAGCGCCCGGATCGACCCCGACGGCACGGTCCGGGCCTGGGCCGGAGCGGGGATCGTGGCCGGGTCGGACCCGGCGCGCGAGGTCGCCGAGACCGCGCTGAAGTTCCGCCCGATCCGCGACGCCCTGGCCTGAGCCCCCGCGCCGGCCGGCGCGCCGGCGCCCGGCGCCCGGCGCTCGGCGCCGATCGAACCACGAACACGACGTCGAACCAGGCGCGCAGCCCGGTTCGACGTCGCTTCCGTGGTTCGTCGCACCGCCGGCCGCAGCCGATGCCGGCCGCGGCCGACGCCGGCCGCGCGTCAGTCGGTGAGCGGCACCTCGATGACGAGACGCTGCGCCGGGTCCGTGAGCACGGCCTCCAGGTCGCCCCAGGTCGCCGCACGCCGGTACTCCCAGCCCAGCCCCGTCACGACGCGCTCGACGTCGACGTGCTGCGGGGTCGTCATCATCCGGCGCATGTCCTCGTCCGGCGTCGTCGCCGCCACCTCGAGCCCCCGGAAGATCGCGCCTCCCGAGTCGTTGCCCACGACGACCTGCACGCGGTGCGTCCGTTCCTCGGTGCCGGTGACGAACGCGCCCAGGTCGTGCAGGAACGTCAGGTCCCCGACGAGCACACGCGTCGTGCCGATCGAGTCCGCCGTCCGCTCGAGGGCCGCGGCGATGCCGAGTGCCGTCGACACCGTGCCGTCGATCCCGGCCAGGCCGCGGTTCGCGTGCACGCGCAGCTTCTTGCCCGGCACGGTCGCGTCGGCCACGCGGATGAGCTGCGACGCACCCAGCACGAGCCGGTCGTGCGGCCAGGTCACGCCCCACACGGCCTCGACCAGCATGGTGCGGTCGACGGCGCGACGCCTGATCGCGACCTCGTCGCGCAGGAAGCGGTTCCGCTCCGCACGGTCCCCCGAGCGCTTCGCATCGAGGTCCGGGCCGGCGTCGCCGTCGCCGAGCAGCGCCCGGCTCGTCGTCACCCACCGTCCGACCCACGCGCGGTGGTCCGGGGTGGTCCGGCCCGTCACGCGGACGTCCGACACGAAGGTGGTCGCGGCGTCCGGACGGGAGGCGCGCGCCGGGTCGTAGGGATCGGCTCCCGCTCCGCGCACCACGATCGTCTCGACGTCGGGTCGCTGCAGCAGTACGGGGACCTCACGGGTGAGCGTGGGGTGCCCGAGCACGACGGCGCGGCGGACCGCACCGCCGAGCGCCGGGTCGCGCAGGAGGTCGCGGTAGGCGACGACCAGGTTCCGGCCGAAGCGGGCACCGCTCGAGACCTCCGCCAGGAGCGGTGCCCCCAGCTCCCACGCGATGCGCTCGGCGTCCGGCCCGGCGTCGTGCCCGGCGATGACGACCGTCGCCGGTGCGTCGTCCGGCGCGAGCTCCGCGACCGGGAGCCCGGCGTGCACACGGCGGCGGGCGTGCTCGAGGTCGACCTCGTCGTCCGGGACGCCCGTGACGTCCTCGGCGCGGAGTCCGGCGGAGAGCGGCTCGCGGAACGCCACGTCGAGCTGCACGGGACCGGGCTGCCCGGTGTGTCCCGCGGCGGTGGCCACTGCCTCGCGCGCGAGCGCCCGGACGGCGTCGACGTCGACGGTGCCCGCGGACGGCGCCCGGACGTCGCGGACGAACGACACCGCGGGGCCGAAGATCCCCGGCTGCACGGTGGTCTGGTTGCTGCCGATCCCCCGGAGCTCCTCGGGCCGGTCGGCGCTGAGCACGACCATCGGCACACCGGAGTGGTGCGCCTCGAGCACGGCGGGGTGCAGGTTGGCCACGGCGGTGCCCGACGTGGTGACCACGGCGGCGGGACGACCGGACTCGACGGCCAGCCCGAGCGCGAAGAAGCCCGCGGTGCGTTCGTCGAGCCGCACGTGCACGGTCACGCCACCGGCGCGTTCGAGCGCGACCGCTGCCAGTGCGAGTGCCTGCGAGCGGGAACCCGGGCTGACGACGACGTCGGTGACGCCGGCGCGTGCGAGCTCCCGGAGCAGGGCGAGGGCGAAGTCGGTCGCCGGGCTGCCGGACCCCGGTGCGGCGTCAGCGATCGGCGGGGCGGTCGTCGTCTCGTTCGTCCCGCTCGCTGCTGTCCCGTTCACGGAACCGGTCTTCGAGGTCTTGGAGGGTCGCGTCGTCCTGGTCCGTTCCGGTGCGGGGTGACCCGGGGGCACGGGGGCCGCCGAGGAAGTCCGGGTCGTCTTCGGGTCCACGGTACCGGGGCGTCGCACCGGGCGTCGCCGGGGCGCGGCCGAGCACGAACCAGAGCAGTCCGCCGAGGACGGGCAGCACGATCACGAGCAGGATCCACCATCCGCGTCGCAACGAGCGGATCCGCTCCCGGGGCATGGTCGCGCAGTCGATGGCCGCGTAGACCGTGAAGGCCACGGCGGCGACGACGACGATCAACCACAAGCGGACCATCACCGGAGTCTAGGGAGCGCGGCTGGGACGCACCTGCCCGTCAGCCGTTCCCCCGCCGGTGTTCCGTAGACTCGTCGGGTGAAAGCGTGGCTCGTCTACACCCTCGCCCGTCTCGGCATCTTCGCCGCGGCGCTGGCCGTCCTGCTCGTCGTCGGTCTGCGGTGGTACTGGGCGGCGATCGGCGCGGCGCTCATCGGCCTGCTCGTGTCGTACATCGCCCTGCCCGGGCTGCGCAGCAGGGTGACGTCGAGCATCGCCGCCCGCCGGGGCCGGACCGAGCACGACGCCGACTCGGACTTCGAGGACGACTTCGTCGACGCCGCCGACTCCGACGTGCCGACCGAGCGTCCGGTCTCCGACGCCGACCGGCACCGCGTGCGCCCCGAGCGCGACGAGGACTGACCCCGCCCGCACGGAGCGGGGCACCGTCCCGGTGCGCTCCGTGCTCTGTCCGTGCGTCCCTAGGGCAGGAGCACGAGGGTGATGCCGAGCACGAGCCCGAACGCGAGCGACGCGAACGACGACAGCTGCAGTGCGGTGACGAGCTCCCGGGGCTTCCGCGAGGTCACGCCGATCACGAGCGCGGGCAGGGCCAGTAGCAGCGAGAAGTACGCGAACCCGGTCCGGAAGTAGAGCAGCACGAACCAGAGCAGCACGACGTACGGCAGCAGGAGGAACAGGCCGTACAGCACGCGGGCGACCGGACGGCCGACCACGACCGCGAGCGTGCGCTTGCCGGCCTGGCGGTCCTCGTCGATGTCGCGGATGTTGTTCACCATGAGCACCGCGCAGGCGAAGAACCCGGCCGCGACCGCTGCCGCCCAGCCGCTCGCGGTGACCTGGTGGATCTGGACGTACTGGGTGCCGAGCACGGCGACCAGTCCGAAGAAGACGAAGACGAAGACCTCGCCGAGCGCGTTGTAGCCGTACGGCTTCTTCCCGCCGGTGTAGAACCACGCCGCGACGATGGCGGCCGCGCCGACGAGCAGCAGCCACCAGAGCCCCGTGAGCACGACGATGACCAGGCCGGCCACCGCCGCCAGGCCGAAGAACGTCAGCGCGACGGTGAGGACGGTCCGGGCCTTCGCCAGACCGGCACCGGTCAGACGGGCCGGGCCGACACGGAACTCGTCGGTCCCCCGCACACCGTCGGAGTAGTCGTTGCTGTAGTTGACGCCGATCTGCAGGAAGAGCGCCACCGCGAGCGCGAGGAGCGCGACCGCCAGGCGGTGGTCCTGGCCGAGGTAGGACGCGAAGTCACCGGGCTCGCCGGAGTCGACGAAGGCCACCCCGGTGCCGAGCACGACCGGGACGACCCCGAGCGTCAGCGTGCGGAGCCGGGCGCCGCCGATCCAGTCGCGCGCCGTCGCCCGCTGCTTGCCGCGCTGCGGTCGGGCCTTCGCGGGGTTGCCGCTGCGGCCCTTGGTCGGGGTCGTGTTCTTCGTACGTGCCACGGCCGACCATCGTATCCGCGCGAGCTACGCGGGCGGTGCACCCTCGGGATCGGCGAGCACGCGGACCGCCCGACGGTCCGGCTTGCCGGTCGTGAGCATCGGCAGCGTGTCGACGACCAGGACGTCCACGGGACGTGCGGCCCGCCCCAGGGCGTCCCCGACGTGCGCGCGGACCGCGTCGAGGTCGAGCGGGTGCTCCGTCACGACCACCGGCACCTCGCCCCACTCCCCCGACGCGCGGCGCGTCACGACCGCGGTGTCCTGACCGGGGAGTTCGCGGACCCGGCGCTCCACGGCTCCGAGCGGGACCTTCTCGCCCCCGGAGACGATGACGTCGTCGAGCCTGCCGAGCACGCGGAGCCGACCGTCGGCGTCGGCGGTGGCGGCGTCGCCGGTCCGGTACCAGCGGTGCCCGTCGCGGTCGACGAACGTGCGGGCGGTCCGCTCGGGGTCGTCGAGGTATCCCTCGGCGAGCATCGGACCGGCCAGTTCGAGGGCACCGTCGACGACCTCGGCCCGCACGGTGCCGAACGGCGTGCCGTCGTAGACGCACCCGCCGCTCGTCTCGCTCGCACCGTAGGTGGTGACGACGCGGATGCCCGCGTCGTGGGCTCGCTGCCGGAGCGGTGCGGGCGTCGCCTGACCGCCGACGAGCACGGCGTCGAGACGAGTCGCGGCGGCCGCCGCACGGGGGTCGTCGAGCACGCGGGCGAGCTGCACGGGCACGAGCGAGGTGTACCGCCGCGGGGCGTCGGGACCGACGTCGAGCCGGTCGACCGCGTCCGCGAACGCCCCGCCGTCGAAGTGCCCGGGCGGGACGACGACGGGTGTGGTGCCGGACGTGATCGAACGGGTCAGGACGTTGAGGCCGGCGATGTAGTGCGTGGGCAGCGCGAGCACCCACCGTCCCGGACCACCGAGTGCGGCGTCCGCAGCGGCGGCACCGGCGAGGAGCGCGTCGGCGGACAGCGCCACCCGCTTCCCGGTGCCGGTGGACCCGCTGGTCTCGACGACGAGGGCGACCCGCTGCGCGACGTGGGACGGCGCCGGCGTCGGCAGGGCGGGTGCCCCCTCCGCGACGGGCAGGAGTGCGGGTCCGCCGGCGAGGGCCGCCTCCAGGCCGCGCAGCACGGCCGACGGGTCCGACGCACTCAGCGTGACCAGTGGACGGGTCATGAGGAGTCGCCCGTCGTCAGTAGTGCCAGGGGAAGCCGGACCAGTCGGGTTCGCGCTTCTGCAGGAAGGAGTCGCGCCCCTCGACGGCCTCGTCGGTGCCGTAGGCGAGCCGCGTGGCCTCGCCCGCGAACACCTGCTGACCGACCATGCCGTCGTCGACGGCGTTGAAGGCGTACTTGAGCATGCGGATCGCGGTCGGCGACTTGCCGAGGATCGTCTCGCCCCAGCGGAGCGCCTCGCGTTCGAGGTCCGCGTGCGGCACGACCTTGTTGACGGCGCCCATCTCGTACGCGCGTTGCGCCGAGTACTCCTCGGCGAGGAAGAAGACCTCGCGCGCGAGCTTCTGACCGATCTGCCTGGCGTAGTAGGCGCTGCCGTACCCGCCGTCGAACGAGCCGACGTCGGCGTCGGTCTGCTTGAACCGCCCGTGCTCCGCGCTGGCGATGGTGAGGTCGCAGATCGCGTGCAGGGAGTGCCCGCCCCCAGCTGCCCAGCCCGGCACCACGGCGACGACGACCTTCGGCATCATCCGGATGAGGCGCTGCACCTCGAGGATGTGCAGGCGCCCCATCGAGGCCTGCGCGGCCGCGGGGTCGACGCCCTCGGGCGGGGCGCCCTCGTCACCGACGTACTGGTACCCGCTGCGGCCCCGGATGCGCTGGTCGCCCCCGGAGCAGAACGCCCACCCGCCGTCCTTCGGGCTCGGACCGTTGCCGGTCAGGAGCACGACACCGACGCGCGGGTCCTGGCGGGCGTCGTCGAGGGCCCGGTACAGCTCGTCGACCGTGCGCGGGCGGAAGGCGTTCCGCACCTCGGGCCGGTCGAACGCGACCCGGACGATGCCCTGTGACACGTGCTTGTGGTACGTGATGTCGGTGAACTGCGCCGCGATCGGAGCGGCGGTCCAGACGTCGGGGTCGAACAGGTCGGAGACGGGGGCAGCCATGACCCCACCGTATCGCCGGACCTCCGGAGGCCGTCGGCGTGTCCGGCTACATCCCGGTGAGGGCCTCGGGCGCGACGACGACGAGCAGCACGATGAGGATGACCGGGTTCGCGAAGAACGCGAGCACGACGCCGACGGCCCCGTACCAGCGGCCGAACGAGCCGACCGCGGCGATGAAGCCGAGCACCGCCGCGATGAGCGTGAGGAACACGACGACGAAGCAGATGCCGAACGCGAAGGTCGTGTCGCCGCCCATGAAGACGGCGAAGGCGCTGGCGTCGACCGCGGCCGACACGACGGCCAGGCCGAGGGCGATCTTGCCGATGACCGGGTTCCGCCGCCGGCGCTCGGTGTGCGCGAGCGTCCGGGTGTCGACGGTGTTCCGGTGCATGAGCTGCTCGAAGTCGGCCGTCGAGGCGGGTCCGCCCGGGGACGTGCGACCGCGGGGATGAGCCGTCGGCGCACTCGCTCGCTGGGCCGCGCCACCGGGAGCGGCCGGACGCTGCGTCGTCGTCCGCTGCGCCGCCGCTCGCTGCTGGGCGGCCGCGCGCTGCTGGGCCACCGCTCGCTGCTGGGCGGCCGTGCGCTGCTGCGGATCAGACGCCACGGGCCCTCCCTCTCCTCGATCGCCACACGGTCGTGCCGCGACGTCCCGCGGCCCCGCCGACGCTGCGCCGACCGGTGCATGCTAGTGCGCTGCCCTGGCGGTCGGCTCCGAGGAAGCAGCGGGTGCCCTGGGTGCTGCTGCGGGCCCGGTACGCCGTCCACGAGCAGCTCGGACGCGCGATGATGGGGAGGTGCTCCCCGACCTCGCCGACCTGACCGCCGACGCCCACGTGGTGGCCCTGCCGATGCGGGTCCGGTTCCGCGGCATCACCGTCCGCGAGGCCCTCGTGCTCCGTGGCCCGGCCGGTTGGACCGAGTTCTCGCCCTTCGTCGAGTACGACGACGCCGAGGCCGCCGCGTGGCTCCGGTCCGCCGTGGACTTCGGGTGGACCGACCACGAGCCCGCGGCCGACTCGGTCCCGGTCAACGCGACGGTCCCGGCCGTCGCCGCGGAGGACGTCGCGGAGCTCCTCGCTCGCTACCCGGGGTGCACCACCGCCAAGGTGAAGGTCGCCGAGCCCGGCACCACCGTCGACGACGACGTCGCGCGGGTCGCCGAGGTCCGCCGGGTGATGGGCGACGACGCCGACGTCCGGGTCGACGCGAACGGGCTGTGGTCGGTCGACCAGGCCACCGCCGCACTCGAACGGCTCGCCCCGTTCGGGCTGCAGTACGCCGAGCAGCCCTGCCGCACCGTGCCGGAGCTCGCGGCGCTCCGCACCCGCATCGCGGGGCTCGGCGTCCCGATCGCCGCCGACGAGAGCGTCCGGCGGGCCTCGGACCCGCTCGCGGTCGCCCGTGCCGGAGCGGCCGACGTGCTGGTCGTGAAGGCGCAGCCGCTCGGTGGCGTGACGGCGGCGCAGGCCGTGGTGGCCGCCGCGGGGCTGCCGTGCGTGGTGTCCAGCGCGCTCGACACCTCGGTGGGACTCGGGACGGGGGCGTTCCTGGCCGCCGCGGCGATGACCGCCGGGTACGCGGCCGGGCTGGGGACGGCTGCGATGTTCACGTCCGACGTGACCGCGTCGCCGCTGCTCCCCGTCGCGGGACGGGTCGCCGTCCGTCGTGCCGAGGTCTCGCGAGGGCTGCTCGAGCGGAACGGGGCGTCACCGGAGCGCACGGCGTGGTGGCTGGCCCGGCTGGCGCGGGTGCACGCGCTGCTCGCGGCGGCCTGACGGTCGGACGGGCGGCTCGGTCGGCTCGGGCGGCTCGGTCGGCTCGGTCGGCGGCGACGACGCGAGCGGGCACGACTCGCCGCTCACGTCCGCGCCGCGGGCAGGAAGCGTCGGTGCGGAGCACCGAGCGTGCCGAATCCGGCCCGCTCACGGAGACCGAGACCCGGAACCCGAGACCCGGGACGGCGACGGGCGCCGGTCGGCGGTCGGCGGCGCCGCGAGCGGGCACGACTCGCCGCTCACGTCCGCGCCGCGGGCAGGAAGCGTCGGTGCGGAGCACCGAGCGTGCCGAATCCGGCCCGCTCGCCGAGCCCCCGGACCGGGGACGGCACCGGGCTGCGCACAGACGGACGGGAGGCGCGGTGCCCGCTGGCACCGCGCCTCCCGTCCGTTCGCAGTCGCGTCAGCGACTCACAGGCCCGAGTAGCTGTGCAGACCCTTGAAGAAGACGTTGACCACCGAGAAGTTGAACATCACGGCAGCGAAGCCGATGAGCGCCAACCAGGACGACCGCGCACCGCGCCACCCACGGGTCGCACGCGCGTGGATGTACCCGGCGTAGAGGGTCCAGATGATGAAGGTCCAGACCTCCTTGGTGTCCCACCCCCAGTAGCGACCCCAGGCCCGCTCGGCCCAGACGGCACCGGCGATGAGCGTGAAGGTCCACAGCACGAAGCCCACGAGGACCACGCGGTAGGTCAGGACCTCGAGCCGCTCGGCGTCAGGCAGGGTCTCCATGAACCGGAGCTGCTTGGCGACCGGTCGGCCCTGACGGTACGTCTGCACGAGCTGCGCGACCGCGAGACCCGCGCCGAGGGCGAAGAAGCCCGTGCCGGCGATGGCCACGAAGACGTGGAGGACCAGCCAGTACGACTGCAGCGCGGGCTGCAGCGGCACGACGGGCACCCAGTAGTTCACGGTCGCGATGCCGAGCAGGATGATCGTGAGCCCGGTGATGAAGACGCCGAGGAACTTCAGGTTCTGCCAGAACTGCACGAGCAGGAAGATCAGCGTGATGAGCGCCGTGCCCGTGAGCGAGAACTCGAACATGTTGCCCCACGGCACGCGGTCCGCGGCGATCCCCCGGAGCACGGTGGCGCCGACGTGCAGCACCAGCGCGAGGATCGTCATGGCGAAGCCGACGCGTTCGAACTTCGTGCCGTTGCCGCCGCCGCCCCGGCCGGACGTCGTGTCGACCTTCTCGAGCACCACCGTCCCGCCCTGCACGGTCGCGACGGTGCGCTGCTCGGGTGCCGCGGCACCGGCGCCGGCGGCAGCCGCCACCTGCCCCGACCGCTTGGCCATGTCCAGCGCGAACGCGATGAACGCGACGACGTAGACCGCCATCGCGGAGTACGTCAGGACGACCGAGTAGGTCGCCAGGTTCGTCGTCATGTCGTTCACGCAGGAATCCTAACTCCGAGGTCCGACAGGTGCCGGCGGGCGATGTCGTCGACGGCGCGCTCGAGGTTGGGGTCCTCGCCTCGCGCCAGGCCGGCGTACTCCAGGTCGTACTCACCGTGCTCCGCACCGCGGCGCGGGACGGCCTTGACCCACACGCGGCGACGGGGCACGAACAGCGAGACGAGCAGACCGAGCGTCGAGAGCAGCGCGAAGCCGGCCACGAACAGCTGCGACGGGTCGTGGTGCACGTCGAGCGAGACGTAGCGCTTCACACCGTCGAAGGTGATCGAGCCGGTGCCGTCGGGCAGGGTCTTCGTCTGCCCGGGCTTGAGCTCGATGCTCGCGGTCTTCGACTGCCGGCCGGCGATCTGCTCCAGCCCGCTGGTGTCGAGCGAGTAGACGCTCTGCGGGACGCCGCTGTCGAGCCCGAGGTCACCGCGGTAGACCTGCAGCGTCAGGAGCGGGTTCTGCGCGTCCGGGTAGGCGCTCGCGAAGGCGCCGGTGGAGAGCTTCGACGCCGTCGGGTAGAAGAACCCGACCATGCCGAGCTGCGAGGGCTTCGCGTCGGGGACCTTGAGCACACCGGTCGACGTGTAGTTCGCGTCCTCCGGCAGGAACGGCACGACGTCCTGGAACGCGACCTTGCCCTCGCCGTCGCGGACGGTCACCTGCATCGCGTAGCCGTTGCCGAGCAGGTAGACGTTCGTGCCGCCCACCGCCAACGGGTCGTTCACGCCGATGCGGCTGGTCTTCGCAGGCTGGCCCTTCTCCCGGCTCGTGACCGTCGCCGAGTAGTCGAGCGCCTGCCCGAGAGCGTCGAGGTTCTTCTCCTCGTACGTCGTCGTGAACTTGTCGAGGGTCAGGTTGTAGCCCTGGAGGTCGGTCTGCTTGAACCAGCGACCGGGGTTGAACGAGTCGTACGACCCGAGGACGTTCGAGAAGGTCTGGCCCTCGACGAGCAGCCGCTGTCCGGTGTAGCTGAAGCCACCGCCCATGCCGACGGCGACGAGCACGCCGACGAGCGCCGCGTGGAAGACCAGGTTCCCCGTCTCACGCAGGTAGCCACGCTCCGCGCTCACCGAGTCGCCGAAGCGCTCGACGCGGTACCCGGAGCGCTTGAGGAGCGCCATGGCGCGGGTCACCGCGTGCTCGGCGGACGGGAGGCCCGTGGCTGCGTCCGCCCCGCCGGTCGCGCCCGTCGTGCTGGTCGCCTCCGTGCCGCCCGGCGCGGGTGCGCGGAGCGCGTCGGAGTCGATCGGCACGGACCGGTACCCGGCCAGACGACCGAGTCGCACCGGAGTCCGCGGCGGGCGGGTCCGGAGCGCCTGCCAGTGGTGCCGCGTGCGCGGGACGATGCAGCCGATGAGCGACACGAACAGCAGGAGGTAGATCGCCGAGAACCACACCGAGGTGTACGTGTCGAAGACCTGGAGTGCGTCGAGCACCGGGAACAGCTGCGGGTGCTCGGTCTTGTACTGCACCACGCCGTTCGGGTCCGCGGTGCGCTGCGGGACGAGCGACCCGGGGATCGCCGCGAGGGCGAGGAGCATGAGCAGGAAGAGCGCCGTGCGCATGCTCGTCAGCTGCCGCCAGGCGAACCGGAGGGAGCCGACGAAGCCGAGCTTCGGCTGCGTCACCCCGCCGTCGTCGCCCGCGGGCGCCGGGGCAGCGCTGTCGACGTGGTCGGCGGGCCGCATCGGGTCGACGCCGCCCGTGGTGTCGTCCGTCGACACCGGTCCGGCGTCCGTGCGCGCCGGCGTGCTGTCGTGCTCAGACCGCGGGGACAAAGCTCTGGATCACCGCCCCGAGGCTCGACATGACGGTCGACCAGATACCGGTGACCATGAGCAGACCGATGACGATCAGGATCGCTCCTCCGATGATGTTGACGGTGCGCATGTGGCGCTTCACGACGCGGATCGCACCGGTGGCCCAGCCGGCGCCGAGCGCGACGAGGACGAACGGGATGCCGAGGCCCGCGCAGTACGCGACACCGAGCCACATGCCCTGCCAGGCGCTGCCGGACTGCACGCTGAGCAGGTTGATCGCCGCGAGGGTCGGGCCGAGGCACGGGGTCCAGCCGAGACCGAACACGATGCCGAGCAGCGGTGCTCCGACGAGCCCGGTCGCCGGGGTCCACGACGGCTTGATCGTGCGCTGCAGGAAGGTGAACCGTCCGATGAAGACGAGCCCCATCGCGATCACGACGAGGCCGAGCACCTGGGTGATGAGGTCGCGCCAGCGCACGAGCCAGAACCCGAGTGCGCCGAACACGGTCGTGTAGGCGACGAACACGGCCGTGAAGCCGAGCACGAACAGCAGCACACCGAGCACGACCCGACCGCGGCGCTGCCCGCCCTCGGCGATCCCGCCGACGTAGCCCAGGTAGCCGGGCACGAGCGGGAGCACGCAGGGCGACAGGAACGACACGAGTCCGGCCAGGACGGCCACGGGGAGCGCCACCAGCATCTGGCCGCTCAGGATCGCGTCGGCGAAGGGGTTGCCGGGCACCGCTCAGGACGCCTTGCCGTGGAGCTCGTCGCTCACCAGGGTCTCGAGGATGCTCTTCCCGTCGATCGCGCCGAGGACGCGCGCCGCGACCCGGCCCCGCTCGTCGAGGACGATCGTCGCCGGTACCGCGTTCGGGGCGATCTGCCCGGAGAGGGCGAGCTGCACCGTGCCGTCGCGTGCGTCGAGCACGGTCGGGTAGTCGGTGCCGAACGTGCGCTCGAACGCCGCCGCGGTGCCCTCCTCGTCGCGCACGTTGACGCCCACGAAGACCACGCCGTCGTCCGCGTACTCGTCGTGCACCTGGTTCAGGTACTTCGCCTCGGCACGGCACGGCGGGCAGCCGGCGTACCAGAAGTTGAGCACGACGACCTTGCCGCGGAGGTCCTTCGCCGAGATCGTGTCGCCGTCGGTGTCCTTCGTCGTGAAGTCGACCGGCTCCGTCCGCTCGTCGGCGGCGACCTCGGTCACCGCGCCCGTGCCGGAGATGTAGTTCTGGGTGGTCCCGCTGCCGTACTGCCGCGAGAGGTCGTCGTTCGACGACGAGCAGCCGGCGAGCGCCAGGGCTGCGATCGCCGCCGTCGCCGCGAGGGCGGCGAACCGGGTGCGGGTGGTCATCAGACTGCTCCTTCGTCGACGGCGGACACGCGCAGCGACTGCGCAGGGTCCGCGTACCCGACCTCGGAGAACCGACCGGACGAGGTGGCGGGCACACGCTCGAGGGTGGTGATGCTGGAGAGGTCGCAGCGCCGCTTGCGCGGGTCGTGCCAGAGCGGCTCCCCCGCGAGCTTGCGGTGCACCGTCCAGATCGGGAGCTGGTGGCTGACGAGGACGACGTCCCCGCCGTCCACGCTCTCCCACGCGCTCGCGACGGCCGCGAGCATCCGGTCGGCGATCGACTCGTAGGCCTCGCCCCAGCTCGGGCGGAAGGGGTTCGCGATCCACGGCCACTCGGCCGGGCGGCCGATCGACCGCTTCGTGAACCCGGGACGCTGGCCCTCGTAGCGGTTCGTCGGCTCGATGAGCCGCTCGTCGAGCGTGACGTCGAGCCCGTAGGCGGCGGCCCAGGGTGCTGCGGACTCCTGGGTGCGCTGGAGCGGCGAGGCGACGATCCGTCGCACGTCGGTGCCGGCGTCGTGCCACGCGGTCGCCGACGCAGCGGCCATCCGGGCGCCGAGTTCGCTCAGACCGAAGCCGGGCAACCGGCCGTAGAGCACTCGCCCCGGGTTGTGGACCTCGCCGTGCCGGACGAGGTGGATCCGTGTCGCGGGCATGGGTTCCAGTGTAGGTCGCTCCACCGACCTCACCCGCCCCACAGCGGATCCACGGGATGTGCGACCGTTCAGCCCCGCCGTCAGTCGAGACGACCGGTCAGCCTGCCGTGCAGGGCGACGGATCCGGTGTTCAGGTTCACCACCTCGACGGTCGAGCCGTGCCGCGCGTACCGCTGCTCCACCCCGTCGAGCGCCGCCACCGTGCTCGCGTCGAAGACGTGGGCGTCCGACATGTCCACGATGACGCGCTCCGGGTCGTCCGCGTAGGAGAACCGCGTGACGAGGTCGTTCGACGACGCGAAGAACAGGGCACCGCGGACCCGGTACCGGACGGTGCGGTCGTCGACGGGCTCGCGCACCACCGAGACCACGTGTGCGGCACGTCGGGCGAACACGAGCGCGGCCACCACCACGCCGACCAGGACACCGGTCGCGAGGTTGTCGGTCGCGACGACGACCACGACCGTGATGAGCATGACGGCGGTCTCGCCGAGCGGCATCCGGCCGAGGGTGCGCGGACGGACGCTGTGCCAGTCGAACGTCGCCACGCACACCATGAGCATCACGGCGGTGAGCGCCGCCATCGGGATCTGGGCGACGAGGTCGTGGAGCACGATCGTCAGCACCAGCACGGACGCCCCCGCGGCGAAGGTCGACACCCGCGTGCGCGCCCCCGCGGTCTTCACGTTGATGACGGTCTGGCCGATCATCGCGCACCCGCCCGTCCCGCCGAAGAAGGCGGAGGCGATGTTCGCGACGCCCTGGCCCCACGACTCGCGCCACGCACTCGAACGGGTCTCCGTGAGGGAGTCGACGAGCTGCGCGGTGAGCAGGGTCTCGATCAGGCCGACGATCGCGACACCGAAGGCGTACGGCGCGACGATCTGCAGCGTCTCGAACGAGAGCGGCACCGTGATGCCACCGAAGCCCGGCAGCGCGGTGGGCAGCGACCCCTCGTCGCCGACGGTCGGCACCGCGACGCCGAAGACGATCGTGATCGCCGTGACCACCGCGACCGCGATCAGCGGTGCGGGGACCGCCTTCGTGAGGAACGGGAAGCCGACGATGATGCCCACGCCGAGCGCCGTCAACGGCCACACCACGGCCGGGACGTCGTCGCCGAACAGGTTCGGCAGCTGCGCGGTGAAGATGAGGATCGCCAGGGCGTTGACGAAGGCGACGTTGACGCTCCGCGGGATGAACCGCATGAGCCGGGCCACGCCGAGGAAGCCCAGCACGAGCTGGAACACGCCGCCGAGGACCACCGCCGGGACGAGGTAGGCGACACCGTGGTCGCGCACGAGCGGTGCGATGACGAGCGCGACCGAGCCGGCGGCAGCCGAGATCATCGCGGGGCGGCCACCCACGATCGAGATGACGACGGCGATCACCACGCTCGAGAACAGCCCGACGGCGGGGTCGACACCCGCGACGACCGAGAACGAGATGGCCTCGGGGATCAGGGCGAGGGCGGTGACGACGCCGGCCAGGACCTCGCGCGTGAGCAGGCGGGGGGACCGGAGGGCGCTGAGGACGCTGGGCGCCGTCGGGGCATGGGGTGCGATGGACATCGTCGGTAACCCTACCCTGACGTGAGGGTAGGGTTGCGTCACCGTCCCCGACCCGGCGCGACAGGAGGTCTGCCACCATGGCACCCGTGAGCCCCACCGACTCCCCCGATCCGACGCGCGGCGAGCACGTCGTGCCCCGTGACGAGCACGACACGATGCACATCGGTGAGCTGGCCGAGCGCGCCGGGATGTCGCTCCGCACCATCCGCCACTACGACGAGGTCGGGCTCCTCGTGCCGAGCGGCCGCACGACCGGCGGGTTCCGCGTCTACACCGCCCAGGACCTCGAGCGCCTGCTCGTCATCCGTCGGATGAAGCCGCTCGGGTTCACGCTCGACGAGATGGCGGAGCTGTTGCGCGTCGTCGACGCCCTGCGGGACGTGGACGCCGACGGCCGCGAGGACCTCGCCGCCCGGCTCGACGCGTCCCTCGACGACGCCCGCGCCCGGCACGCGAAGCTCGTGGAGCGGGCCGGGATGGCCGAGGAGTTCATCGGCACGTTGAGCACCCTGCGCGCCTCGCTCCCCTAGCTGCGGCGCTCCGCTCGCTCCGGCGCTCCGCCGGCAGCTCGCCCGCAGCGATGAGCCGCGCCCGCTCGCGTCGCACTGCTCGCAGCTCGTCGCGCCACCGGAGCAGGTCGTCGTGGAGCCGGATGATCCGCCGTGCCTTCCAGGGGCGGAACCGGTACTGCCGTCGGATCTGCTGCCGCCACCGTTCACGATCGCGCTCGATGAACGCCTGCACCGGGTCTTCCACCGTCATCTCCGTCTCCTTCCGTGATGAGGTCGAGCACGATTGTGCCGACCGCCGCGTCGTCATCGCGAAGGATCTACATGTCGGACATCGCCCGAGCGCTGACGCGACCGATCTCCGCTCGCCCGACGTCGGAGTCGCAGGCCTGAGCCACCGTCCACACGAACCGCGCCCAGGCCCGGTCGCGTTCCTCCCGCGCCACGTCCCGCCGCCACCGCAGCACGGCCCAGAGCCCACCGACCAGGGCGCCGACCAGCGTCAGCGTCGAGCCGACCGCCGCTGCCACCACCGCACCCACCGCGACGGGCGGCCAGGCCGCGAGCCATCCTCCGTCTGCCGTCATCCGCAGGACCCCTCTCGACTCGCGACCCGACCACGCACACGACGCTAGGGACCCGCCGGACCCGACCCGCGCCTCCCGGCCGACCCTGTGCACACGACCCCCGAAGGCGACGCCTGTGGAGGAGGCCGTAGACTCGACGACCGTGATCGAACGCACCCGCATCGCCGACCTCGCCGCCCTCCCCGACGGCCCCGTTGCCGTCGCCGGCTGGGTGGAGACCGTCCGCGACCAGAAGAAGGTCCAGTTCGTCGTCCTCCGCGACGAGACCGGCGCCGCACAGCTCGTCAACCCGGCGACGCGCGAGGCCGAGGACGGCGACGACGCCGCTCAGGCCGCCCTCGCCGTCACGAACGAGATCTCCGGCCTGGCGCACGGCACCTTCGTGCACGTCCGCGGCACCCTGAAGCACGACGAGCGCGTCAAGCTCGGCGGCCTCGAGGTCAAGGTCGGCTCGCTCGAGGTGGTCAGCGCCGCGAAGCCGGAGACGCCCATCGCCGACGACTCGTCGCTCGACAAGCGGCTCGACTGGCGCTTCCTCGACCTGCGCAACCGCAAGCAGAACCTGATCTTCCGCATCCAGACGACCATGGAGCACGCGTTCCGCACCTACTGGGTCGAGCGGGACTACATCGAGATCCACACGCCGAAGCTCATGGCGTCGGCGTCCGAGTCGCGTGCCGAGCTCTTCCAGCTCGAGTACTTCGAGACGACCGCGTACCTCGCCCAGTCGCCGCAGAACTTCAAGCAGATGGCGCAGCCCGCCGGCTTCGGTGCCGTGTTCGAGATCGCGGACGCCTTCCGCGCCGACCCGTCGTTCACGAGCCGCCACGCCACCGAGTTCACGAGCATCGACGCCGAGGTCTCGTGGGTCGAGTCGCACCACGACGTCATGGCGATGCACGAGGAGCTCCTCGTCGCCGGCTTCACCGCGGTGGCGGCGAAGTACGGCAAGGAGATCGAGGAGGTCTTCGGCTTCGAGTTCGTCGTGCCGACCGCCCCGTTCCCCCGCGTCACCCTGGCCGAGGCTCGGAAGATCGTCGCCGACAGCGGACACGACGTCGTGCGTGCCGACGGCGACCTCGACCCCGAGGGCGAGCGTCGCGTGAGCGCGTGGGCGAAGGAGACGCACGGCTCCGAGTTCGTGTTCGTCACCGACTACGACGCCTCGATCCGCCCGTACTACCACATGCGTCACGCCGACGACCCGACGCTCACGAACAGCTACGACCTGCTGTTCAACGGCGCCGAGATCTCCACGGGTGCGCAGCGTGAGCACCGCGTCGAGACCCTCGAGGCGCAGGCCGTCGAGAAGGGCCTCGACCCGGAGGAGCTCGGCTGGTACCTCGACTTCTTCCGCTACGGCGTCCCGCCGCACGGCGGCTTCGGCATGGGCCTGGCACGCGTCCTCATGCTCGCGCTGCACGAGCCGTCGATCCGAGAGGTCACCTACCTGTTCCGCGGGCCGACGCGCCTGACCCCGTAGGCACCGGACACACGAGAGCGGCCACCCTCCTGCAGGAGGGTGGCCGCTCTCGTGTCCGGGACGCCGGGCGCGCCTCAGCGCTCCCAGTCGATCGCCGCCCGCCCCGTCACCAGTCCGCGGATCTCCGCCGCCGCAGCCTGGTGCTCCGGGTGCACCTGGTAGGCGTCGAGCCCGGCGAGGTCGTCGAACGTCGCCACGACCGCCACGTCCTGGTTCTTCCCCGGGTACGCCACGTTCTCGACGACGTCGAGCGAGCGGATCGAGTCGATCGTGCCCACCAGGCCGGTGAGCAGCTCGCGGATGCGGTCGACGGAGCCGGCGCGGTCGAGGTCCTCGCGGAGGGTCCAGGAGACGACGTGGTGGATCATGCGCGGGCCTCCGCCTGCTCGAGGGCACGGTGGAGCCGGTCGGGGTCGACGCGCCAGTTGCTGTGGACCCGGCCGTCGACGAGCACGACGGGGATGTCCTCGGCGTACTCCTCGCGCAGCGTGTCGTCGTCGAGGATCGACCGCTCCTCGAGGGTCGCAGCGGGGTGGGCCGCCACGACCTGCTCGACGACCGGACGGGCGTCGTCGCAGAGGTGGCAGCCGGGCTTCGTCAGGAACGTCACGGCGGGCATGCTCCCACCCTAGACCGGGCCGGCAGGTCCCCCGGGAACACGAAAGCCCCGGCGGACCGGGGCTTCGGGTGCAAGTACTGGTACTTACTTCTTGTTGCGACGCTGGTGACGCGTCTTGCGAAGGAGCTTGCGGTGCTTCTTCTTCGCCATGCGCTTGCGACGCTTCTTGATGACAGAACCCATGTGGACCTCGCTCGGAACGATGCTGATGTGTGGACACCGGGCCCGAAGAGACCGCGGAAAATCAACCCGGCCGAGTCTAGCGGAGCGCAGCGGCCATGTCGAACGCGCGGGTCAGCCGACGTCGGCGATCCCGCCGCGCAGGAGCTCGGCGACCGCCGACTCGGGCACGCGGAAGGAGCGACCGAACCGGATGGCGGGGAGCTCCCCGGCGTGGACCATGCGGTAGACGGTCATCTTCGACACGCGCATCATCGCCGCCACCTCGGCGACGGTGAGGAAGCGCACGTCGTCGAAACTGCCGGTCATGATCCGCCTTCGGGTGGCCGTGCGCGGGCACGGGGTCGGTGTGACCTGTGTGGTCAGGGCCAACTGTAGGGGCGCGTGGGACGGCGTGTCCAGGGAACTCCGAGCGGACGCACGAGCTGGTGCGTCAGTCGTCCTCGCCCTTGCGGGTGAAGCGCTTCCGACCCCGGTCCACGACCCGTTCCCAGCCCTGCTGCGCGCCCGTGAAGGCCGCCGTCGCGCGGTACGAGGCCTCGGCCATGACCCGGCCGAGCTCGGTGCCCACCTCGACGCCGGAGCGCGCGGGCGTCCCCGTCCGACGGAAGGAGACCGGCTGCCCGTCGGGCGTCCACGACGTCGTCGCCAGGGTGCCGTCCGCGTCGACGGCACCGGTGAACGGCACCACCCACTCCTCGAGCCGGACGAGCGGCTCCGGGTCGAGGCGGTAGAAGCGGTGCTGTCCTTCCTCGCGGCTCGAGACCAGCCCGTGGTCGCGCAGGACCCGGAGGTGCTTGGAGACGGTCGGCTGGCTCACGCCGATCTTCTCGACGAGCTGCCCGACGCTGAGCTCCCCACCGGTGACGTCCGACCCGTACGCCGTGAGCAGGGCACCGAGCAGCTCCCGCCGGGTCGGGTCCGCCACGACGGTGAAGATGTCGGCCATGCGGCAAGGCTAGCCGTGGTGCGGCGCATGTACCATGTCCGCTGTCCTGCCCACGGCTCCGGAGGCACACGATGCTCGATCGCACCGAGCCGCTCAGCCGGCACACCCCGACGAGCGGGGCACGACGGCGTCTCGACGGAGCGCTCGGCGTCCTCCGGTCGTCGCCGTCACGGCTCGCGATCCTGGTCTTCGTCGCGCTGATCTTCATCTTCACGAGCCTCTTCATGACGCCGTGGGCCGCAGCGGACCGGTCGCCCACGCACTTCGCCGACGCGCTGTTCACCGCGGCGTCGGTGGTGTGCGTCACCGGCCTGGCGACCGTCGACATGGCGACGCACTGGTCGGTCTTCGGCAAGGTCCTCATCGTCGTCGGCACGCAGATCGGTGCCGTCGGCGTCCTGACGTTCGCCTCGATCCTCGGCCTCGTGGTCACGCGCCGACTCGGGCTGCGCGCGAAGCTCATCGCCGCCGGCGACTCGAACCCGCTCCGCACGCACTCGGGTGCGGTGCCGGAAGGACAGGCGGTCCGGCTCGGCGAGGTCGGCACCCTGCTGCTCACCGTCGCCGTGAGCACGCTGACGATCGAGGTCGCCATCGGCGTGCTCCTGCTGCCGTCCGTGCTCGCCGCGGGCTACCCCTTCTGGACCGCCGTCGGCGACGCCTTCTACTACGCCGCGATGGCGTTCACGAACACGGGGTTCTCCCCCAACGCCGAGGGCCTCGCCCCGTTCTCGAACGACTACTGGTTCCTGTCGCTGCTCATGCTCGCCGTCGTCGCCGGGTCGATCGGGTTCCCGGTCATCCGCGCGGTGACGAAGCAGTTCCGCAGCCCGCGCCGGTGGCCCATCCACGTGAAGCTCACCCTGACCACGAGCGCCGTGCTCCTGGTCCTCGGCGCCGTCGTCTACACCGCGCTCGAGGCGTCGAACCCCCGGACCCTCGGTGACGCGGGAGCCGGGCACACGGCCTTCCAGGCGCTGTTCTTCTCGACGATGACCCGCTCCGGCGGCTTCGCGACCATCGACGTCGAGCAGATGCACGGGGCCTCCCTGCTCGTGACCGACATGCTCATGTTCATCGGTGGCGGATCGGCGTCGACGGCGGGCGGCATCAAGGTGACGACCCTCGCCGTGCTGTTCCTCGCGGCCGTCGCCGAGGCGCGCGGCCGGCAGGGCATGGAGGCGTTCGGTCGCCGCATCCCCGGCGACGTGCTGCGCGTCGCCGTCGCCGTCGTGCTGTGGGGCGCCACGATCGTCGCGGTCATGACGATCGTGCTGCTGCAGATCACCGGGGACTCGCTGGACCGGGTGCTCTTCGAGGTCATCTCCGCCTTCGCCACCTGCGGACTGAGCTCCGGCATCTCCGGCGAGCTCCCCGAAGCCGGCAAGTACGTGCTCGCCGCGACGATGTTCCTGGGCCGGGTCGGTACAGTGACGATCGCCGCCGCGCTGGCCGCCAGCCAGAGCAGACAGTTGTTCCGCCGACCCGAGGAGAGGCCGATCGTTGGCTGACCGCCGAGCCCCGCGCGCTGACCGCCGCGCACCCCATCCCGTCACCGGAGCCGTCAGCCACGACGCGCCCGTGCTCGTCCTCGGCCTCGGCCGGTTCGGGGCCGCGACCGCCGGACAGCTCGAGCGCCAGCACCGCGAGGTGCTCGTGGTCGACACCGACGCCGGGCTCGTGCAGAAGTGGTCCGACCGGGTCACCCACGCCGTGCAGGCCGACGCGACCGACATCGACGCACTGCGCCAGATCGGCGCGCAGGACTTCGCGATCGCGGTCGTCGCCGTGGGGTCGCACCTCGAGTCGAGCGTGCTCATCACCTCGAACCTCGTCGACCTCGGCATCCCGCAGATCTGGGCCAAGGCCGTCAGCCGCTCGCACGGCACGATCCTGTCGCGCATCGGCGCGAACCACGTGGTCTACCCGGAGCGCGAGGCCGGGGAGCGGACCGCACACCTGGTCTCGGGTCGCATGCTCGACTTCATCGAGTTCGACGACGACTTCGCCGTGGTCAAGATGTTCCCGCCGCGCGCGGTCCGCGGCAAGGACCTCGCGACGACCGTGATCCGCACCCGGCACGGGCTCACCGTGCTCGGGATCAAGTCGCCGGGCCGCGCGTTCGTGCCGGCGACGCCGGACAGCGTGATCGGCGAGGACGACGTCATCATCGTCTCGGGGACCGAGACGGACCTGGAGCGGTTCGCCGCGCTCGAGTAGCGACCCGGGACGGACGGGAGGCCCGTGGCGACGCCGCCACGGGCCTCCCGTCCGTCAGTGGCGGACCGACGGTGCCCCGGTCAGGACGCGGCGATCTCCTCGGCCCGTGCGACGGCCGCGCGCGAGGCGCGCGCGAAGGTGCCGGCGAGGTCGGCGTCCTGCAGGACGGCGACCGCTCGCTCGGTGGTGCCCTTCGGGCTCGTGACGGCGCGGCGGAGGTCGGCCGGCTCGCGACCGGACGCCGCGAGGAGCTCGACGGCTCCGCGCAGCGTGCCCTGGACCATCACGGCTGCCTGCTCCGGCGTGAAGCCGAGCCCCTCGGCGGCCTGCTGCCACTGCTCGACGAGCAGGAAGACGTACGCCGGACCGGAACCGGAGACGGCGGAGAGCGCGTCGAGCTGCCCCTCCGGCACCTCGATGACCTGCCCGGAGGCGGTGAAGACCGACGAGGCCAGGGCCACCGCGTCGGCGTCGGCCGTGGTGCCCCCGCTGATGCCGGTGATGCCGTGGCCGACGCCGATCGGAGTGTTCGGCAGCGCCCGCACGACACGGACGCCGGCGGGCACCCGGGCCTCCATCGATGCCAGCGTCGTGCCGACGGCCACGCTCACGACCACGGTGCCGGGGTGCAGGGACGCGGCGACCTCGTCGAGGACGTCGCCGACCAGGTACGGCTTCACACCGAGCACCACGAGCCCGGCGCCGCGGACGGCGGCGCGGTTGGCGTCGGGGTCGGTCTCCGTCGCCGCGGCGTCGAGCCCGCGTGCTCGCCACGCTGCTGCTGAGGCCTCGGACCGCGTCGTCAGCGTCACCGTCGCGGGGTCGAGACCGGCGGCGAGGAGGCCGTCGAGGACGCTGCCGGACATCGACCCGACGCCGAGCATGGCGGTGCGGGGCAGTTCGATCGTCATGCTCCCGACCCTACCGACCACCCGCGCCTAGGATCGGTGCAGGTCAGGGAGAAGGGACACCGGTGAGCGCTTCGGGAGGCACGAAGGCGATCCTCGCGGCACTCGCCGCGAACGTCGGCATCGCGATCGTCAAGTTCGTCGCGGCGGCGATCAGCGGCTCGGCGGCGATGCTCGCCGAGGGCGTGCACTCCCTGGCGGACTCGGTCAACCAGCTCCTGCTCCTGCTCGGTGGACGGCGGTCCCGTCGCGCCGCCGACCAGGAGCACCCCTTCGGCCACGGGCGCGAGCGCTACGTGTACGCCTTCGTGGTCTCGATCATCCTGTTCAGCATCGGCGGTGTGTTCTCGCTGTACGAGGGCATCGAGAAGCTCCGTGCACCGCACCCCCTGACGAACTGGTGGCTCCCGGTCGCCGTGCTCGTGATCGCGATCGGCCTCGAGGGGTTCTCGCTCCGCACCGCCCTGCGCGAGGCACGTCCGCAGAAGGGCTCGCAGTCGTGGGTCCAGTTCGTGCGGCGCGCGAAGGCGCCCGAGCTGCCGGTGGTCATGCTCGAGGACACCGCCGCACTCGTCGGACTCGTCTTCGCGCTGTTCGGTGTGGGGCTGACGGTGCTCACCGGCAACGGCGTCTTCGACGCGATCGGCACGATCCTCATCGCCCTGTTGCTCGTCGCCGTCGCCGTGGTGCTCGGCATCGAGACGAAGAGCCTGCTCGTCGGCGAGGGGGCGACCGCGGCCGACGTCGAGCGGATCAGGGCGGCCGTGCTCGACGGCCCCGAGGTGGACTCGATCGTGCACCTCAAGACGCTCTACCTCGGGCCGGACGAGCTCATGGTCGGCATGAAGGTCGCGGTCGACGGCGACCGACGTCTCGGCGACGTCGCGGCGGGCATCGACACCGTCGAGGAACGCATCCGCGCGGCCGTCCCGATCGCGCGGGTCGTCTACATCGAGCCCGACGTGCTCCGGACCGGTCCGCGGCCGCCGACCGAGGCGATCGTCATCCGCGCGGCCGACTGACGTCGCGGCGCCGGAAGGTCGGGGCGCTGCGCGCCGGAGCTGTCAGCGCCGCTCCCGGAAGAACGCGTCGAGCAGGTCGGCGCACTCCCGCTCCCGCACCCCGGCGACGACCTCGGCCCGGTGCGGCAGCCGACGGTCGCGAGCGATGTCGTAGACGCTGCCGCTCGCGCCGGCCTTCGGGTCCCACGCGCCGAACACGATCCGCGGGACCCGGGCCGCGAGCGCAGCGCCGGCGCACATCGGGCACGGCTCGAGCGTGACGACGAGGGTGTGCTCCGCGAGGTGCCAGTCCCCCGTGACCGCGGCCGCGGCCTGCAGCGCGAGGACCTCGGCGTGTGCGGTCGGGTCCTGCCGGGCCTCGCGCTCGTTCCGCCCCACGCCCACGACGGCGCCGGCTGCGTCGAGCACCACGGCGCCGACGGGGACGTCCCCGGTCGCCAGGCACGAACGGGCCTCGTCGAGCGCACGGTCCATCGCCGCGGTGTACGGGCGGGCGGCTGGGTGTTCCACGCGTCGATCCTGCCCCATCGGCACGGTACGCTCGACACCATGCGAGTCCACGTCGCCGACCACCCGCTCATCACCCACAAGCTCTCGGTGCTCCGCGACCGGACCACACCCTCTCCGACCTTCCGCGCACTGACCGAGGAGCTCGTCACGCTCCTCGCGTACGAGGCGACCCGGAACGTCCGCGTGACGGCCACCCCGATCGACACCCCCGTGGCCCACACCATGGGCGTCTCGATCGCGAAGCCCCGCCCGCTCGTCGTCCCGATCCTCCGTGCCGGGCTCGGCATGCTCGAGGGCATGGTCAAGCTCGTCCCGACCGCGGAGGTCGGCTTCCTCGGCATGGCCCGCAACGAGACGACGCTCGAGCCGCAGACGTACGCCGAGCGCCTGCCGGACGACCTGTCCGGGCGCCAGTGCTTCGTGCTCGACCCCATGCTCGCGACCGGCGGCACCCTCGCCGCGGCGATCGACTTCCTGTTCGACCGCGGTGCCGAAGAGGTGACGTGCGTCTGCATCCTCGGCGCACCCGAGGGCCTCGCGATGGTGGAGCAGGCCGTCGGAGACCGCAACGTGTCGATCGTGCTCGGCGCGCTCGACGAGAAGCTCGACGAGAACGGCTACATCGTCCCGGGTCTCGGGGACGCCGGCGACCGGCTGTACGGCCTGGCCGAGTAGCACCCCGCTCCCCCGACGCCGCCGTCACCGCGAGACGCCGCGAGCCGGACGAGACTCCGCGGGATCCGGCTACGTCTCGCGAGCACGGCGGCGTCTCGCGAGCACGGCGGTGTCGGACGCAGCCGAGGGCACCTCGCGCGCACGGCGTCGGCTGGGCGGCAGCACGGCTGTCCGCTCCCCCGCACCGTCCGGGCGGACGGTTGACAGCGCGTTGGTATACCGCGGATACTCGTCCCATGACTGCAACCCTGTCCTCCCGAGTCCTCTGCGAGGCCCTGGGGACCGCCGGCACGATGATGCCGACGACGGCGGTCGTGCGTTGTCGAATGTGTGCCTGATCGGTACCCGTTCCAGCCGGATCCGCCGCGACACCACCCCGGTCGCGCGCGAGTGATCCCCGGGTGACGCCACCTCGACGACGCGATGCTCTGCGTCCCGTGGTGCAGCCACACCCCGACCTCCCGGAGGCCCCGGTCCACCGCAGGACCGCTGGGCGACACGGCGATCCGCCGTACCCGGACCGACGCACTCGACACCGCCGCGGTGCACCACCGCGACCACCCGCCCGGAGAACCACCATGTCGCTCACCATCGCCCAGTCCCCCACGGTCCGCCGCACCGCGCCCGCGGTCCCGACCGACCTGGGCACCGTCACGCCGATCCGCCCGCTCCGCCGGCCCGTGGCCCCGCCGGTCCCGAGCGGCGCCCCGACGAGCCCGGTCGTCGCCCCGCAGCGCAACCGCGCGCTGCCCGACGGCACCGAGGCCCGCGGCTTCGCGCTGTACGTCGGCATCGACGAGGCCGCTGCTGCCGCCGCCGGCACGTCGCTCGCGGCCGTCGTCGAGCAGCTCAAGGCACTGACGGCGCAGCTCGTGCCCTCGTCGGAGACGTACGCGGCGGTCGCCGTCGCGGCCGAGGGCTCCGGTGGTCGTGACGTCGACGTCGTGCGCCTCGCCCTCCAGGACCGTTCCGCCGTGGCCGCCCGGAAGCAGGCGGAGAAGCCGGAACCCGAAGAGACCGGCGTCGTGATCGACATCTCGCGCAAGCGCGTGACCCTCGACGGCGAGGCCGCGCCCCTGACGTACAAGGAGTTCGAACTCCTGCAGTTCCTCGTCCTGCGCGAGGGGCAGACCGTGGACCGCGCGGCGATCATCGACGGCCTGTGGTCGGACGACGAGGACGAGACCCCGAACGAGCGCACCATCGACGTGCACGTGCGGCGACTGCGGTCGAAGCTCGGGGCGTTCGAGGAGATCGTCCGCACCGTCCGTGGTGTCGGCTACCGGTTCGACCGGCACGCGGACGTCGCCGTGCGCTACGCGTCGACCCCGTCGCCCGACGTCTTCTGATCTGCACCGCGCACGTTCGGTGAACTCGCAGCGAACGGGACCGAGACACGCTGGCGCACCGTTACCGGGCCGTTATACAGTCGTTCCTGCAGGCAGTGTTTGCTGTGGCACCGTCTGCGGAATGTGATTGCAGGACACTCTTGGTGCAAGGGAAGAGGCCGGTCGCCCAGAAGGCGACCGGCCTCTGTCGTGTCCGGCACCCGACGTGGCCTGTGCCCCATCGGCGGCGGGCTCCGTGCGGTGTCGCCACGCGTCGGTAGTGTGGCGTGACCGCACGACCGAAGGGGACGACGACCGTGGACGACGCACGCCGCAGCGACAAGGCGACCGCTGTCGCGGCCTGGGAGGCACTCTTCCGGGCCCAGGTGACCGTGATGCGCGCACTCAACACCGACTTCCCGGGCGGGGAGATCTCGTTCAACGAGTACGACGTGTGCTTCAACCTGTCGACGCAGCCGGACCGGCGCTGCCGGATGCGCGACCTCACCGGGCACCTGCTCCTGACCCAGCCGAGCGTCAGCCGCCTGGTCGAGCGCCTGGCGTCGCGCGGGATCGTCGAGAAGCAGCCCGACCCGAACGACGCGCGCGGCGTCCTCGTCGCGCTGACCCCCCACGGGTTCGACGTCTACCGGTCGGTGGCCGTGCAGCACGCCCGCACCATCGCCGACCAGGTCGGCGCCGGACTCGACGACGACGAACTCCGCACGCTCACCGAGCTCTGCACGAAGCTCCGCGTCGCCGCCGGCGGCTCCGACCGCGACCGCCGTCCCCGCGCGGTCGACACGGTGTCCGCATGACCGGCGCGGTCGTCTGGCTGCGCGAGGACCTGCGACTCGCCGACAACCCGGCGCTCCGTGCCGCGATCGACCACGGCGGCCCCGTGACGGTCGTCGTCGTGCTCGACGAGGAGTCGCCCGGCATCCGTCCGGTCGGTGCCGCCAGCCGATGGTGGCTCCACCACTCGCTCGCGGCGCTCGACGCGGAGTTGCGAGACCGGCACTCCCGGCTGGTGCTGCGACGGGGTGCGGCGGCGACCGTCGTGCCCGAGCTCGTCGCGCAGGCAGACGCCGACGCCGTCTACTGGAACCGTCGCTACGGCAAGGTCGAGCGCGACCTCGACGCGGGCATCAAGAGCGCCCTCACCGAGGGCGGCACGGAAGCCCACAGCTTCGCCGCGAACCTGCTCTGGGAACCGTGGACGGTCCTGACGGGCCAGGGCGAGCCCTTCAAGGTCTTCACGCCGTTCTGGCGTGCCGCGCAGGCGATGCCCGAGCCGCGACACCCGCTGCCGGAGCCGAGCGACCTGCCGGCCCCGGCGCACGTCGCCTCGGACGACCTCGACGACTGGGCGCTGCTGCCGACCGCGCCGGACTGGGCGGGCGGCCTCCGCGACGCCTGGGAGCCCGGCGAGGACGGGGCGCACCGGAAGCTCGAGGAGTTCGTGCACCACGCGCTCGAGGACTACGACCAGCGTGACGAGCCGGCCATGGCCGCGACGAGCGACCTCTCCCCGCACCTGCGGTGGGGCGAGGTCAGTCCGTACCAGGTCTGGCACCGCCTGCACGGGGAGCTCGATCCCGCCCAGCGGCGACAGGCGCCCGCCTTCCTCCGACAGCTCGCGTGGCGCGAGTTCAACTGGAACGAGTACTTCCACTGCGATGACATCGCGACGGTGAATGTGCGTCGGGAGTTCGACGCCTTCCCGTGGCGGGAGGTCGACGAGGACGAGCTCGACCGGTGGCGCCACGGACGCACCGGGTTCGACCTGGTCGACGCGGGCATGCGGGAGCTGTGGTCCTCCGGTGCGATGCACAACCGGGTCCGCCTGGCGACCGCGAGCTTCCTCGTCAAGAACCTCCTCGTGGACTGGCGCATCGGTGAGCAGTGGTTCTGGGACACCCTGGTGGACGCCGACCCCGCGAACAACGCCGGCAACTGGCAGTGGGTGGCGGGGTCGGGCTTCGACGCCGCACCGTACTTCCGTGTCTTCAACCCGGACCGCCAGCTCGAACGGTTCGACCCGCACCGCGAGTACGTGCGCCGCTGGGTGCCCGCGGACGAGGACCGCCCGGAGCCGATGGTCGACCTCAAGGCGACCCGGCAGCGTGCCCTCGACGCGTACGCCGAGATGCGTCGGACGTGACGCCCCCACCGGGCATGACACCGGCGCCGGGCGCGACGCCCACACCGGACCCGACGCCCACACCGGGCCCGACGCCCTCGGCGGCGGTCCTCGCCACGATCGACGCCCGGCACCGCGCCCGCGTCGAGGACGGCACCGCACCGAGCAGCGTCTGGGGCGTCTTCGACCGCGGCGGCATGATCGCGTCCGGCGGTCACGGTGACCGCGGCGACGGTCGCGCTCCCGACGCGGACACCGTGTACCGCATCGCCTCGTGCACGAAGAGCGTCACCGCGGCGACGCTGCTCATCCTCGTCGCCGAGGGCCGTGTCGACCTCGACGCCCCCGTCACCGAGTCCGTGCCGGCGTTCGCTGCCGTGGAGCTCCCGGCTCCGGACGCCCCCGTCCCGACGCTGCGGATGCTCCTGACCATGTCCGGCGGCCTGCCCACCGACGACCCGTGGGCGGACCGGCAGGAGTCGATCTCCGACGACGACCTCGACGCGGTGCTCCGCGACGGCCTCCTCTTCGACTCGGTGCCCGGGACCCGGTTCGCGTACTCGAACACCGGGTACGCGCTGCTCGGCCGCGCGATCGCCCGGGCCGCCGGCACCTCCTACGTGCGGGCGGCGACGGAGCGGGTGCTCGCACCGCTGGGGCTCGACGCGACCGTGTTCAGCGCAGCCGACGCCGACGGGTTCGTCGTGACGGGGCAGCGGGACGACGACGGTGCGTGGACCCCGCAGCCGATGACCGGTCCGGGGGCGTTCTCACCGATCGGCGGGCTGTTCTCGACCGTGCGCGACCTGTCGAGGTGGGCGGGGTTCCTGGCCTCCGCGTCCTCGAGCACCCCGGCGTCCGGCCCGGTCTCACCGGCCGACCGTCGGGCCATGCAGCAGGCCTCGCGGGTCGTCCCGCCGGCGGTCGTGCCCCGCGCGACCCGGGCGACGGCGTACGGCTTCGGGCTCTTCGTCGAGCAGGACGCCCGTGTCGGCGAGATCGTGTCGCACTCGGGCGGGTACCCCGGCTTCTCCGCGCACATGCGGTGGTCGGTCGAGCACGGCCTCGGCGTCGTGGCCTTCGAGAACGCGACGCAGGCCAAGGTCTCGGTGCCGGCCGAACAGGCCCTCGACGAGCTCCTGGCCGAGCGCACGACGACCGCGGACGGGCCGGACCGGACGACCCGGACGACCTCGGTCCCCGGGGTCCGTCGGACGATCGATGCGTCCCGGGCCGCCCGGGACGCCGTGACGACGCTGCTGCGCGCGTGGGCCGCGGACGACGTCGACGAGGAGACGGTGGCGGCCCTCGGTGCGGCCGTGTGCACGCCGAACGTCCCGCTGGACCGCCCGTGGGCCGCCCGGCGCCGCGCACTGCTCGAGGCCGTGCACGCCGTCGGCGCCGACCTCGGCGCGGCGCCGCTCGACGAACACGCGACGGTCCCGTCGCAGCTCCGGTGGTGGCTGCCGGGCAGGTCCGGACGGCTGCGGGTGGAGATCCGCCTCGCGCCCCTCGCCGCGGGACGCGTGCAGACCCTCCTGGTCACGGCGGAACCCGCCGAGCGCTGACGCAGCGCCGACGCGGAGCCGCACACGGAGCGCAGCCCGGCGCACCGCCGGGCCCCGGCAGTCACACCGGCGGTCGTGCTCCGGCCACCCCGAGCGCGAGCGACGCCACCCGGGCGCCCTCCCGCGCGGCGGACGTCACGCGGACCGGGTCGGTCGCCCACGCGCGGAGGAACCCCGCGGCGAACGCGTCTCCGGCCCCCAGGGTGTCCACGACCGTGGTCGCCGTCGTGCTCACCCGCAACGGCGGCCGTCCCGGGCGGCCCACCAGCGCCCCCTGGGACCCGGTCGTCACGACCACGAGCGGCACCACCTCGGTGAGCCGGCGCAGTGCCCGGCCCGGGTCGTCCGCTCCGCTCAGCGCGAGCGCCTCGGCGACGTTCGGGAACAGCACGTCCACGCCGTCCAGTGCCGACAGGAAGGCGTCCGCACCGACCTCCCGCACGACGGCGGACGACGACGGGTCGAGGGACACCCGGGCACCCCCGGACCGTGCACGGGCGACCAGTCCGGCGATCCGGGCAGCGCCACCCCCGAGCACCGCGACGCCGGTGAGGTGCACGAGGTCGGCCCGCTGCACGAGCGCGTCGTCGACGTCGTCCGCGCGGAGCGCACCGCTCGCCGCCGGGTCCGACATGCTGGTGCGTCCCGTCGGACCACGCACCGCCACGAGCGCACCGGTCGGGACACAGGCGTCGTACCGCAGGTGCGGCCGGACACCGGCGTCCGTCAGCGCACGCTCGTGCCGGACGACGTCGTCGACCCCGACCCGACCGACCAGGTCGACCTCGGCGCCGAGCCAGCCGAGCCAGCTCGCGGTCCCACCGGCGGCCCCGGCGGGCTGGTACCGGATCACGGCGGCGGGGTCGTGCGCCCCGACCGTCGACGCGGACGTCTGCACGAGGACCCCGTCGAGGACGTCGCCGACCACCAGGAAGCGCTTGCCGACACCGCGACGTCGGCCGGCCACCCGTCGTGCACCGGAGGCCCCTGCGGGGCGTGGTGGGACCGGCACGCGGTCGGAGGACGGGGACACGTCCGCCATCCTACGAGTACCTGAGCATTACTCCAAAACAGGAGGACGGCCGATCCGCTAACATTTCAGCAGATCGCCTCCTGGCGGTCGCGGACCGCCCACTCGACGCCTGCCGGAGGGACCATGCCCAGGAAGCCCGACCCCACGATCCGACCCGCCATCGTCGCGAAGGTCGCCCGGCACCTGCAGGACACCAAGGTCGAGGACGCATCGGTGCGCAGCCTCGGGCGGGTGCTCGGCACGAGCGCCTACCCGATCGTCTACCACTTCGGCTCCCGCGACGCGCTCATCGACGCCGTCGTCGACCACCTGTGCGTCGACGAGGACCGGATGCTGGCGCCCGGCGCCGACCACGACGCCCTGGTCGAACACCTGTTGGCCGTCTACGGCCGGCTCGGGTCGCCCGAACGGCTGCTCGCGGTGCGACTGACGTTCGAGCTCGGGTGCGTGGAGTCCCTCGACGGCCGCGACCGGCAGCGTCGGCTGCACCGGCACCGGGTGGCCGAGCTGGCGGCGTGGTGCCGCGCGCACGGCCACTGCGCCGCCGAGGCGGACCGCGCGGCCGGCGCGGCGGTCCACGCCGCCCGCGGCGCGCAGTGGGCCGCGCTCGTGGACCCCGAGCACACCGACGTGGACGGCGCGCTGCGCGCCGTCGCGCAGGACCTCGTCGCCGCTGTCCGGGTGGCGGCCGCCTGACGACCGACCCCACGACGGACGGGAGGCGCGGTACCGACCGGCACCGCGCCTCCCGTCCGACGGTCGGTCACCGGGGTGACCGACCTCGCGTCACAGGGTGATGAACGACTGCGACTTGGCGTTCGCGAAGCGAGCGGCCACGTTCTCCCAGTCGACGATGTTCCACACGGCCTTGACGTAGTCCGCCTTGACGTTCAGGTAGTCGAGGTAGAAGGCGTGCTCCCACATGTCGAGCATGAAGATCGGGACGACGCCGAGCGGCACGTTGGCCTGCTGGTCGAAGAGCTGGAACGTGACGAGCTTCTGGCCCACCTGGTCCCACGCGAGGACGGACCAGCCGGAGCCCTGGATGCCGTTGGCGACGGCGGCGAACTGGGCCTGGAACGACGAGAACGAACCGAAGAACTCGTCGATCGCCGCGGCGAGCTCGCCCTCGGGGACCTTGGTGTCCGGGCCGAGGTTGGTCCAGAAGATCGAGTGGTTCACGTGGCCACCGAGGTGGAACGCGAGGTCCTTCTCGAGCTTGTTGACCGCACCGAAGTTGCCCGACTCGCGCGCTTCGCCGAGCTGCTCGAGCGCGGTGTTCGCACCGGTCACGTAGGCCTGGTGGTGCTTGTCGTGGTGCAGCTGCATGATCTTGCCGCTGATGTGCGGCTCCAGTGCGGCGTAGTCGTACGGCAGCTCGGGCAGGGTGTACTCGGCCATGGCGAGGTCCTTTCGATCGGTGGTGGTCGTGCAGGGCTCCGCGGCGCTCAGGAGAGCCGGGAGAGGTCGGTCAGGGAGTGGAACTCCCGGTTGTGGTAGACGAGCGGCTCACCGCGGTCGGTCCCGAGGACGATGTCGAGCACCTCGGCCACGACGACGGTCGACGACCCGATGGGCGTGGTCGACAACGGACGGCAGCGGAGCGCGGTCGCGGCACCGGGCAGGTAGCGGTCGCCAGTCGGGAGCGTCCCCCACATCGGGTCGTCGGCCGAGGGGCTCCCGGTGGCGGCGAACCGCTTGGCCAGGCCCACGCCGAGGGAGTCGACGAGGTGGACGACGAAGACGTCCGCCGCGAGCACGATGCCCGCCGAGCCGGACTTGGTGGAGAGCGAGAAGACCAGGACGGGCGGGTCCACGGCGACGCTCGCCACGCTCGAGGCGGTGAGGCCGGTCGGACCGTCGGGCCCCTCCGCGGTGATCACCGCGACGCCGGCGGGGTGGCCGCGGAAGGCGGCCTTGTAGGCGTCGGCGGTCGTGGCCGGTGTCTCTTCGGGCATGACGGTCAGTGCGTTCCTCACGGGTGGGCTGGGGCGGACCGCGGCTGCGCGGCCATCTCCCAACGTAGGACCTCAACCGCGGTTCGGGTCAACGATTCCCAGGTTCCCCCGATCCCGGGCGCGGCGCACGACGATCCGCCCACCACGACCGTCCGCTAGGCGCGCTTGAGCATGACGATCGAGGCGGCCGCCGCGACGAGCATGAGCACGGCGGCGACGCCGGCCGTGACCGTGACGCCGGAGTCGAACGCCGCCCGGGCGCTCGCGAGCAGTGCCTGCCCGGCCGTCCCGCCCAGGTCGGTCGCCGCCGACACGGCGCCGCCGAGGGTCTCCTGCGCCGCGGTCCGTGCGGAGCCGCTCAACCCGTCGGGCACGACCACGTTCGCCCGGTAGGCCGTCGCGAGGATCGTGCCGAGCACGGCCGTGCCGAGCACCGCGCCGATCTCGTACGCCGTCTCGGAGACGGCCGACGCCGCGCCGGCCTTGTCGGCGGGGGCGGTCGAGATGATGAGGTCGTTCGTCACCGTCTCGGACGCCCCGATGCCGATGCCGAGCAGCACGAACGCGAAGCCGAGCGCGACGATCGACGCGTGGTGGCCGAGCACGGAGACGATCGTGTACGCCGCGGCGGAGAACCCCAGCGAGACGGCGACGACCCAGCGCGGTGCGACGCGGGCGACGATCGGCACCACCACGAGCCCGGCGACGACGGTCAGGACGGCACCGGGCACCAGCACGACGCCCGACGTGAACGGGTCGAGCCCGGCGACGAGCTGCAGGTGCTGGGCGACGAAGAAGAGGAACCCGGTGAGCGAGAACATCGCCGCCATGTTCATGAGCACGCTGCCGGTGAAGGCCGTGCTCCGGAACAGCCGGAGGTCGAGCATCGGGGTGCGGGAGCGGAGTTGGCGACGGACGAACGCGACGCCGCAGAGCACGCCGACCGCGAGCATCGCGATCGCGAGCCCGCGCTCCTCGGGGTGCACGACCGACTTGATGGCCCAGGCGGTCGGCGCGAGGGCACCGAGCGACAGGAGCATGCTCGGCACGTCGACGGGACCGGGCGCGGGGTCGCGCGACTCCGGCACGAAGAACGGGACGCCGACGAGCATGACCACGAGGATCGGGACGGCGACGAGGAACACCGCGCCCCAGTGGAAGTGCGCGAGGAGGACGCCGCCGACGAGCGGGCCGAGGGCGTTGCCGGCGGCGAACATCGTCGACCAGACGGCCAGTGCCATGCGGCGCTCCCCCGCGTCGACGAACACGTTCCGGATGATCGACAGGGTGGCCGGCATGAGCATCGCACCGAAGATGCCCATCACGGCGCGTGCGGCGACGAGCATCCACGCCTCGGTCGCGAAGGCCGCGGCGACCGACAGGAGCGCGAACCCGGTCGCACCGACGACCAGGATCCGTCGACGGCCGATGCGGTCGCCGATGCTGCCCATCACGACGAGCAGGCCGGCGAGCACGAGCGGGTAGGCGTCGACGATCCACAGCTGGGTCGTGGCACTCGGGTCCAGGGCTCGCGCGATGGTCGGCAGTGCGAAGCTCAGCACGGTGTTGTCGACCGAGATGAGCAGCACCGGCAGCATCAGGACGGCGAGGGCCGCGAAGCGTCGGGCGCGGCTGCCGGTGACGGCGGTGGCGACGGGCCTGGTGAGCAGTGCGGACACGGTGACTCCTGGGGGGACGAGCCGGACCAGGTCGACGGCGGAGCAGACGAGACGGGACGCGGAAGTGGTCACGCGCCCCGTCAGGACTCCGTGAGTGTACCGTCTGGACGGTCATGGTTGCAACTGCAACCAAGGACGGTCGGGAGGCGCGTGGCGGGTCCGCCACGCGCCTCCCGTCCGGCACCGCGTCCCGCCGCGCCCGTCAGGCCGACTCGCGCAGCAGCAACCGGTGTCGCACTGTGCGCTGCACGGCCGGGCCGGAGCGCGGCAGCTCCCCCGCGAGCATGCCGAGGGCGAGGTCGAGCGCCTCGCCGGCGACGGTCTCGAGGTCCACCCCGAGCGTCGTCAGCGTCGGCGCGACGAGCGTCCCCGTCGCGAGTCCGTCCACCCCGACGACGCGGACCGCCCCCGGGACGTCGACACCGGCACGTCGACAGGCAGCGAGCACCCCGAGCGCCATCACGTCGTTGAAGGCGAGGACGGCGTCGAGGCGACGGAACCGGTCCAGGGCACGGGCGGCCATCGCGGCACCGAGCTCGGCGGTCGGCGCGTCCGCGATCGCGACCTCGGGCAGGTACCCGCGCCGGCGGAGCGCGTCGAGCATGAGCCGACCACGGCTGCTCGGACGGCCGCTCTCCGACGCGTCGACGATGACGGGGTGGCGGACACCCGTGCGGACCAGGTGGTCGGCGAGTTCCTCGATCGCGTCGGTGGGGTCGATGCGGACGGCGGCACGGAGGACCTCGCCGGCGGGGTCGAGCTCCACCACGGGCACGGAGCCGAGCCGCTCGATCCACTCCGGAGCGCGGGCACCCAGGTAGCCGACGACCACGTCGGTCTGCACGCCGAGGGCCTGGACGGCCCGGTCCGAGTCGCCGGCGAGCCCGACGTCGGCGAGCATGACGTTCCACCCGCGAGCGGCTGCGAGTCCGAGGACGGCTGCCGCGAGTTCCGGCGAGTACGGGTTGCGGAGGTCGTTCACCACGAGCCCGAGCTGCCGGTCACCGCCCGTCACGAGCCCCCGGCCGAAGCGTGACGGGCGGTAGTCGAGCGCCGCGGCCGCCGCGAGCACGCGCTCCTTCGTCGCCGGGTTGATGCCGTAGAGGCCGTTCATCGCACGGGTCACGGTCTGCCGGGACACCCCGGCCGCCGCGGCGACGTCGTGGATCGTGGCCCGGGCGACGGGCGGTCCGACCGTCCGCGGCGCGCGACGGAGCGACGCGGACGCGGCCGTACCGGCCCCGCCCGCGTCGCCCGTGTCGGCCGGCCCGCTCAGTCGCGCAGGTCCAGCCACGCGACCTGCTCCGGGCTGAGCTCGACGGACAGTCCGGTCATCGACGACCGTGCCTCGGCGATGGTGCGCGGCCCGAACAGCGGGAACGTCGGGAACGGCTGGTGCAGCACGTACGCCAGCGCGATCGCCGTCGCCGGGACCCCGTACCGCTCCCCGAGCTCACGCGCACGGCGCAGGCGCTCGAAGTTGGCGTCCGAGTAGTAGCAGCGCACGAGTTCGGCGTCGCTCGTGTCGTCGGGGGCGGCACGTCCGGTGAAGAACCCGCGCGCCTGCGACGACCACGGCAGCAGCGGGACCTGACGCTCCTCGAGCCACTGCTTCGACGCCGCGTCGGTCGCGTGCTCGCAGCCGTCCCACGGCACGTCGTACGCCTCGGCGAGCCCGAAGTGGTTGCTGAGGACCTCGAAGCCGTGCTTGCCGTTCGCCGCGGCGTAGGCGTTCGCCTCGTCGAAGCGCGCCGGGGTCCAGTTCGACCCGCCGAAGACCCGGATGCGCCCCGCACGGCGGTGCTCGTCGAGCACGTCGACGAACTCCCCGACCGGCACGTCCGGGTTGTCGCGGTGCATCATGTAGATGTCCGCGTGGTCGGTGCCCTGCCGCTCGAGGCTCTCGAGCAGCTGTCGGGTCAGCGACTCCGGGTCGCAGTACGGGGTGTGCGCACCCTTCGTGATGACCACGACGTCGTCGCGGATGCCGCGGTTCGCGATCCACCGGCCGAGTCGCCCCTCGAGCACGCCGCCGCCGTAGATGTACCCGGTGTCGAAGACGTTGCCGCCCTGTTCGACGAACATGTCGAAGATCGCGCTGGCGTGCGCCAGGTCGGGCTGGTTGTCGACGCCCATCACCAGGCGGGACATCCGCTTGCCGACGCCCGGCACCTCGCCGTACCGCATGGGTGCGTCGTCCCGGACGCGCAGGGGCCGACCGCTCACCGTCGGCACGTCGGCCGTCTCGGCCTCGAACGGGTAGCGGAGGCCGATCGCGGCGCGCCAGCGGTCGAGCGTGCGGGCGGTCGCGAGCGACTCGTCGAGGGTCATCTGCGCGGCCTCGAGCCCGCCGGAGGCGAGGGCGGCCGTGGTGGCGTCGGCCTCGAGCGCGTAGGGCTGCGCGCCGGCGAAGGACAGCGTGCGCGGGTCCTCGTCGACGGTGTGGACGCGGATCGTCGGGTCGGCGGAGAGCGTCCAGGGGTCGGTGAGCACGATCCGGCCGCGCGTGCCGTGCACGGTGACGACGTTCTCGTCCTCGACCCGGACGCCGGTGCGCACGGAGGCGGTGGTGCCGTCACGGTAGGTCAGGTGCGCGACCGTCCACTCGTCGACCCCGGTCGGCCCGAGCGTGCCGGTCGCGGTCAGCTCGACGGGCTCGGCGACAGCCGTGCCGGAGGCCGCCTGCACGACGGCGGCCGCCATCGTCACGGGGTAGCCGCCGACGTCGAGGATGCCGCCCCCGGCGGTCGCGACGTCGAACAGCCGACCGGTGCGCTCCCCCGCGCGGAACGCGAACGACGCGTCCACGTGCGTGACCTCGCCGACGACGCCGTCGCGGACCAGGTCGAGCAGCGCCGCGGTCTGCGGGTGGAAGCGGTACATGTACGCCTCGACGAGGGGCAGGCCCGCCTGGCGTGCGGCGTCGACCAGGGCCATCGCGGTGCCGTGGTTCGGCGCGAGGGGCTTCTCGCAGAGCACGGCCTTGCCCGCGTCCAGCGCACGGAGCACCAGGTCCGCGTGCCCGGTGTGCACGGTGGAGACGTACACGGCGTCGACGGCGTCGTCCGTGAACACGGCGTCGTACTGCCCGGCGCGGACGCCGTCGAAGCCGTGGTCGGCGGCCTCGTCGGCGAACGCCTGCGCGCGCTCGACGGACGAGCTGCCGGCGGCGACGAGGGTGCCCGTGCTCGCGGGGAGCTGGGAGAGGAAGCGGCGGGCGATGCCGCCCGGGCCGAGGACGGCCCAGCCCGGCGCGGTGCCGCCTCCCGTGGTGGGGTCGCCGGAGGGCGTGGTCGAGGGGGTCGCGGTCTGCGCTGACATGCGGATCCTGTTCGTGTCGTGAACCTTCACGGTCAGGGCGACGCTAGCCGTGCGGGTGCTGCACGACAAGGCGTTCGTGAACGTTCACGGAAGCGGACGGTCGTCACGGTCCGGACGGTTCCCTAGACTCGTCCGCATGGCAAGTGCCCGTGACCGTGTCCTCGACAGCTTCGTCGCCATCGTGTGCGAGGAAGGCGAGCGTCCGGCGACCCTCGACGCCGTCGCCGCACGGGCCGGCGTCTCCAAGGGCGGACTGCTCTACCACTTCGGCTCGAAGGCCGCCCTGGTCGAGGGGCTGTGCGAGCGCCTGTCCGACCTGTCGGCGATCGACGTCGACCGCATGCGCGAGGCCGAGGACGGCGCCGCGCGCTACTTCGTGCGCAACTGCCTCTACGTCGGCAGCGAGCTCGACCTCGCCCTGCTCGCGGCGAGCCGCCTGCAGCAGGCCGGGTACGAGGAGGCAGGGCGCACGCTCGACGAGACCGAGAACGCCTGGCTCGAGACACTGGTCGACGCGCTCGGCGACGTCCCCACCGCGCAGGCCGTGAAGCTGCTCGGCGACGGGCTCTACCACCAGGCCTCGCTCGGTGCCGCGATCGCGACCGACGTCCGGCCGAACCGCGGGACCGTCGACGTCGAGGCCCTGCTCGTGGTGGTCGACCGGCTCATCGCGACCCGGCCGGGTGCGTGACGCGGTCATCGCCGCCGCGCGGTGAACCGGCGCTGCCCGTCCTGGGGATAGACTGACCACGATCCACCCGCTCGAACCGGAGGTACCACCGTGGGCCGCGCCATCGCCGCTTTCTTCTCGATCCTGCTGCTGCTGGTGTCGATGTACCTGTTCGGGTTCGCGTTCCAGGTGCAGTCCGGACAGGCCTTCGTCTTCATGGCGGGCCTGCTCCTCATGAGCCTCTCCTTCTTCCTGCCGATCCACGTCTTCGGCAAGAAGTAGCCAGCACCGACCGGACGGCCCCGCACCTCGAACGAGGTGCGGGGCCGTTCGTCGTCCAGCGGCCGGCGCGGCCGGCGCCCGGCGGCCGGCCCGCCCGGCGGCCGGCACGGTGTGGAACCACGGAACCGACGTCGAACCGGCCGGTGCGGCTGGTTCGACGTCGGATCCGTGGTTCAACGCGGTGGGTCCGGCGCAGCGTCGGCGCGGCGAGCGCGCACGACGGGCGCGGCGCGGCGGGCGTCAGGAGAGCTGGCGCAGGCTCCGCAGGGAGACGGCCGTGGCGATCGCCGCGTGGGCGGCCTCGGCACCCTTGTCCTCCTTGGACCCGGGGAGTCCGGCGCGGTCGAGGCCCTGCTGCTCGTCGTCCAGGGTGAGCACCCCGAAGCCGACCGGCTTGCCGCTCTCGATCGCGACCGTCGTGAGACCGGTCGTCGCCGCACTCGAGACGTACTCGAAGTGCGGGGTCCCACCGCGGATGATCACACCGAGGGCGACGACCGCGTCGAAGCCGGCCTCGAGCGCGGTCTTCGCGACGACGGGCAGCTCGAAGCTCCCCGGCACCGGGACGACCTGGGCCGTCGCACCGAGGCGCTGGACCTCGCGCTGCGCACCGGCGAGGAGCCCCCCGGCGATCGTCTCGTGCCACTGCCCGGCGACGATCGCGACCCGGATGCCCGACCCGTCGACGTGGTCGCGCTCTGCTGCTCCTGCTCCGCTCATGCGGTGGTTCCCTCCTGGGGCGCGGACGCTGCCGCTGCCCGGTCTGCCGCGTCGAGCCAGTCGACGAGTGCGGCGATGGTGATGACGGGCACGCCCTCGCGCGCCCCGAGTGCGACGAGGCCCGGCAGACGCATCATCTCGCCGTCCTCGCCGACGATCTCGCAGATCGCCGCCGCGGGCCGGAGCCCGGCTGCGGTGACGAGTTCGATCGCGGCTTCGGTGTGCCCGGCGCGTTCGCGGACGCCGCCGGGTAGCGCGCGCAGCGGCACGACGTGGCCGGGGCGGTGCAGGTCGTCGCGGACCGAGGCCGGGTCGGCGAGCACCCGCAGCGTCCGGGCTCGGTCGTGCGCGCTGATGCCGGTCGTCACGCCGACCGCGGCGTCGACCGTCACGGTGTAGGCCGTGCCGCGGACGTCCTCGTTGTGGGCGACCATCGGCGGCAGGTCGAGCGCGTCGGCGATCGCGGCACTGACCGGTGCGCAGATGAAGCCCGACGAGTGCGCGACGGTCCACGCGACCCACTCGGGGCTCGCGAGCTCGGCGGCGAGGATGACGTCGCCCTCGTTCTCGCGGTGCTCGTCGTCCGCGACGATGACGGGACGCCCCGCGGCGATCGCGGCGATCGCGTCCTCGATGCTCGACAGGACCGGACCGGTCGTCGGTGCGACGGCCGGGGTCCCGACGGCGGTCACCGTGCCTCCAGGACGGGCGCCGCTGCGGCCTCGAGCCGGAGCATCCGGCGCGCGTGCCGGGCGAGGACGTCGGTCTCGATGTTGACCCGGTCCCCCGGGGTGCGCGCACCGAGGGTGGTCGCCTCGAGCGTCTCGGGGATCAGGCTCACCTCGAACCAGGCGTCGGCGGGCGCGGTGTCCTCGTCGGAGACGGCGCTGACGGTGAGCGAGACGCCGTCGACGGCGACCGAGCCCTTGTCGACGACGAGCGGGCTGAGGTCCGGCGCCAACGAGAAGCGCACGCGACGCCAGCCGTCGCCGTCGGACGTCGCGAGCACGGTCGCGGTGCCGTCGACGTGGCCCTGCACGATGTGGCCGCCGAGCCGGTCGCCGACCGAGGCCGCGCGCTCGAGGTTCAGCCGGTCCCCGACGGTGAGGGCGCCGTGGGCGCTCATGTCGAGCGTCTGCCGCATGACGAAGGCGGTGAAGGTCTGGTCCGTCTGCTCGACCACGGTCAGGCAGACGCCGCTCGTGGCGATGGAGTCGCCGTGACGGGCGTCGGCGACGACCTTCGGGCCGCGGACGGTGAGCGCGACGGAGTCGCCGTGCTGCTCGACGGCGGTGACGGTGCCGAGTTCCTCGATGATGCCGGTGAACACTGGTGTCCTCTCAACGGGACTCCGGGGCGCTCGACGGTCGTCGGCAACGGCGGACGGGGACGACGGATCGTCCTGCCCGCCAGCGCCACCTCTCATCCGGACTCTCACCGTCGGTCCCGGAATGCCACCGGGTCAACATCGGTCGGGTTCGCACCCGACGTCAGCTCGTGGACTGTCACCACCGGTTCGGACTTGCACCGACCCCGGAGCGCTTGCGTACCCGGAACGATACCCCACCCGCCCGACCGCGCGTCCGGCCGTGTTGCGTCCGGTGACACGGTGCGCCCGGTCGGTGCGTGGCCCTGCGGACCACGGGGCGGACGGGAGGCGCGTGGCGGCGCCGCCACGCGCCTCCCGTCCGGTGGTGGGTCCGGTCGAATGCGCTCAGCTCCGTCCGCGCACCAACGCGACCGCCTGCCGGAGCGACAGGTCGGGCAGGTAGGCACGGACGACCGCGACGCCGATCGCCGGCAGGGCCACCGGGTCCGGGTACGCGAGCACGAGCGGGTGCAGGTCGGGGCCGAACTTGGCCTTGAACCGCAGCAGCGACCGGAACCCGTACACGGGTTCGAGCACCCCGCCCACCAGGTCGAGCAGGTCCTGGACACCGTCGCCGGCCGGAGCGCCGTCGGCGGACTGCGCCAGCGGTGCGGCGGACAGGCTGAGCCGCTCGACACCGTCCTCGCGCATCCGGTCGGCCGCGCTCGCGACGAGGAACTCCATGACCCCGTTCGGTGCCGCGCCCGTCCGGCGCATGACGTCGAGCGTCCAGCCGACGACCCGGCCGGCCCGGAAGCTCGGGAGCCAGCTCGTCACGGCGAGCACGGTGCCCTCCGGGTCGAGCGCCACGAGGGTCCGCACCGCCGGGTCCCGCATCTCGTCGACCCCGCCGAGCGTGAAGCCCATCTCCGGGAGCTCGCGCTCGGACACCCACTCCTCGGAGATCGCCTCGATCTGCCGGACCGTCGACGCCGGCAGGTCCTGCCACGACGACCAGAGTGCGGTGGTGCCCTCGCGGCCGGCCTTGTTGACCGCGGTGCGGACGTCCTGCTTCTTCTTGCCGGTCGTCGTCCACGTGCGCGGGTCGAGGTCGGCGTCCTCGGCCACCGGGAGCGTGCCCCAGCCCTGCGCGGTGAGCGTGGTGGCGGCCTCGGCGTCGATGCCGTAGAAGACGGCCGTCCACCCGTGGTCGTCGCACCACCGGGCGAACGCGGTCATCGCATCGGCCCGGGCGTCCGGCCAGCCGAACGGTCCGCCCACCGTCACCGCGACCCGGCCGTTGCGGCGGAACGCGATGCCGGCCCGGCCGTCCTCGGCGAACCAGTGGGCGTTGCCCTGCCAGGTCGTCATCCATCCGAAGGTGTCACCGCCGGCCGCCTCGAGCAGCGTGCGCGCACGGAGCCGGCTCTCGTGCAGCCCGTCGGCGTCCGCGTCGGCGTCGACCGCCCCCGTGGGTCGGACCGCCGCGGCGGCGATCACCAGCCACAGCACCGGACCGGCAGCCCCGACGACGAACCGCATCGCCGGGTCGAGCTCCGGCAGCCGGTCCCAGGTCACGACCGGTGACAGCGGGCCGAGCGCTGCCACGACGAGACGCACCGGGTCGGCGACGGCACGGGGCGACGACGCCGCGGTCACGAGCACGACGGTCGTCACGACCGCGAACGCGGCGGCGACCACCACGACGAAGGTCACGACCCGTCGGCGCGCGGGCAGCACGGTGAACGACCGGCGCAGCAGCACGAGGACGACCGCCGTCGCGAGCGGCACGACGACCGACGCGACGACCGAGACCGAGACGACGAAGCGGTTCTCGACCCCGTGCAGCTCGGCGACCCGTGACGGCAGGACCCCGTACGTCACCGCGGCAGCCACGGCGAGCACCGCGTCGACCGCCACCGCGAGCCACACCGCGAAGCGACTCCCCCGGAACAGCCCGAGCCCGGCGACGACGAGCACGAGGAGCGGCGCGACGGCGAGCACGAGCGTCCACGGGTCGGTGGCGCGGTACGCGAGCAGACCGCGCAGGCACTCCCCGGTCACGCCGTCCTCGGCGCAGCCGCGGACCGGCGTCACGGGTCCGGTGCCGACGACCGCGGCGAGCGGGGCGAGCAGTCCGACGCGAGCACGCGACAGGAGTGCGATCACCGGGCCCACCGCGGAGACGAGCACCACCGTGCCGAGGAGCACCCGCGTCTCCCGGTGCGAGCTCCGCGTCCACCCCGGTCGGGCCGGCCCGCGGCGGAGCAGGTCACCGAGGACCCAGCCGGCCGCCACGGCGAGGGCCGCCGACAGGTCGGACGCGTGGCCGGCGTAGAGCAGCAGCGCGGCGACGACGGCGACGGCGTTCACGCGGATGCGCCGCCGCCACAGCGGCCCCGCGAACGCGCTCGCGGTGACGACCGTGCCGACGATCGCCGTCCACGGGTCGAAGCTGGTCGCGCGTCCGAGCAGGACCGCACCGACCGCGTGACCGTCCCGGTCGACGAGGGCGGTCAGCGCGGCGAGGCCGGTGCCGACCACGGTCGTGAGGACGAACGCGAGGACCGTGCGGCGACTCCCGATCAGCCGTTCCGCGGCCCCGACGAGCACGACGACCCCAGCGAGCGTGAGGACGAGGGACAGCGCCCCGGTCGTGACCGCGAAGACCCGGAAGGGACCGAAGTGCACCGCGTCGACGGAGCCGGTCCGTCCGAGGATCCGGACCACGAGGCCCGCGACCGAGGTCACGAGCACGAGGACCGTGACCACCGCCGTGACCGGGTACCGACGGACGGCGCGGACGGACCGGGCCCAGACCCGCGCCGGACCGGTGTCGGTGGTGCTCACAGTGCGCCCTCCTGCTGCGGGAGACCGAGGTGCGCGAGCACCGCGGGCAGACCGTTCGCGAGGACGTACCGCACGGTGTTCCAGTCGTGCGCCGAGCCCGGCGACACGATGAGCTGCGTCTGCATCCCCGCACGTTCCGCAGCGGCGCGGAGCATCCCGGTCGACGCCCGGTAGGGCGCGTCGTCCTGACCGTAGCCGAACACGGTCAGGTGGTGGCGGTACGGCGCGTGTGCGGCCATGATCGCGACGGGGCCGGCAGCCCGGTACGCCGCTGCGGAGCCGCCGAAGGCCAGCTGCGTGCTCAGCTGCGCGTTGCCCGTCACGGGGGCGAGCTCGCTCGAGATCGCCAGGGCGGTGCCGAAGACGTCCGGGTGCGCCGTGGAGAACTGCATGGCACAGGTGGCCCCCTCCGAGAACCCGAGGACACCCCAGGAGCCGGGGCCGCTCGCCACCCGGAGGTGGTGGTCGATCCACCGGACGGTGTCGGTCATCACGTAGGTGGCGCTGCGGCCGAGTCGACGCGAGTCGACGCACATGGGGTTGCGGTTCGGGGCGCCGAGCTGGTCCGGCGACACCACGATCGGGGCGAGTCCCTGGTGGGCCGCGGCGTAGCGGTCGAGGAACCCGCCGAGGTTCCCCGTCTGGAACAGGTCGGCCGGCTGCCCGGGCTGCCCGGACAGCGCGACCAGGACCGGGAGCCGCGGTGGGTCGGCGACCTGTGCGGCCGGTGGCAGCCAGACGACGGCCTTGCGTGCTCGGAAGTGCGAGACGGTGCCGGGGATGCGGACGCTGAGGGTCTCGCCCTCGCGCGGCATGTCCGACGGAGCGTGCCAGCCCGCGATGCTCACCGGGCGCCCGGCAGCGGCGTGCGTCGCGACCGGGAGGGTCGCCGACCGGTACGGGTTGGTGGCCACCGCCTGCTCGACGTCCTTGTAGAAGCCGAAGTCGACGTTGACCCCGAGCCCCGCCGACAGCAGCAGCGCACCGGCGGCTGCGACGGCGAGGACCCGGGCGAGCCACCCGCCCTGCAACGCCACGACGAGCAGGAGGGCGACGCCGGCGAACGCGAACGCGACCCACATGCGGGTGACCGGGGTGAAGGCGACCCCGAAGTCGTCCTGCACGTCACCGGTCCACCACACGACGGCCACACCGGTGACGGCGCCCACGACGACACCGCCGACACGGAACAGTGCCCGTCGACCGCGGTGGCGCTCACGCGCCGGTCCGACGACGGTCCAGACGGCGAGGGCGGCGGCGAGGACGTACACCGGGACGAGCAGCCGGGTGCCGGTGATCGGGATGCGCAGGAGTTCGTGGAGCACGGTCTCATCGTGGCGCTGTGGCTCTGCCGGGGAGCCTCAGAAGCGCTTCCACTGCACACAGGTTGGACACCGACCGCTCCCAGGAGAGGTCCAGCGCATGGTCGGCTCCGGGCGCTTCCGGGCACAGGTCGGAGGGGCACCGCAGTCGGTGCCCCTCCGACCCGACCGTCAGGCGGTGCGCTTGCGGAACACCAGCCCGGCCGCCCCGAGGAGCAGCAGCAGGAGCGCCGCTCCGGCGGGGACCGCGGGCGATCCGGCGCCGGTGTACGCGAGCGTGGACGGCGTCCCGGCGGTGGCAGGAGCGGTGGCCGCCGCGACCGGACGGGAGGCACCGGTCGCCGTGACCGCGCCCGTGGAGGTTGCGCCGGTGGTCACCACGGAGACCGTGGTCACCTCCGTCGCCGGGGCGGTGCCGGCCGCGGTGCCACCGGGGGTCGTGCCGACGGAGGCGTCACCGGGGGTCGTGGTCCCGGTGTCCGTGCCCGGGTCGGTTCCGGTGCCGGGGGCGGTGCCGGTTCCGGGGTCCGTCCCGGTACCCGGGTCGGTCCCGGTGTCCGGGTTCGTGCCGGTTCCGGGGTCGGTCCCGGTGCCCGGGTCCGTGCCCGTTCCGGGGTCCGTCCCGGTGCCCGGGTCCGTGCCCGTTCCGGGGTCCGTCCCGGTGCCCGGGTTCGTGCCCGTTCCGGGGTCCGTGCCGGTACCCGGGTCGGTTCCGGTGCCCGTCCCGGGGTCCGTGCCGGTACCCGGCGTCGTGGTGCTCGTGCCGTCACCGATGATGCCGATGCCGTTCCCACCGACCGAGATGGGGATGCTGATCACCGGGGTCACCTGCGTCCCCGAACCGACACCGTCGGAACCCGACGTCGTCCCACCGGCCGACGGAGCCGTCGAACCGGTGCCGGCAGTCGGCGCCGTTCCCGTCGCCGTGCCGTCACCGATGATGCCGATGCCGTTCCCACCGACCGAGATGGGGATGCTGATCACCGGGGTCACCTGCGTCCCCGAACCGACGCCGTCGGAACCCGACGTCGTCCCACCGGCCGACGGAGCCGTCGAACCGGTGCCGGCGGTCGGCGCCGATCCCGTCGCCGTGCCGTCACCGACGACACCGATCCCGTTCCCACCGACCGTCACCGGAAGGTTGATCACCGGGGTCACCTGCGTCCCCGAACCGACACCGTCGGAACCCGAGGTCGTGCCACCAGCCGACGGAGCCGTCGAACCGGTACCGGCGGTCGGCGCCGATCCGTTCGCGGTGCCGTCACCGACGACACCGATCCCGTTGCCGCCGACCGTCACCGGGATGCTGACGACCGGGGTCACCTGCGTCCCGGAACCGACACCGTCAGAACCCGACGTCGTCCCACCAGCCGACGGAGCCGTCGAACCGGTACCGGCGGTCGGCGCCGTTCCCGTCGCCGTGCCGTCACCGACGACACCGATCCCGTTGCCGCCGACCGTCACCGGGACGGACACCACGGGCGCGACCTGCGTGCCCGAGGCCACACCGTCCTCACCGGAAGTGACCGGAGCAGGAGCAGGAGCCGTGGTCGCAGCAGGAGCGGGCGCTGTGGCAGGAGCCGGTGCGGGCGCCGTCGCGACGGCGTCACCGGCGACGGCGACCGCGTTCCCGGTGGCCTGGACCGGAGCGGTCACCACGGGTGCGACCTGCGTACCCGAGGCGATGCCGTCCGAGCCCGAGGTCACGGGCGCTGCGGGAGCAGGAGCTGCCGGAGCGGGCACCGCAGGAGCCGGAGCCGGGGCCGGGGCCGGAGCCGGCACCGATGACACGGCGTCGCCGAGCACACCGAGGGCGTTCCCGGAGACGGACACCGGCGCACTGACAGACGGTGCGATCTGGGTGCCGGACAGGAGGCCGTCCGCTCCGGAGGTGGTCGCAGCGTTGGCCGCAGCGGTCCCTCCGAGCGTCAGACCGCCGACGAAGAGGGTGAACCACAGCCCTCTCGAGACGTACTTGTTCATGGTCGTTCCTCACTGGGTTGATCGAGATCTGGTCCCGACCGCGATCGCGGTCGGGTGGTGCGTGCCTGCCTCGACGGACAGGCGCACCGACCTCAGTCAGGAGCGACGTCGTGGTCGCCGACGACCGATGCGGGGACCGCGTCGTCGGCGAGGGTGCCGCGTGACCCCGCGGCGAGGGAGAACCGGATCCCGGTGGTGCCGTCGACACCGACGGGCGCAGCGCCCGCGGAACCGGAGGTCGCACCACCGGTGACACCGGAAGCTGACGGGCCGAGCGGGAGGCCACCGTGGCTGTCACCGTCCGCCGGGACGAGCAGGGCGTTCCCGCCGACGGTCGCGGCAGCCGTCGCCGGCGTCCCGCTCCCGGCGGTCGTGGCGGCGACCACGGTGGTCGTCACCGCGACGCTGCGGGCGGGCGCCGACGCGACACCGGGGGTCGCCGCAACGGGAGTCGCGGCAGCAGACGCGCGGAGCGCACGGGACGGGAGGTCTGCGGCGGTGCCGGGCGCGACCTCGGTCGGCCCGGTCGCCACGGGCAGTGCGACCCCGCCGTCCACGGGAGCCGTGGCGGTCCCGGGGAGGGGGGCCGCGCCTCCCGGCAGGACGGGCGGCAGCGGGACCGGCAGGACGGGCGGCAGCGGCACCGGGACCGGGAGGGGCAGGACGCCCTCGACCGGTGGCAGCACCTGCCCGACGGTGCCGGGCAGGGCGCCCACGGTGTCCCCGACGCCGACGAGCACGTCGTCGACGAGACCGGTCACCGGTGCGGTCACGGTGCCGACGGTGTCGTCCCCGAGCAGGTCGCGGGTCACCGGCAGGGCACCGACCACGCCGTCGACGGCGTCGACGACGGCTGCGACCGGCCGTGCACCGGTGACCGACTGCACGGTGCCGGTGACCGGGCTGAGGACACCGGTGACGGTGTCGGTCAGCGGCCGGGAGGCGCCGGGACCGGTGGTCGCGCTCGTCGCGGTCGCCGGGGCGCTCGCCGCAGGAGTGGTCGGCGCGGTCACAGCGGGCGTCGCCGTGTGCGGTGCGACCGGCTTCGGTGCGCTCGGCTCGGGTGCGCTGGGCTCGGGTGCGCTGGGCTTCGGTGCGCTGGGCTTCGGTGCATCGGGCTTCGCCGCCGGGTGCTGGCCGGTCGGGGCTGTCGGGGCCGCGGGGCGCGCCGGCTTCTGGGCCGGGGCCGCGTGGTGCGCCGGCACCGGGGCTGGCTGCGTTGCAGGAGCGGGACGCGCCGGAGCCGGCTTCGACGGCGCCGGAGCGGAGTGGGCCGGAGCGGGAGCGGGCGCGGCGGGCGCGGGTGCAGCCGGCGGGGCCACCGCCGAGCGCACGGGGGCCACGACACCGCCGAGGGTCCCGCCGACGTCCTGCACGAGCCCACCGACCAGGCCGCGGTGCTGCGGCGAACCCTCGGCCGCGGCAGCCGGACGGGCGCCGAGCAGCAGCGAGAGCAGCACGAGCGCAGCGGCGACCCCGACGCCGACGAGGGCGGTCCGGAGCAACGCGCGCCAGGGGTCGCGCAACGGCTGATCCATGCGCTCACCTCCTGATCTCGGCTGCGCACGTAGAGTGGTTGACCGGCACTGTACGCCGAACGTTCCCGGACCGCACCCGGTTCCGGGAGGAACTCTCAGGAAAGGCCGCACGTGGTCTCGATCTTCTCCGCCCCGACGCGCAACCTCGACATCGTGACGCTGCACGAGATCCTCCGGCTCCGTCAGGACGTCTTCGTGGTCGAGCAGGAGTGCGCCTACCCGGACATCGACGGGCGCGACCTCGAGCCCGGCACGCTGCAGTTCTGGGCCGGTCAGGGATCGGTCGACGCCACGCTCCGACTCCTGCGCGAGGACGACGGCACGGAGCGCATCGGCCGTGTCGCGACCGCCCGGCACGCCCGGTCGCAGGGGCTCGGCGCGCAGCTCATGGAGGCCGCGATCGCCGAGTCGCGCTCGCCGTCGATCGCGATCAACGCGCAGGCGCACCTCGAGCAGTGGTACGGACGGTTCGGGTTCGTCCGGTCGGGCGAGGACTTCCTCGAGGACGCCATCCCGCACGTCCCGATGACCCGCACGCGCTAGCCGTCCGGGCCGACGCGGGCCGACCGTCCGCGCGCAGCTCGCGCAGCTCAGGCCACGGCGCTCAGGGCACCGTCCTCACGCCCGCCAGCGGCGGAGTTCGTCGAACGACTGTCCCTGGTGCGCCCGGTCGGCGACGAGCCGCTCGAACACGATGTTCGTCTGGGTCGTCGCGACCGCCGGGTCACCGCTGAGCTCGTCGGCCACGAAGTCCCGCAGTTGCTCGGTCGACGTGCAGGCGATGTGCACGAGGAAGTCCTTGTCCCCAGCCAGGAACGACACGTCCTGCACGACCGGCACCCGGAGCAGGCGCTTGGCGAAGTCGCGCAGCTCGTGACGCGCCGCGGCGTGCACCCGGACGGACACCATCGCCTCGATCGCGAACCCGAGCTTCGCGACGTCGACGTCCGCGCGGTACCCGCGGATGATCCCCGCGTCCTCGAGCGCGCGGACCCGCGTCAGGCACGTCGAGGGAGCGACCCCGACGGCTGCCGCGAGCCGGTTGTTCGGCATGCGGGCGTCACCGGCGAGCGTCCACAGGATGCGCTCGTCGACCTCGTCGAGGCGTGGCACGGGGTCGGGGCGGCGGGCGGCGCGATCGGACACGCTCCGACGCTACCGCTGGAGACGGCTCCCGCTACATCGCCAGCGTCATGCCGAGCACGGCGACGGTCATCGCGAACACCTCACCGCTCCGGACTGCGCGACGGTCCTCCCGCGCCCACTCGTGCCGGAGCAACCAGCCGCTGAACGCGCAGTACCCGACGACACCGGCGCCGAGCACCGCCGAGAGCGCGATCCCGTGCCCGGCGTGTCCGTCCGCCAACCCGGTCGCGTGCCCCATGAGGAGCATCCCCGCCATCACGACCGACGACAGTGCGCGGTGGACGTCCATCGGTTCGGCGCGGCGACCGTCCGGCCGGCGTCGACGCATCACCGGCAGCGGCGCGAGGAGCAGCAGCGCGGCGGCGGCCAGCAGGGTCCAGGACGCGCCCGCCTGCACGACGGGCATGAGCATCGCGACGAGCATCACCGTCGCGGGCACGATCACGCCGGGCCGGGGTCGGTAGCGGTCGCCGACGATGCAGCACACCGATGCGAACTGCGGCACGACGAGCATCGCGTCGGCGACGGTGTCGTGCACGGCGGTCACGGCGAGGGGTGCTCGGTGCGGGTCCGGGTGGGGTCGGTCGGTCAGTCCTGGGCGCGCGCAGCGGCCTTGTCGGCGCGCTGCTGCTTCACCCGGGCGTTCTCGTTGTGCACCTCGGCCTGGGTGGCGCGCTCGCGGACGAGCCACTCGGGCATCTCCTGCAGCAGCGTCTTGATCTCGGCGGTCGTGAGGGGGTCGTCGACGCCGGCGCGGGTGAGCCCGGAGATCGAGATACCGAGCTTCTGCGCGACGACGGGGCGCGGGTGCGGCCCCTCGCGGCGGAGCTCCTCGAGCCACGCCGGCGGCTCGGTGCGGAGCTCGTCGAAGGCCGTCCGCGTGACGGGGCCCTCGCGGAACGACTCCGGGGCGGCCGCCAGCAGGATGCCGAGCTTCTTCGCAGCCGTCTCGGCCTTCATCGTCTGTTCCTGCGCCATGGGTACCAGGGTACGGCCCCTACACTCGTTCCATGACCGCGGCCCTCACCATCGCCTTCGTCCCGGGTGTCTCACCCGCGAAGTGGGTCCGGGTCTGGCGGGACCGTTTCCCGGACGCCACCCTCGGCCTGCTCCCCATCGGACCCGACGAGGTCGACGACGCACTGACCGGCGACGCCGACATGGCCTTCGCGCGGATGCCCGTCGGGGCACACCTCAACAGCATCCCGCTCTGGACCGAGACCGCCGTCGTCGCGATGCCGAAGGACTCCCCCCTCGCCGACGCCGAGACCGTCACCGACGGCGACCTGTCGTCGGTGCACGTCGTCGACGCCGGGCCCGTCCCCGCGGACGTCGCCGCCGCGCTCGACCTGGTCGAGGCGAACGTCGGTGTGGCCGTGCTCCCCCAGTCGCTGTTCCGCGCGGCGAGCCGGAAGGACCTGGTCGCCCGGCCGCTCGAGGGCAGCGCGGGCACGAGGATCGCGCTCGTCTGGCGGGACACCGATGCCTCCGACACGACGGAGGACTTCATCGGCGTGGTCCGCGGACGGACCACGAACAGTTCGCGCGCCGCGCAGGACCGGCCTGGAGGCGCACCGCGCGCCGACGACGACGGCTCGCGTGGACCGCGGGCCGGGTCCGGCGGCGGTGCCGCCCGCGGGGCCGCTCCCGGCGGCAAGGCCACCGCGAAGCAGGCATCCGGCGGCAAGGCCGGCGGGAAGGGAGCGCGCAAGCCGCGGGGCTCCGGCCGACCGGGGACCCAGCGGCTCGGGAACGGCAAGCCGAAGCGCGGGTCCAAGGGCAACCGGTGACCGACACTCGTCTGGTCCCGATGCCGACGGAGCGTCTGCCCGCCTGGCTCGACCGGACGATGACCGAGTACGTCGCCTCGCGCATGCGCTCCGGTGAGACCCGCGAGCAGGCCGAGGCGAACGCACGACGCTCGACCGACCAGTGGTTCCCGGACGGCGTCCCGCTGCCGGACCACTTCGTGTGGGACCTCGTCGACGAGCAGGACGCGGTGGTCGGGTACCTCTGGATCGGACCGTTCGCGGTCGGCGGCTCCGAGTGGTGGGTGTTCGACGTCGAGGTCGACGACCCGCACCGCCGTCGGGGGCACGCGCGCCGCGCCCTCGAGGCCGGGCAGCGGGTCGCGGCGGAGCACGGCGCGACGAGCATCGGGCTGAACGTGTTCGGCTACAACACCGGCGCGCAGGACCTGTACGCACAGCTCGGCTACCGCGTCACCGCGACGCAGATGCAGCTGCCCCTGGTCTGAGCCCGACCCGTTCAGTCCCAGACGCCGGAGGTCCCCCGGCGGTGGCTGCCGACGAGGTGCGTGTCGACGATGCCGAGCGCCTCCATCAGGGCGTGCATCGTCGTCGGTCCGACGAACGCGAAGCCGCGGCCCCGCAACGCCTTCGAGAGCGCCACGGACTCCGCGCTCGTCGTCGGTACCTCGGCGGCCGTCCGCGGCACCGGGGTGGTCGCGGGGCGGAAGGACCAGACGAGGTCGGCGAGCCCGCCCTCGGCGCGGAGTGCCACCGTCGCGTTCGCGTTGGTGATCGTCGCCCGGATCTTCGCCTGGTTCCGGACGATGCCGGCGTCGCCCATCAGCCGCTCGACGTCGTCCTCGCCGAACCGCGCCACGACGTCGGGGGCGAAGTCCGCGAACGCGGTCCGGAACGCCGGGCGCTTCGCGAGGATCGTGCGCCAGGAGAGGCCGGACTGGAACGCCTCGAGCGAGAGCCGCTCGAACACCCCGCGCTCGTCGCGCACGGGCATGCCCCACTCGGTGTCGTAGTACGAACGGAGCATCGGGTCGGCCGCGGCCCACACGGGGCGGGCGAGTCCGTCCGCCCCGGTGACGAGGTCGGTCGGCGTGCTCGCGGGTTCGGTGCTCACCACCCCATCCTGGCGGGGATCACCGACGGCGGCTCACGCGCTCGGCGGTCCGTCGGTCATCGCCTGCTCGTCCATCCACACGTACTCCCAGCGGTGTCCGTCCGGGTCCGTGAAGCTCCGCTGGTACATGAAGCCGAGGTCCGTCTCCGGGCGGTCCTCGTTCCCGCCGCTCATCACGGCCGCGTCGACGATGCGGTGCACCTCGTCCTTCGACGTCGCGCTGAGGGAGTTGATCACCTCGATCGTGCCCGGGTCGGCGATCGACTTGTCCGTGAACTCCTGGAACTTCGCGTGCGTGAGGAGCATGACGTACACCGTGCCGCTCACGACGATGCACGCGGCGGTCTCGTCGGTGAAGTCGGGGTTGACCGAGTAGCCGAGTGCCTCGTAGAAGCCCACCGCCCGGTCGAGGTCGGCAACGGGCAGGTTGATGAACACCATCTGGTCCACGGCGGATCCCTTCGTCGTGTCCAACCTGGCCCGTTCCCCGCCCGCATGCAACCGTTCCGCGGCGGTACCGGGCCGGTCCCCCGGTCCACAGCACCCGGCGGCAGGCGGCGCGCTCGGTAGGCTCTCCCCCATGAGCGAGCCGGTCACCGACACCACGACACGTCCGCGGCGCATCCTCGTCCTGAACGGACCGAACCTCGACGTGCTCGGGCGCCGCGACCCGACGCAGTACGGCACGGTCACCCTCGCCGAACTCGAGGCGATCGTGCACACCGAGGCGGCCGTCCACGAGCTCGAGGCGGACTTCCGGCAGACGAACCGCGAGGGCGAGCTCGTCGAGTGGCTGCACGAGGCCCTCGACGACTTCGTCGGCGTCGTCATCAACCCGGCGGCGTACGCGCACACCTCGGTCGCGCTGCACGACGCGGTCGAGGCGCTCGACGTCCCCGTCGTCGAGGTGCACCTGTCGAACACGTGGAAGCGCGAGCCGTTCCGGCACGTCGACCACGTGGCGACCGCCGCGACGGCGGTCATCGTCGGCGCCGGTGCCGACGGCTACCGCCTGGCGGTCGCGCACGTCGCGTCCTTGCTGCCCTGACGCCCACCGGACGTCAGGCGCACGGCGGCGTCCCCACGCGCCTCCCGTCCGCCCCCCCCTTCTGCGGCCGCGAGCGGGCAGCACCCGTCCCCGTCGGCGTCGGACGCCGACGCATCAAACCCCCTCGGCGACCACCCGACGGCGTGTCGAGCCCGCTCGTGCGAGCGCGCGGGCGGACGGCCAGCGCGACGCCGCGGTCGTGCGACCGGGCGACACACGCCGCTCACGTCCGGCGGGCGGGTCCGACTCGTCGCCCGGCGACGTCGAGCGTCACGGATCGTGGCCGGTCGGCGTGCGACGCGGCGCAGCGGCCCAGCGGCGCACTCGCAGGCTGCGGGCGGACCGGCCGACGGCCCGACCGACCGACCGACCGTCGGCTAGAAGTCGGCGGGACGGCGGACGTCGGTGCCGACGGCGGCGAAGCCCCCGCGGACGATCGGCATCGCACGGCGCACGGCCTGGTCGATGCGCAACTCGAGGTCGACGCTCGTGATGTCGTACCCGCCCTCGCGCTTGGTGAAGTCCCGCTCGTTGCCGAACACGCCGAGCGGCAGCGTCGTCGACTGGAAGAAGCCGAACAGCGGACGCATCTGGTGCTCGACGAGCAGCGCGTGCCGGTCGCTGCCGCCGGTGGCGGTGAGGAGCACCGGGGTGTCGACGAGGTCGTACTGCCCGACCCAGTCGAAGAAGAGCTTGAACGCGCCGGAGTACGCGGCGCGGAACGCGGGACTCCCGACGACGAGCACGTCGGCGGCCTCCACCGCCTCGAGGGCACGACGCGTGGCGGGGGCCATCGCCTCCCGCGAGGGGGCGGCGGCGAGGTCCGCGAGCAACGGCCCGACCTCGACCGTCGTGGTGCGGGCGTCGGGCAGGTCCTCCGCCAGCCGCGCCACGGTCGCCGCCACGAGGGTCGACGTGCGTGAGGGGTCCGAGGGGCTGCCGCTGACGCCGACGACGAGTGCTCCGTCCATGCCACCGATGCTCACACGGTGCCGCGGCGTCCGCCCGGGTGTGACGCCCCGTGTCACGTGCCAGCCGTCGCGCGTAGCGTCCGGGAGATGCAGACGTTCTTGCCGTACGCCGACTTCCGCGCCTCCGCCGAGGTGCTCGACGACAAGCGGCTGGGCAAGCAACGCGTCGAGACGCTCCAGGTCATGCGGGCCCTGACCCTGCCGGACTACGGGTGGCAGCACCACCCCGTGGTGGCGATGTGGCGCGGCTACCGACCGGCGCTCATGGCCTACCAGGACGCCACCTGCCGGGTGTGGCTCGAGCGCGGGCACGTCGACACCTGCCTCGAGAAGACGCTGCTCGACCTGGGGCGCGTGCCCGAGGACCTCGCCGCCTACGAACGCGGCGACTACGCCGTGCCGCCGTGGAACGCGGACGCGGACGTCCACCGTTCGCACCGGTCGAAGCTCGTGCAGAAGGCCCCGGAGCACTACCGGCCGCTCTTCCCGGACGTGCCCGACGACCTCGACTACCTGTGGCCCGGCACGCCCGAGCCGCCCGTCGGCGCGGCGACGCCACCGCGGCCCGTCGTGGACTGACAGGGGGGTGCGGCGCCGATCAGGGTTCGGCGCCGCGTCCACGACGGGCGCGGCGTTGCACAGGGGCACGACGACAGGGGGTGTCGTGCCCCTGGCCGGACACGGTCAGGGGTTCCGCGTCCGGTCAGCAGCACCGTGGGTCGCGCGGGGGTCGCGTCCACGCGGTGCTGGTCCGGGGTGGGCAGGCCGCTCGGGGCGGCCCGACCTCAGGGGTGTTCGGTGTCCCCTCGGTACCGGTCCGATTCGCTCGGCGCGGCCATGGGCCGGCGGAGCGCAGCGGGTCGGAGCATCGGGAGCAGGGCGCTGGCGACGGTCGCGACCGCGCCGACCACCGCGATGACCCCCAGCGGAGCGGCACCGAGGTCGTGCTGCGCGGCGAGGGCGAGCGCGACGACGGTCGCGGGTGCCGGGAGGAGCTGGACCACCCGGAAGTGGTCCTCCTGCCGGGTCCAGGTCGTGATCGCGTCTGCCATGTCCTCATCATGGCGGACACGGTCTGTCCGCAGAAGGGGGGACACCACCCCAAGAGTGGAGGAGAACGTCTAGTACACCCCTCCGAGCGCCCGGACGGTCGCGACCGCGTCGGCGACCGCAGCCACGACCGACGGGACGTCCTCGTCGGTGAGGCTCGCGTCGAAGGTGAGCCGAAGGGCGGTGCGCGCCGTCGCCGCGTCGATGCCGAGCGCGGTCAGGACGTGCGAGGCCTCCGCGCTCCCGGCGGCACAGGCGCTGCCCGACGACGACACGACCGCGCGCTGCTCGAGCTCGAGCAGGACGGTCTCGCCGTTCACCGCCGGCGGTCCCCCCGGCACGGCCGGGAAGCAGAACGACGCGTGCCCGGGCAGTCGGTGCGTGCGCGACCCGGTGAGCACGGCGCCGGGCACCGCCGCGGTGACGCCGTCGACGAGTGCATCGCGGGTGGTGGTCGCCCGGACGGCCGCGGTCCCGCGCTCGGCGGCCGCGAGCGTGACGGCGGTCGCGATCGCCACCGCCCCGGCGACGTCCTCGGTGCCCGAGCGTCTCCCCCGCTCCTGGCCACCGCCGTGCAGGAGCGGCTCGAGCGGCACCCCACCGCGGACCGCGAGCACCCCGGTGCCCTTCGGCGCCCCGAGCTTGTGCCCGGAGAACGAGAGCGCGTCGACGCCGAGCCGGTCGAGCCCGACGGGCAGCCACGGCGCACTCTGCACGGCGTCGGTGTGGAAGCGGGCACCGACCTCGTGGGTCACCGCGGCGAGCGCCGGGACGTCCTGCACGGTGCCGATCTCGTTGTCGGCGTGCGCGATCGACACGAGGGTCGTGTCGGGCCGGAGCGCGGCCGCCAACGCTGCCGGCGTCACGGTCCCGTGGCGGTCGACGGGCACCACCGTGACGGTGAAGCCGTGGTGCCGCTCGAGGTACCGGCAGCTCTCGAGCACCGCCTCGTGCTCGATCGCGCTCGTGACGACGTGGCGACCCCGGGGCGCGGCGAGTGCGATGCCCTTGACCGCGGTGTTCGCTCCCTCGGTGCCGCCGGTGGTGAAGACGACCTCGCCGGGACGGCACCCGAGGAACGCCGCGACCGCCGCCCGGGCGTCGGTGAGTCCGCGTGCGGCTGCGTCCCCCACGCCGTGCGTCGACGAGGGGTTGCCGAACACCCCGGTCAGGTACGGCCACATCGCCTCGAGCACCTCGCGGCGGACGGGGGTGGTCGCGGCGCGGTCCAGGTAGAACACGAGCAGGTCAGGCGGGGTCGGTCGTGGCGGTGACGGCGACGTCCAGCCCGAGGTCGAGGGCACGTGCCGAGTGCGTCAGCGCTCCGACGGACACCACGTCGACGCCGGTCCGCGCGATCCGTCCCACGGTCTCGAGCGACACCCCGCCCGAGGCCTCGACCAGCGCACGGCCCGCGACCAGGCGCACGCCCTCGACGAGCTGCTCCGGGGTGAAGTTGTCGAGCATGATCGTGTCGACACCGGCGCCGACGACGGGCTCGACCTGGTCGAGGCGGTCGACCTCGACCTCGAGGTGCACGGTGTGCCCGAGTCGACGTCGGGCGTCCGCGACGGCGTCCCCGATCGCGGTGCCGCCCGCGAGCAGCACCGCCAGGTGGTTGTCCTTGGCGAGGACGGCGTCGGACAGGGAGTTGCGGTGGTTGTGCCCGCCACCGCAGCGCACCGCGTAGCGCTCCAGCGCGCGCAGCCCCGGTGTGGTCTTCCGGGTGTCGGCGATGCGTGCACCGGTCCCGGCGACCGCCTCGACGTGACGCGCGGTGAGGGTCGCGATGCCGGACAGCCGCTGCACCAGGTTGAGGGCCACCCGCTCGGCCCGGAGGACGGCGCGCGCCGACCCGTGGACGGTCGCGAGGACCTGTCCCGTCGCGAAGGCCGTCCCGTCGGGCACGTGCAGCTCGGTGCGGATCGCCGGGTCGACGGCACGCATGACCGCCTCCACGACGACACCGCCGGCGAGCACGCCCGGTTCGCGTGCCGCGAGCACGGCCGTGGCGGTGGCGTCGGCGGGGATGAGGGTCTCGCTCGTGACGTCGCCCCAGGGCGCGTCCTCCTCGAGCGCAGTCTCGATGACCCGGAGCAGGGCGTGCGGAGGGATCGTGCCGGGGTCGACGGTGGCTCGCGTGGCCGTGGCGGGCGGGGTGCTGGTGCTCATGCGGGGACTCCCTGCGGGGTGGTGGCGTCGGTGACACGGGCACCGGTCGGCACGGTCCGGGCCGGCGTGCGGACCCAGGCGGTGCTGGCCGGAGCGGCCGCGTCGGTGTCCGGATGGTCGGTGCGGGCGTGCGCGCCCCGCGACTCGGTCCGTGCCTCGGCTGCGAGGGCGGTGAGGCGCGCGAGGTCGAGCAGGGCGCGGTCCTCGTGGTCGTGCACGGTCCGCGGGACGGGGGTCCGGAGTGCGGCGAGCGCGCGACGCGCGCTCGCCAGTCCCGCGGCGTCACGGAGGAGTCCGACGTGCTCCGTCATCTCGGTCTGCACCGCCTGTCGGACGGGGCTGGTGTCGGTGCGGTGCTGCGCGCCTCCAGAGCGGACCCGGTCCGGACGGGAGGCGCGGGTCGGCTCCGACCCGTCCGTCACGTCGTCCGGCACCCGGTGGACGGGCAGGGCCGCGTCACCACGGAGGCGCAGGTGCGCCGGGCGCGCCGAGCCGAGCGCGTCCGCTGCGCGGACGCCGAAGACCAGCCCCTCGAGCAGCGAGTTCGACGCCAGGCGGTTGGCGCCGTGGACGCCGGTGCAGGCCGCCTCGCCGACGGCGAGGAGCCCGGGCAGGCTCGTCCGCCCTTCGGCGTCGGTCGCGATGCCGCCCATCGCGTAGTGCGCGGCCGGTGTCACGGGGACGCCCTCGCGGGTCCAGTCGAAGCCCGCCGCCCGGGTGGCGCGGGTGAGGCCCGGGAAGCGCTCGAGGAGGTGGTCGGCGTCGAGACCCGTCGCGTCGAGGAGCACGGGGGCGCCGCCCTGCTCGCGGACGACGGCGGCGATGCCGCGGGCGACGACGTCGCGCGGGGCGAGCTCGGCGTCCGGGTGCACGGCCGTCATGAACCGCCGTCCGGCGGCGTCACGGAGCACGGCGCCCTCGCCGCGGACCGCCTCGGACACCAGTCCTCCGCCCGGCACGGCCAGGCGCGTGGGGTGGAACTGGACGAACTCCAGGTCGGCCACGACCGCCCCGGCGCGCCACGCGGCGGCGACGCCGTCCCCGGTCGCGACGAGGGGGTTCGTCGTCTCGCGGAACAGGTGACCCGCTCCCCCGGACGCAACCACGACGGCGTCGGCGTCGATGCGCTGCGGTTCACCGAGCAGGTCGAGCAGGTCGACCCCGACGACGGTGCCGTCGCGGACCACCAGGTCGGTCAGGCAGGTGCGCTCGAGGACGGTGACGTGCTGCCGGTGCAGTGCGGCGACGAGCGTGCGCTCGACGGCCGCCCCGGTGGCGTCGCCGTCGGCGTGCACGACGCGCCACCGCCCGTGCGCTGCCTCGCGACCGCGCGCGAGGTCGTCGCCGTACCGGTCGAGCGACGCGGGGTCGGCGGACCGGTCGAACGGGACCCCGAGGGACAGCAGGTCGCGGACCCGGGCGGGACCGTCCGCGCAGAGGACCTCGACGGCGCGGTGGTCCGCCGTCCCGGCCGCGGCGACCAGGGTGTCCCGGGCGTGCAGGGCGACGGAGTCGTCGGCGCCGAGGGCGACGGCCACCCCGCCCTGCGCGTACCGGGTGGCACCGTCGGTGAGCGCGCCCTTCGTCACGAGCGTGACGTCGTGCCGGGCGCTCGCACGGATCGCGGTGGTGAGTCCGGCGATGCCGGACCCGACGATGACGACGTGCACGGGGTGCTCCTCGGGCTCTCGTGGTCGGTGGTGCGCCGCTGGCGACCGCTGGTGCGTCAGCCGCGCGGCTTCGCGGCGAGCATGCGCTCGAGCGCCACCCGGGCGTCCGCCTGCACGTCGGCAGGCACGACGATCTCGTTGAGGACCTCGCCGCGGACGAGCGCCTCGAGCACCCAGGCCAGGTAGCCCGGGTGGATCCGGTACATGGTCGAGCAGGGGCAGACGACCGGGTCGAGGCAGAAGATCGTGTGCTGCGGGTACTCGGCGGCGAGCCGGTTCACCATGTTCACCTCGGTGCCGATGGCGAAGGTCGTCGGCTCGGTGGCCGCCGCGACCGTGCGGCGGATGAGGTCGGTGCTGCCGGCGGCGTCCGCGGCGTCGACGACGGGCATCGGGCACTCCGGGTGGACGACGACCTGCACGCCGGGGTGCTCGCGGCGCGCCTGCTCGATCTGCTCGACCGTGAAGCGCCGGTGCACCGAGCAGAAGCCGTGCCAGAGGATCACCTGCGCGTCGAGCAGGTCGGCGGCCTCGTTCCCGCCGCCGGGCAGCCGCGGGTTCCACATCGGCATGCGGTCGGTGCTGATGCCCATGGCCTTCGCGGTGTTCCGGCCGAGGTGCTGGTCGGGGAAGAACAGCACGCGCTGCCCACGCTCGAACGCCCACTCGAGCACGGTGGCGGCGTTCGACGACGTGCAGACGATCCCGCCGTTCCGGCCGCAGAACGCCTTGAGGTCGGCGGCGGAGTTCATGTAGGTGACGGGGATCACCGGCACGCGGCCGTCCGCGTCGGGTTCGGTGCCGTAGACCGCCGCGAGCTCGGCCCACGCGGCCTCGACGCTGTCGATGTCGGCCATGTCAGCCATCGAGCACCCCGCGGCCAGGTTCGGCAGGATGACGCGCTGGTCGTCGCGGGCGAGGATGTCGGCCGTCTCGGCCATGAAGTGCACACCGCAGAAGACGATCGCCTCGGCGTCGGGCTTCGTCAGGGCGGCGTTGGCCAACTGGAACGAGTCGCCGAGGAAGTCGGCGTGCCGCACGACCTCGTCGCGCTGGTAGAAGTGCCCGAGCACGACGACCCGGTCGCCGAGGGTCGCCTTCGCCCGCTCGATGCGCTCGTGGAGCTCGGCGTCCGGGGCGGTCCGGTACTCCTCCGGGATCTGTCCCTGACGCGGAGCGGTCGTGGGGATGACGTCGGACATCGACGAGCCCGGACCGTAGCCGGGCAGGGCGTCGACGTCCCACGTCGGCATCGCCAGGTCGGGCGTGCAGGTGCTGCCGGCGCCGCCGTTCGAGATGCGGCCGATGGTGAGGGCGATGGACACGGTGGTTCCCGTCAGGTCTGGGGTCCGGAGGGGACCGGGGTCGTGAGCGGGCCGTTGTCGGCGTACGCCAGGTCGGGGTTCGAGCGGTAGAGCCGGGCGGGCCGGTGCCGGTCGCCGCTCGTCGTCTCGTCGGTGGCGAGCACGGCGTCGCCCTGGGCCACCTGGCGCCGGAAGTTCGCGGGGTCGAGTGCCCGCCCGAGCACCGCTTCGTGCACGCCGCGGAGCTCGGCGAGGGTGAACCGGTCGCCGAGGAACGCCTGCGCGATGCGCGAGGAGGACACCTTGTTGCGCAACCGCCACAGCGCGTAGGCGACGATGCGGTCGTGGTCGAAGGCGAGCGGCGGGTGCTCGTCGGCGAGGAACCAGCGGACGTTCCAGTCGTCGGGCACCGAGGCCGCCTCGTCCGGGCGCACGAGCGCCCAGTAGACGATCGACACGACCCGGCTCGGCGAGCGGGCGACGTCGCCGAAGGCGTAGAGCTGTTCGAGGTACCGCGGTTGCACGTTCGTCGTCTCGCGCAGACGGGCGGCGGCGCTGTCCTCGAGCCCCTCGTCCGCGCGGACCCACCCACCCGGCAGCGCCCAGGACCCGTCGAACGGCTCGGTGACGCGGCGCACGAGCGGCATCCACAGCGCCGGTGCCCCGGTGTCGGGGTGCGGGCGCAGGGCGACGATCACGGTCGAGACCGCGACGCGGATGCCGGTGTCGGAGGGCTGGGGCACGGGGTCCTTGGTTCAGGTCAGCTCGACCCGAACTCTTCGGGTTGGGATGACACTATCACCGCGCGTGCCGAGACGAAACAGCGCGGAAACCTCCCGGGCTGCGTGCGCGCCTACATTGTCGACATGACGACGGTGACGAGGGTGCACGCCGTGGTGTCGGGCTCGGTGCAGGGCGTCGGCTTCCGGTACTGGACCGCACGCAAGGCGGACGGGCTGGAGCTCGTCGGCTACGCCAGGAACCTGTTCGACGGCACGGTCGAGGTCGAGGCCGAGGGCCCGTCCGAGGCGGTCGACGCGCTCGTGGCGTTCCTCCGGTCCGGACCGCCGTCCGCCGCGGTCACCGACGTCGCGCTCCGGAGCGTGGTGCCGCACGGCGACGGCGACGGGTTCGCGATCCTGCGCTGACCCGGGCACCGGCCCGACACGACCGCCTCGGGTGTTCACGAACACGACACACGGAAGCGGAATACTCGCATCCGTTCAGGTGGTTGCCCTGTCTGCGCCCCGTGCGCACCCTCGTCGTTGCACCCCGATCCACCAGGAGCCCCGCATGACCCAGGCCGTCGATTCCGCACCCCGCACGGGGAGCGTCTCGCAGCCCTCCGCCGGCGAGACCCGACTCGTGATCGGGCTGCTGCTGGTGTCCGCGTTCGTCGTGATCCTCAACGAGACGATCATGGGCGTCGCCCTGCCCCGCCTGATGGACGACCTCGGCATCTCCGCCGCGACCGGACAGTGGCTCACCACCGGGTTCCTGCTCACCATGGCGGTCGTCATCCCGGTGACGGGCTTCCTGCTGCAGCGCTTCACCACCCGGCAGGTCTTCGTCTGGGCGATGGCACTGTTCTCCGCGGGCACGCTCATCGCGCTCCTGGCACCGGGCTTCCCCGTGCTCCTGGTCGGTCGCATCGTGCAGGCCAGCGGCACCGCGATCATGATGCCGCTGCTCATGACCACCGTCCTCAACCTGGTCGAGCCGGCACACCGCGGCCGCATCATGGGCAACATCTCGATCGTCATCTCGGTCGCCCCCGCCGTCGGCCCGACGATCTCCGGCCTCATCCTCAACGCGTTCTCGTGGCGCTGGCTGTTCGGCTTCGTGCTGCCCATCGCGGTCGCCGCCCTCGTGCTCGGCGTGCTCAAGGTCCGGAACGTCACCACGCCGCGACGGGCACCGCTCGACGTGCTCTCGGTCGTGCTGTCCGCCGTCGCCTTCGGCGGGATCGTGTTCGGGCTGTCGAGCTTCGGCGAGTCCGGGTCGACCGGACCGCTCGTGCCCGTCCTGGCCCTGGTGGTCGGCTTCGTCGCGCTCGCGGTGTTCGTGCTCCGGCAGACGCGGCTGCAGCGCACCGACAGCGCACTGCTCGACCTCCGCACCTTCCGCACCAAGGGCTTCACCGTGCCGATCGTGGCGATGGGCCTGAGCTTCATGGCGATGTTCGGCACGCTCATCCTGCTGCCCATCTACCTCGAGCGCGTGCTCGGCCTCGAGGTCCTGCAGGTCGGCCTCCTGCTGCTGCCCGGCGGCCTGGTGATGGGGCTCCTCTCCCCCGTCGTCGGTCGCATCTACGACAAGCGCGGCCCCCGCGTGCTCCTCGTGCCCGGCTCGATCATCATCAGCGCGGTGCTCTGGGCGCTCTCGACCGTCGGTGTCGACACGAGCGTGTGGTTCGTCCTCGGCGCCCACGTCGTGCTGAGCATCGGTCTCGCGCTCACGTTCACCCCGCTGTTCACCGCGGCGCTCGGCGGACTCCCGCCGCGGCTCTACTCGCACGGCAGCGCGGTGCTCGGCACCACCCAGCAGCTCGCGGGTGCAGCCGGTACGGCACTGTTCGTCACGCTCCTGACCATCGGCGCGGCGACGGCCGGGGCGGACGCCGACGCGTCCGGTGTCGCCGCGGCGACCGCGTCGGGCGTGCAGACCGCGTTCCTCGTCGGCGCGATCATCTCGCTGTTCGGCATCGTGACGTCGTCACTCGTGCGTCGTCCGGACGTCCCCGAGGGTGCCCAGGCGGGCGCCCCCGCGATGCACTGACCCCCGCTGCCCCCGTGCGGCCCGCGCTGTCCCGTCGACGACGGACGTGGCATCGTGGGCCGCATGCGGTCGACGACGTCTGAGCTCAACTGGTCCGGCACGGTCACCTACTCGGCCGAGCGGGTCGAGCGCCCGCGGACGATCGAGGAGGCCGCCGAGGTCGTCGCCCGGTCGCATCGCGTGCACGGCCTCGGCACCCGCCACTCGTTCAACGACGTCGCCGACACCTCCGGCGTGCTGCTCGACCTGACCGGCATCCCCACCGACCTGGTGGTCGACACCGCCGTCGGGACCGCGACGATGGGCGCCGGCACCCGGTACGGCGCCGTCGCACCGGACCTGGACGCCGCCGGGGTCGCCCTCCACAACACCGGTTCACTGCCGCACATCTCGCTCGGCGGCGCGATCGCCACCGGCACGCACGGCTCCGGGACCCGGCTCGGTTCGCTCAGCACGGCCGTCCGGTCGTTCGAGCTCCTCGGCGCCGACGGCGGGCGCCGCACCGTGCGACGCGGCGACGACGACTTCGACGGCGCCGTCCTGCACCTCGGACTGCTCGGGATCGTCACGCGCGTCGAGGTCGACGTCGAGCCGACCTACCGGATGCGCCAGGACACCTACGGACCGATCCCGTGGGACCGCTTCGTCGCCGGGGTCGCCGAGGTCCACGCCGCGGCCTACTCGGTGTGCTCCTACACGGTCTTCGGCGACGAGGTGAGCGAGGTCCTGCTCAAGTCGCGCGTGCCCGACGGCGCCGACGACGTGGCGGTCCCGGACGCCCTGCTCGGTGCACCCCGGCTGCCCGGGCGTCCCGGCGACGGCCACCACACCGCGCGCGACGGCTCCGTCGGTCCGTGGTGGGACCGCCTGCCGCACTTCCCCATCGACTCCGTCCCGAGCGTCGGGTCCGAGGTGCAGAGCGAGCACTTCGTCCCCCTGCGGCACGCTGCCGCGGCGCTCGAGGCCGTCCGCGGGCTCGCCGACCGGATCCAGCCGCACCTGCACGTCTCGGAGCTCCGGACCATGGCGGCGGACGCGGCGTGGCTCAGCCCGGCCCAGGGCGAGGACGTCCTCTGCATCGCCTTCACGTGGAAGAAGCACCCGGTCGAGGTCGCGGCACTGCTGCCGGACCTCGAGGCGTCGCTCGCGCCGTTCGGCGGGCGCCCGCACTGGGGGAAGATGAGCTCCCTCGACGCCGGCGCCGTCGAGGCGCTCTGGCCCCGACTGCCGGACTTCCGCCGGCTGGTCGCGGCGGCCGACCCGGACCGGACGTTCGCGTCGGCGTTCGGCGAGCGGGTCCTGCGGACCTGACCCGGGCCTCCCGGCCGACGGCCGACCGGATCAGCCGACGGGCGTGACCGTCTTCGTCTCCCCGTCCCAGTGCCGGACCCCGCCGACCGTCAGGGTCTCCGGCAACGGCACCGTCCGGAGCGCGGCGACCGCCTGCGGCAGGTCGAGGTCGCGGACGCGCCGTGCGAAGGAGACGTGCGGCGACCATGCGCCGGGCAGCGAGGTGTCGACCGCCCCCGGCGCGCCCCGGTGCACCGCGGCGTGGAAGGCAGCCAGCGCCGGGTCGACCACGACCGCGCGGACGAGCACCGACCGGTCCGGACCGGCCGGGAACAGCAGGACGCCGCCGAGCCGCAGGGTCGTCGGGACCGGGACGTCGAAGCCGTCCGGGACGGGCAGGTCGTCGCCCGCAGCCAGGGTGACGTGCGGGCTGTTGGTGCCGGAGCGACCCAGGCTCGGCAGGTCCGCCGCGGTCAGTGCGTCCCACGCGGCACGCACGGCCGCGTCGGATGCGGGGTCGAGGACGAGTTCGATGCTGCGCACGGACCGAGTCAACCAAGCGGTCCTGCGACCGTGGCTTCCCGGGCAGTTCCTGTGGAGAACGGGGCCCGATGTAACACGACGGAACGCATTCGCCCCGCCGCGGCCACGCCCGTCACACTCGAGTGCACACCGCGGACCACCGCGACCCCACAGCACGGCCCACGAGGAGCACCCATGTCCGCAGCACCCGTCCTGCCCCAGAAGCCGAAGGGCAAGCGCCCGGTCGGCTGGATCATCGCCGCAGCGGTCGTCGTCGTGGCGATCGTCGTCGCCGTCGTCGTGGCCGCAGTCCGCTCGGGCGGGTCCGAGGGCAGCGCGGCAGGCAGCGGGAAGCAGGAGACCGTGACGATCGGGGTCGCCGACAAGTCGCTCGGCTACTGGAGCACCTACACGAAGCTGGCGAAGGACGAGCTCGGTGTCACGGTGAAGCTCACGAACTTCTCGGACTACTCGCTGCCGAACCCGGCGCTGAAGGACGGCCAACTGGACATCAACCAGTTCCAGCACATCCAGTACCTGGCCGACTACAACGTCACCTCGGACGACGACCTGCAGCCGATCGGCTCGACGGCCGTCTACCCGCTGCCGCTCTACGCGACGAAGTACGACAAGACGGGCGAGCTGCCGTCCGACGCGAAGGTCGCGATCCCGAACGACTCGATCAACCAGGCCCGCGCGCTCCTCATCCTGCAGGCCGCGAAGCTCGTCGAGCTCAAGGACGGCGGGTCCGCGTTCTCGACCACGACCGACATCGAGTCGTCGAAGGTCGACGTCCAGCCGCTCGACGCATCGCAGACCGCGAACGCCCTGCAGCAGGGCTCCGTCGCCGCCGCCGTGGTGAACAACAACTTCGCCACCGCCGCGAAGCTCCCGACGAGCGACATCATCTACCAGGACGACCCCGCCAGCGCGAGCGCCGCCCCCTACGTGAACGTCTTCGCCGTGCGGGACGCCGACAAGGACAACGAGACCTACCTCAAGCTCGCGAAGCTGTTCCAGGACAGCGCCGTGCAGAAGGCCTTCCAGCAGGACCTGCCCGAGGCCGTGAGCCGCGACGAGAGCGCGAAGAGCCTGCAGGACGAGCTCGCGAAGGTCGAGCAGGACGCGAAGGCGGCCAAGCAGTAGTGCCGGTCCTCGTCGAACTCCGCGGCGTCTCGAAGCACTACCGTCGCGCCGACACCGGCGAGACCGTGGTGGCCGTCGAGGACGTCTCCCTGGACGTGCACCAGGGAGAGGTCCTCGGCGTCATCGGGTACTCCGGCGCCGGCAAGTCCACCCTCGTCCGCCTCGTCAACGCGCTCGAACTGCCGACGTCGGGCAGCGTCACGGTCGGCGGACAGGAACTCACCGCGATCCCCGAACGGGACCGACGGCTCGCCCGCCGGAAGATCGGCATGATCTTCCAGCAGTTCAACCTCTTCCGGTCGCGCACCGTCGCCGGCAACGTGGCGTACCCGCTCAAGGTCGCCGGTGTCGCCAAGGACGAACGCGACCGCCGCGTCGCCGAGCTCCTCGACTTCGTCGGGCTGCTCGAGCGCGCGCACGCCCACCCGGAGCAGCTCTCCGGCGGGCAGAAGCAGCGCGTCGGCATCGCCCGGGCGCTCGCCTCGAACCCCGAACTGCTGCTCGCCGACGAGGCCACGAGCGCCCTCGACCCGGACACCACGTCCGAGGTCCTCGCGCTGCTCCGCCGCGTCAACCGGGAGCTCGGCGTCACGATCATCGTCATCACGCACGAGATGGACGCGGTGCGCCAGATCGCCGACCGGGTCGCCGTGATGGAGCAGGGGCGGGTCGTCGAGGTCGGCGACGTCTACGACGTGTTCGCGTCCCCCGGGACCGATGCGGCGAAGCGCTTCGTGCGCACCGCCCTGCACGACCGTCCCTCGGTCGAGCAGCTCGCGCGGCTGCGGGAGCACCACCGCGGACGCCTCGTCACCGTGCAGATCACCGACGAGGTCGGCCTGCAGAACCGCGTCGACGCCGCCTTCCGCTCCGCGGGTGTGGGCGCCGAGCTCGTGTTCGGCGGCGTCGGCGAGATCCGCGAACGACGGATCGGGTCGCTGACCTACGAGCTCACCGCGGACGACCCCGCGGCGGTCGACCGGGCGATCGGCGCGCTGCGCGACGGACGGGTCACCGTCGACGAGGAGGTGGCAGCGTGAACGGCTTCCAGAGCGTGATCGACACGTCCGACGTGTTCCTCGCCGCGATCCGGGACACCCTCGTGATGACCCTGGTGTCCCTCGTGTTCGCCGGCGTGATCGGCCTCGTGCTCGGGCTCGTGCTCTACGCGACCCGTCCGGGCAACCTGCTCGGCAACCGGGCGGTCCACACCACGGTCAACCTGCTCGTGAACATCGTCCGGCCGATCCCCTTCGTGATCTTCCTCGCCGCGATCGCCCCGTTGTCGCGGGTCGCCGTGCAGACCACGATCGGCGTGCCCGCGGTGACCTTCGCGATCTCGCTCGCGGCGTCGTTCGCGGTGTCCCGGATCGTCGAGCAGAACCTGCTCGCGGTCGACCCCGGCGTGGTCGAGGCCGCCCGGGCATCGGGCGCGCACCCGGTGTCGATCCTGCTGACCGTGCTCATCCCCGAGGGCATCGGGCCGCTCATCCTCGGCTACACGTTCATCTTCGTGGGCATCGTCGACATGACCGCGCAGGGGGCGCTCATCGGCGGTGGCGGACTCGGCGAGTACGCGATCGTGTACGGGTCGCAGCGGTACGACTGGTGGATCGTCTACGTGTCGGTGGCGGCGATCGTGGTGATCGTGCAGCTCGGGCAGTTCGTCGGGAACCGGCTGGCGCGGGCGACGTTGCGTCGCTGACGCGACGCGACGTCACCGGGTGACCGGTCGACGGACGGGAGGCGCGGGGCCGGCTGGCACCGCGCCTCCCGTCCGTCGTCGGTGGGGGTGGGCGCGGGGCGCACGTCGAACGTGCACGTTCCTGCGCGCTCGACGCCGCCGCGCGGCGTGTCCCGCCCACCGGGCGGAACGCACGCGGCGAGTCCTGCCCGCTCGGCGCACCGCGCACGGCGCGACCCGGGGCGCCGCCGCGGGCGGCACCAAGCGGGCGCGATTGTGCACGCTCGACGCCGCGGCGCGGCGTGTCCCGCCCACCGGGCGGACCGCACGCGGCGAGTCCTGCCCGCTCGGCGCACCGCGCACGGCGCGCCCCCGGGGCGCCGCCGTGGGCGGCACCGAGCGTGCACGTTCCTGCGCGCTCGACGCCGCCGCGCGGCGCGTCCCGTCCACCGAGCGGAACGCACGCGGCGAGTCCTGCCCAGTCGGCGGACCGCGCGCGGCGCGTCCGACGAGTCCGACGAGTCCGGCGAAGCCGAGCACCCGGACGTCCGGGGATCCGCACGGCACGGGCGGCGCGCTGAGCGGGCGCGATGGTGCACCCTCAGCACTGCCGCACGGTGAGTCCCGCCCGCCCGGCGGACCGCACGCGGCGAGTCCTGCCCGCTCGGTGCGACACGCACGGCGCGCCCGACCCGCTCGGGCCGGCGCCGCGCAGCGGCTCAGGCCGCCGGGGCCTCCGTCACGGCGACGGAACCCGTCGCGCCCTCGTGCTCGTAGTGGGCGCGGACCAGGATCGGGCGGTGGTCGGAGATGCCCGCGGGCAGGGTCTCGACGCCGGCGATGTGCAGGCCGACGCTCGTCGCGAAGTCGAAGTGGCCGGTGAACTTGCGGTAGCGCAGGTACGTCGGCTGGTCGGAGAGCGACAGCGCGAAGCCGTGCTCCTCGATCTTGCGGCGGAGGTTGGTCTGGAACCACGGGTAGTTGAAGTCGCCGACCATGATCGCCGGGGCCTCGTTCGAGAGGTCGCGGACGAACTGGTGCGCCGCCTCGATCTGCTTGCGACGGAGCGAGTTCGTCGCGGTCAGCGGTGACGCGTGGAACGACGCGACGATGACCTCGGTGTCGGCCTGCGTGTCCCGCAGGCGCATGGCGATGAGGCGCTCGTGGGCGGGCGAGAGGACGCGGTCGTGCAGGGACTTCTGCAGCGAGTGGATGCTGAAGTCCTCGACCTCGAAGCGGTCGTCACGCTTGTAGATCGCGAGACCGAGGCGGTTCGCCTTGGTCGACGCCGCGAGCGAGAGCCCGGCGACGCTCTGTGCGAGGTCGTTGCTGTCGCACTCCTGCACGCAGATGACGTCGGCCTGTGAGGCCTCCGCCAGGGCGGCGAGCTCGCTGTTGGCGGTGTGCTCGCGGAGGTTGTAGCTGACGACGCGCAGCTCGGTGGGGCCCGCGGCGGTGTCGTCCGTGGTCGTCCTCTGCTGCTGTGGCCCGGCCATGCTGCCTTCCGTCCTGGGTGTCTCGGTCACCCTGCCGCGGCAACCGTACTCGGCTGTCGCCGACAGTTGCTGTGACCGTAGCGCACCCCGGGTTTCGCGCGTGTGACCACGACGCGAACGGTCACCGCGCCCGTGCGGCAGGGCGCACCCGCGCCGCCGGTCGGACGGTGTCCCCCGCCGTCCGGCTCATGAGGAGCCCCTCGAGACAGGCCACCACGAGCAGCACGACGATCACCCAGAAGGCGACGTCGTACGGCCCCGTGCCGCCGAGCCCGGCCGCCGCCCGGATGACCACCGCGGCCACGGCGACCCCGAAGCCCGCGGCGACCTGCTGCAGCGTCGACGACAGGGTGTTCGCGGGCGTCATGTCCGCCTGCTCCACGTCCGCGAAGGCGATGGTGTTGTAGGCCGTGAACCCCACGGACCGCGCGGCACCGCTCACGACGAGCAGCACGGCGAGCAGCCAGAACGGCGTGTCCTCGGTGAGGAACACCATCACGACGACGCTGAGCGCCGCGACGGCGCTCGAGACGACGATGACCGGCCGGTACCCGAACCACCGCAGGAACGGCGTCGTCATCGGCTTGATGCCGAGGTTGCCGACGAACACCCAGAGCACCGCGGACCCGGCGAGCACGGCGCTCCAGCCCCAGGCGTCCTGGAAGAGCAGCGGGAGCACGAAGGGCACGGCCGACACCGCGAGCCGGAAGAGGCTGCCGCCGGCGTGCGAGACGCGGAAGGTCTCGAGCCGGAAGGACTCCAGCCCCATGATCGGGTGCGGTGCGCGGCGGAAGTGCCGGACGGCCAGCCAGCAGCACACGGCGCCGACGAGCCCGGAGACGACGACCGCCACGAGCGGCACGCGGTCGAGCGCGAGCAGCGAGGCCATCACGACCAGGGAGCCGAGTCCGAGGCACGCCAGGAGCGAGCCGAGCCAGTCGAACGGCACCCGCTCGGGCGCACGCTCCTGCGGTACGAGCACGAGCGCCGCGACGAAGGCGACCACGCCGAGCGGGATGTTGACGAGGAAGATCCAGTGCCACGTGAGGGTGTCGACGAGCACCCCGCCGACGAACGGCGCGATGATCGGCGCCGCGAGCGCGGGCCACGTGAGGATCGCGATCGCCGTGACGAGCTGGTCGCGCCCGGCTCCGCGGAGGACGACGAGCCGGCCGACCGGCACCATGAGCGCCCCGCCGAGGCCCTGCAGGATCCGCCAGAGCGTCAGCTCGACGAGCCCGGTCGACGCCGCGCACAGGGCGGACGCCACCGTGAACAGCGCGATGGCCCCGGCGAACACGGTCCGGGAGCCGACCCGGTCGGTGAGCCACCCGCTGACGGGGATGAACACGGCGAGCGTGACGAGGTAGGCGGTGATCGCGACCCCGATCGCCGCCGAGTCCACACCGAGGTCGCGGCCCATCGCGGGGGCGGCGGTCGCGAGGATCGTGCCGTCGAGCAGCTCCATGAAGAAGGTGCCCGCGACGAGCACGGCCACCGCCGTGCTGCTCCGCCGTCCTGTCGTCGTCATCGTCGTCATCAGGTCGAATGCTATGCCCGCTCGGTTTCTGCCCGCGCAGCCGGCGGCCCGCAGCCCGCCCGCGCGCACGCGCGCCCGCCTGCCCGCGCAGCCCGGCCGTGGTCGTCGCCCACCCCCGTTCTGCAGCGCACAATGGGGAGCAGGACGACGTTGCCCGACCGGCCCCGCCACCGGGAGCGTTGACGCACCGCGACCACGCAGGAGGACCGATGACGACCACCCTCGGGGACGACCGCCCGGCGACGACCGGCGGCCTGCCCGGCACCGTCACGACGAAGGGCGCTCCCGACCCGGCCGCAGCAGCCGCGGGACGGCACGTGCTCGATCACGCGCACCTGCCGGTGATGACCCTCCGCGACTCGGCGCTCGAGCACAACACCGCGGTGATGCAGGCGTACGCCGACCGGCACGGCCTGCTCCTCGCACCGCACATGAAGACCCACATGGCGCCGGCCCTCGTCGACCGCCAGCTCCGGGCCGGTGCCTGGGGCGTCACCGTGGCGTCCGTCCAGCAGGCGATGGTCGCGTGGGCGCACGGCACGCACCGCGTCCTCGTGGCGAACGAGGTGCTCGACCCGGCCGGCCTCGCCTGGCTCGCCTCCCGCCGCACGGAGGACCCCGCCGCCGACGTCCTCTGCAACGTCGACTCCGTCGCCGGGGTCGAGGCCGCCGCCCGGGCGCAGCGATCGGTCGACGGCGCCGTCCACGTCCTCGTCGAGATCGGCTTCCCCGGCGGGCGCACCGGCGTCCGCAGCGCCGAGCAGGCACACGCCCTCGCCCGGGCTGCCGTCGACGCCGGGCTGACCCTCCGCGGCGTCACCGGCTACGAGGGCGGCCTGCCCGACGTCGACACCGCCCGTGACTGGGTGCGCGGCGTGCTCGCGGTGGCGGCGGAGATCCGCCCGCTCGTCGCCGCGGAGCGCGCGCTGTTCAGCATGGGCGGCAGCGCCTGGTTCGACGGCGTCGTCGACGCCGTGGCCGACCGTCCCGCGGACGTCGACGTGCTCCTCCGCTCCGGCGCGTACCTCACCCACGACGACGGCTTCTACGCCGAGCGCACACCGTTCCGTCGCCGACCGGAGGAGGGCGCGCTCCGCCCCGCGATCGAGGTCTGGGGCCGGGTCACGTCGTGCCCCGAACCGGGACGCGCCCTGGTCGCCGTCGGCAAGCGCGACGTCTCCTTCGACGAGGGGCTGCCGGTGGTGCGCGCGGTCCGGCCTGGAGGCACGGCGCAGGACCCGCAGGTCATCCCGCCTCCGGGGACGGTCACCGTCGCCCGCCTCGACGACCAGCACTGCTACCTCGCGCTGGCGGACGGGGCGCCCGGGCTGACGCCCGGTGACGTCGTCGTGTTCGGGATCTCGCACCCCTGCACGGTGTTCGACAAGTGGCGGCAGATCCAGTTGGTCGCCGACGACGACACGGTCACCGGCACGATCGCGACGTGGTTCTGATGCCGGCCGGATCCGAGGCCACCCCGACCGACGCGCCGCCTGCCCGGAACGCCGCGTTGTCGCTACGGCGCGGCCTCCGGCTGCTCGACCACGTCGCGGACCGGACCCGCACCGGCGCCGTCTCGGTGTCGCTCGGCGAACTCGCCGCGACGCTCGGCACCGCGAAGTCGACCGTGCTGCGGCTCACCGCACCGATGCTCGAGAACGACCTGCTCCGCCGCACCCCGGACGCCGGGTTCACGCTCGGCCTCGGCGCGCTCCTGCTCGGGCAGAGCTACCTCGAGGGCATCGACCTCCGCGCCGCCGCGGCACCGTTCCTCCGGCGGACCGCGGAGGCGACCGGGTTGACCTGCCACCTCGTGGTGCCGGACGGCACGGACATCGTCTACGTCGACAAGGTCGAGACCCGCGGCACGGTCCGCATGGGCTCGCGGGTGGGCAACCGGCTCCCGATGCGGAACACGGCCTCGGGGAAGGCCATCGTGGCGTTCGGTGATCCGGACCTGCTCGGTGCGGTGCTGGCGGTCCCCGTGACCGCGACGACGGAGCAGACCATCACCGACGACGGCCGCTGGCTGCACGAGGTCGAACGGACCCGTGCGCGCGGCTACGGCATCGACGACCGCGAGAACGAGCCGGGCATCCGGTGCGTCGCCGCTCCGGTGCTCGACCACGCGAACCAGGTCGTCGGCGCCATGAGCATCTCCGGTCTGGCGTCGCGGTTCCCGGCCGCGGCCGTCCGCGAGCTCGGTGACGGCGTCGTCCGGACCGCGCTCGAGATCTCCGTCGCGCTCGGCTCGTCGTCGGCGCAGCTCGCCCTCACCCGCACGACACCGGTCGGAGCGTCGCGGTGACCGCCGGTGCCGCCGGCGGCGTCCTGACCCTCGGTGAGACGATGCTGCTGCTGTCCGGACCGGGCGTCGGCGAGGTCGGCGACCTCGACCACATGCGCGTCGACACCGGCGGCGCCGAGAGCAACGTCGCGATCGGCGTCGCGCGGGCCGGGGTCCGTGCGACGTGGGTCGGCCGTGTCGGTGCGGACCCGGCCGGCGACCGGGTGGTGCGCGACGTCCGGGGCGCCGGGGTCGAGGTGGTCGCGGTCGTCGACCCCGACCGGTCCACCGGGCTCATGATGAAGGAACGGCTCGTCGACGGGCGGACCCGCGTGACCTACCACCGTCGCCACTCGGCGGGCTCGGCGCTCGCCCCGGAGGACGTCCCCGCCGGCGTCGTCGAGGGTGCGGCGCTCGTGCACGTCAGCGGGATCACCGTCGCGCTGTCCGACACCGCGCGGCGGACGGTGACGTCGGTGCTCGACCGCGCCGAGGCCGCCGGCGTCCCGGTGTCGTTCGACGTCAACCACCGCCAGAAGCTGCTCGACGCCGAGGTCGCGCAGGAGCACTACCGTGCGGTCGCCCGCCGTGCCGCCGTGGTCTTCGCGGGCGACGACGAGGCCCGCATCCTGCTCGGCGTCGACCCGGACGCGGGCACGGACGAGGACCTCGCCCGCGGGCTCGCCGCGCTCGGCGCCGGCCGTGCGGTCGTGAAGCTCGGCTCGCGCGGAGCGGTGGCGGTCGTCGACGGCCGCGTCACCCGGCGGGCGGCGACCCCGGTGCGGGTGGTCGACCCCGTCGGTGCCGGCGACGCGTTCGTCGCCGCGTGGCTCGCCGCGACGCTGACCGGGGCGACGCCGGACGAGGCGCTCGACCGTGCCGCCGACGCCGGAGCGGTCGCCTGCACCGTGGAGGGTGACTGGCGCATCCCCGGACCCGGCCACGAAGGGTCCGCCGGACACGACCACCCGGGAGCCCACGACGATGCCCCCGGCGACAGCGTCCACGACCGCGTCGACCGCTGACCGCCCGGACCACGCCCGACGACCGATGCCCGAACCCCGAGGAGTGCGCACCATGACCGAGACCACAGCCACCACCCCCGCGGGGACGCCGATCCCGGGACCCGACCACCGCGTGCGGCACGCCGCCGGTCCGGCCGTCGCGGTCCTGCGCGGCGGCACCGGTGAGCACGTCGAGGCCGTCATCGCGACCCTGCTCGAGGCCGGGGTGCGTGCGATCGAGCTCACCACGAACACCCCGCGGTGGCGCGAGGGGACCGCCTGGGCCGCACGGCAGCACGGTGCCGCGGTCTCCGTCGGCGTCGGCACGGTGATGGAGCCGGGACAGGTCGACGAGGCCGCGGACCTCGGCGCGTCGTTCGCCGTGAGCCCGCACCTCGACCCGGCGATCGGTGCCCGCGCCCACGAGCGAGGGCTCGGCTGGTACCCGGGAGCGGCGACGCCGACCGAGATCGTGCACGCCTGGCGGCTCGGTGCGCGGGCCGTCAAGGTGTTCCCGGCAGCACAGCTCGGCGGCCCGGCGTTCCTCCGTCAGGTCCTCGCGCCGCTCGACTTCGTCGACGTCGTGCCGACCGGTGGCATCGGGGTCGACGACGCCGCCGACTACCTGGCCGCGGGCGCCGTGGCCGTCGGGCTCGGGTCCCCGCTCGTCGGCGACGCGCTGACCACGGGCGACCTCGCCGCGCTCCGCTCGCGCGCGGAACGGCTCGTCGCGGGGCTGGACCGGTGAGCCGCCCCGTCGTCCTCCGCGGTGGGTCGGTCGTCGGCGACGACGGGCCGGTCCGCGCCGACGTGCTCGTGGCGGACGGCCGCATCGTCGCGGTCGGCACCGACCTCGACGTGCCCGACGACGCCGACCGGATCGACTGCGGCGAGCGCCTCGTCCTGCCCGGCGCGGTCGACGCGCACTCGCACGCCGGGTCCCGGGTCTTCGACGCCGACGTGCAGGAGGCGCTGCTCCGGCAGGGCGTGACGACGATCGTCACCGGCCAGGACGGCGTGGGACCGGCGCCGGGGGACGGCACGTGGGCGGACCGGTACTTCGCGGCGATCGACGGACCGCACCCGCGGTACGCCGGCGGCGGGATCGCCGGTCTCCTCGCGACGTACGACGGGACGACCCCGGTGAACGTCGCGACGCTCGTGCCCGCCGGCACCGTCCGGCACGAGGTGGTGGGCGACGAGGACCGGCCGGCGACGGCAGCCGAGACCGCCGCGATGCGGGACCTCGTCCGCACCGGGCTGGCCGAGGGCGCGGTCGGGCTGGCCAGCGGGCTCGACTACGTACCCGGGCTGTACGCCGACACCGACGAGCTCACGACGCTCTGCGCCGAGGTCGCCGCCGTCGACGGCCTCTACGTCACGCACATGCGCGGCGGGTACGAGGCGAACGTCCGGGCCGGGCTCGACGAGGTCGCGGCGATCGCCCGGGCGAGCGGCGTCCGGGCGCACGTGTCGCACCTGCACGCCCCGGTCGACACGGTCCTCGGCGCACTCGACGACCTGGCGGCCGACGGCGTCGCGCTGTCCTTCGACGCCTACCCGTACTCACGCGGCTGCACGATCCTGTCGATGCTGCTGCTCCCGGCGGCGCTCGCCCGCCCCGGGACCGACGACCTCGCCCGCGCGGTCGCCGACGACGCCGGCCGCGCGCGGGTCCGGGCGGCCGCGCTCGACCGCGTGCTCGGACGAGCCGACCTCGGTGCCGGGTGGGCGGACCAGGTCACCCTGTCGCACGTGCCGTCGCCGGCACACCACGCCCTGCAGGGCAGCACGCTCGCCGAGGCCGCCGCCGCGACCGGGACGACCCCGGTCGACCTGGCCGTCGACGTGCTCGTCGCCTCCGCGCTCCAGGTCACCGCCGTCATGCGCGTGCCGCACCCGCGCTCCCCCGCCGACCTCGCGCCGCTGTTCCGCCACCCGGGCCACACCGCTGGGTCGGACGGCATCCACGTCGGCACGCACCCGCACCCGCGCGCCACCGGCACGTTCGCACGGTACCTCGGCGACTTCGTCCGGGCCGGCCTGCTGTCCTGGCCGGAGGGGCAGCAGCACCTCGCGACCACGGCGGTCGGACGCCACCGGCTCGGGGACCGCGGGGTCGTGCGGGCCGGTGCCGTCGCCGACCTCGCCGTCGTCGACCCGCAGCGGGTGGCCGCACGGTCGACCTACGAGGACCCGGCACGCACGGCCGTGGGTGTCGACGACGTCCTGGTGGCCGGTGTCCCGGTGCTCGGCGGCGGGGCGCTGACGGGCGCGACCCCCGGGGCCGGACTGCGCCGCTCCGGATCGGGAGCGGACGGCAGCGGCACCGGGGGTCGGTGAGGTTCCGCTCAGGCGGGGCGGTCCGTCAGGGGGCGCGGTCGGTCAGGAGGCGCGGTCGGTCAGGAGGCGCTGGGCAGCACCGCGACGACGTCGATCTCCACCAGGATGCCGGCCAGGTGCGACTGCACGGTGGTCCGCACCGGGTACGGCTGCGAGAAGTGCTTCGCGTACTCCTCGTTGAAGGCCGGGAAGTCCCGGTCGGAGTGCTCGAGGTGGACGGTCGACTTCACGACGTCGTCGAGGGTCGCGCCGTGCTCGGCGAGCACGGCTGCGACGTTCGCCAGCACCTGCGCGGTCTGGCCGGCGACGTCGTCCGCCATCGCGCCCGTCGCGGGGTCCTGCGGTCCGAAGCCAGCGGTGTACAGGAAACCGTTGGCGACGATGCCCTGGCTGTACGGCCCGGCGGGCTTCGGGGCGTTCTCGGTCGTGATGGCGGTCTTCGGCACGGCGGGCTCCTCGTGAGGTCGGCGACCGGTCGTCGGTCGACCGGGCCTCCAGGCTAGGGGCGGGCACGCGACGGCGACCGGCCACCCGCCGGAGCCGTTCCGGACTGCACAACGTGGGCGCGCCTCCCGGCTGGTGCGCCGGATTCCCGGGAGGGCTGGATACCCTCGTGTCGTGCCCACCGTCTGCCCTGCGCCCGTCGGAGCGGGCCGGTGAGCCGGACCGACGGCGCCGTCACCGGTTCGCTCGCGACCGGTCGACGTCGCGTCCTCGACCTCGTGACCGCCCTGCCCGCGTGGGCGGCCGTGCTGCTCGTCTGGGGCGGCGGACGCATCGTGTCGACCGTCTGGCTGGCGCTGGCGTACCCGCTCATGGCGCGGGCGATGCCGGACAACGCGATCTGGGGCAACGAGCACGGGTTCGGTTCGTTCCTGACCGCGTGGGACGGGCAGTACTACGAGCAGATCTCGGTGCACGGGTACCCGACCGCACTCCCGCTCGACGCCGGTGGGCACGTGGCCCAGAACGCGTGGGCGTTCCTGCCCGCGTTCCCGTTCGCCATCCGGATGCTCACCGCCTCGACCGGGGTGCCCTTCACGGTCGGTGCGCCACTGGTCGCGCTGGCGGCGGGCCTGATCGCCACGTTCCTGCTGTACCGGCTCGTCAGCGACCACGCCGGACACGCCGCCGGCATGTGGTCGATCTTCTTCTTCACGTGCGGTCCGCTGTCGTTCCTGCTGCAGGTCGGCTACGCGGAGAGCACGTTCCTCGCGCTGACCTTCGGTTCGCTCCTCGCGCTCGAGCGTCGTCGGTACGGACTGCTCACGCTCCTCGGGGTCGTCGCGGCGTTCACACGGCCGGGCGCCCTCGCGGTCCCGCTGCTGCTCGGGGTGGTCGCCCTCGTGCGGTGGGTGCGCGCGCGACGGGCCGCCGCGGGCACCGGGGTGCGGTCACTCGACGCGTTCCCCGTCGCCGAACGGGTCCGGGTCGTCGCCGCGGGCGTGGTGATGGCCGCCGCCGGCGTCGCGTGGCCGCTCATCGCGTCGCACGTGACCGGTCGGCCGGACGCCTACCTCGAGACCGAGATGTCCTGGTGGGTGAACTTCATCGGACGGGTCGACTTCACGCCGATGACCCCGTGGTTCCTGCTCTCCGGGCGGTGGCTCGGCGTCGGCGGGATCCTCATCGTGGTGTTCCTGCTCGTGGCGTACCCGGTGTGGCTGCTGCGGCGGTCGACGCTCCGGCTGGGGTCGACCACCGTGCTGTACTCCGCGGCGTACGCGCTCTACATCTTCGCGGTGTCGCTGCCGATGGCCTCGACGCCCCGGCTGCTCATGCCGCTCGCGCCGCTGTTCGGGTCGCCCGAGCTCGTCGCGCGGCCCTGGATGCGCTGGACGTTCGTGAGCTGCGCGGTCCTCGGCCAGCCGGTGCTCGTCGCCGTGCTCTGGCTGCTCGGCCCGCCCTGACGCACGGAAGTCCTGTGCGTCGCGCCGCGCTCTCCCGCGAGACGCAACGAGGGCGGTTGCTCGCAGCGTGATGTCGCTGCGGGCAACCGCCCTCGTTGCGTGGAGCGGAGGGGTCCGCCGGAGCGCTAGAGCTCGACCGTGCCGTGGTGGCCGGTGTCCGGCTGGCTCTGCTTGCCGATCGCGGCCTTCAGGGTCTGCACGAGGCTCCCGACGGGGCCGGTGTCCTGCGTCCAGTACTCGACCGAGTCGCCCTCGACGACGAGCAGCCGGATCGAGGGGTCCTGCCGGCCCTGTGGGAACCATGCCTCGGCGAACGGCGACCACAGCTCGTCGACGACGGTGTCGTCCTGCGTGACCGTCGCGGTGCCGGCGATGGAGAGGTACCCGCCCTGCGACTCGATGGCGACGTTGACGTGCGGGTTCCGCGCGATGTCCTCCACCTTCTCGCTGCCGTCCTGCACCAGGAAGCGGAGCGTCCCGTTGAACGCCTTGTCCTGCACGGCCAGGGGCCGGGCGTGCAGCTGGCCGTCGTCGCTGACGGTGGTGAGCAGGGCGGTGCGAGCGCCGTGGACGATGTCCGAGATGGCTGCGCGGTGGTCTGCCTGCGTGTCGGTCATGATGCTCCTGTTCGTCGTGCGCCCCGTTGTGCTCGACGTCCGGCCGGGCACTGCCCGGGCGCGTTCCGTTCCGGCCAGTGTGCCCCTCGACGCTGGGACGTGCCCGGTGCCCGCGGGGCACAGGGCGCAGGGCGCAGGGCGCAGGGCGCAGGGGCGCAGGGGGCGGGGGCGCGCCGGCGCGAGCACCGCCGGCCCCGCCCCGCGTCAGGACGCGGGCTCGTGGATGGTCGTCTCGACGTCGACGACCTGCGGCACCTTCGGCATCGACGCGAAGCCGAACGCCACGGGCGGGACGAGCGGCGCCAGGGACCCGAGCGGCTCCCCCGCCCACGTCCCCGTGACGGCCGTGACGTCGTGCGCACCGGTCACGCCGTAGTACTCGCGCCGCCCGCCACCAGCCGTGCCGGCCGTGCCCGAACCCGGCGCGACGAGCCGCGCCACCGGGTCGATCACGCGGAGCCACCGGGGGTCCCGCGCGACCGGCTTCGGCACGATGCGCAGGACGCGACCGAGCGGGGAGATGGCGCCGACGTCGATCGTGGCGCGGAGCGGTCCGGCGTCGAGCTCGATGCCGCGAGCGGTCCGACGGGCGTCGACGTCGACGACGGACACGGCGTCGAACCGGTAGGTGCCGGAGACGTAGGCCGCGACGATCTCGTCGGGGGCGAGCAGGACGCTCGACCCGTCGGGCAGCTCGACGAAGACGTCAGTGAAGGCGCCGAACGGCGAACGCTCCCACATCCCGACGACGAACCGGACGCCCGAGGTCGTGCCGACGCCGGCGATCCGACCACGGAACCGACGCTCGACGATGTTGGGACGGGGCGACATGCCCTGGACCGTACCCGGCGCGCCCGTGAGCCGACGCGGCGGGGGCGGGGCGCGCCTCCCGGCCGCCCGCGCCCGCACCTGGCCCGACGGCGCCCCGGCCGCAGGAGCGGCTAGGGCACCGGCACCGGCTCGGCGAGCAGCTCGCGCACCCGCGGCGCGACCCGCGTGCCGTAGAGCTCGATCGAGCGCATCATGTCCTCGTGCGGC
>Ga0308156_1000362_pt1 | contig 99803 bp, 96 predicted proteins | sample PhyAR2_FD_201041 | JGI IMG/M metagenome (GOLD analysis project Ga0308156, IMG submission 201041) | Phyllosphere microbial communities from UC Gill Tract Community Farm, Albany, California, United States - DLSL A.R2 | ecosystem: Host-associated > Plants > Phyllosphere > Unclassified | place: USA... | reverse complement strand
GTTGAATTTTTTCAGTGAGCGACCATTATAGCACAAACATTCTCGCTGTTTCTCGGAATTTTGAAAAAAAACTATGTTTATTTTATGTTTTGTTCTAAATGTTGGAATAGCAAGGATAGAGGGCTTATGCGATTTTTCGATTGATAGATGAACCGAGGGTTAGAAGAATAACTATTGAATAAAAAATGCGTGGCGCAAGTGGCGAATAGAAAAGACGAAAACAGACCAAATCCCTTTTTATAAGGATTTGATCTGCTTTCGCGTCGATGTGTTTAACGAAAAGTAATGATTAGCTACTAACCTTTAAGCGAACAATTCCGTTTGATTACGAAACAACCATCAATTAATTGAAATATTTCTTTGCACACTTTACTTAAAAGTTAGGCCTTACGCGATTAGAATCTTGTAAGTAGCTTGCCACCTCTTCTTTTAAATCGTTAAATTCTTTTTTACTAGTAGTAATAGTCAGAATAAAATGGACCGCTTCATCTTGAGAAAAATTTGTCACATATCCATTAAGCTGCAAAAAAGTAATCATAGAAACTAAAGCGGTCCGTTTATTACCATTATGGAAAGGGTGTCTTTTTACTAAGTTAATTGCTAAAATTGATGCCTTATCAAAAATTGTCGGATATAATTCTTTGCCAAACACAGCTTGTGAAGGTTGATTTATTGCCATATCCAACGCACTTGCATCTTTTACACCAATCATTTCTCCTTTAGAATACTGTACAATTACTTTCGCATTGATTCTGATCACATCTGCCGCCGTCAAAAAAATCATAAGTCAACCAAGTCTTTTAAAGCTTTGTCGTATTGATCCATGACTGAATCTACGATTGAATCAATAGAAACTTCTTCAACCGCTTTAATCATTTTTACAGATCCATCCCGTTCAAAAACATAACTGATTGATTCACCGGTCTGAACACCGATATACTCCTTTACTTCTGCAGGTATCGTTGTAATATCACTATTACCAGATCTTCTGACTTTATATTTTTTTGTTTTTTTCAATTTCTACCCTCCCAATGTATATACAAATGAATTTGTATATACATTATACAACAATAGATACATGCCGTCAAAATATGTCTTAAAGAGCATAACCTTCAACTCTATGATCCGACATACCAAAGAATAATCAATCCAATTTGAAAATATATATCCTAATTTTTTTCCTACTCACCACAATTGTTGCGAATTCTTGATCACGCATTAAAACTTACTATAAAAAAACCGAAACAAAGAACTCACTCTCTGTTTCGGTCTTGCTTCATTATTCAACATTCAACGAAAAATTCTTCTAACACTTCTTGCATTTCATAGGCATGTTCCGATTTGTTTGAACATACCGCGATCAACAACTGCTGATCTGGGTAGTAGACGGAATGGTAGTTGACCCCTGGATCATAGCCCATCTGGATGTACTTCACCACTTTTTGTTCTACCACTTTCATCAAACCGCCATAGCCATAAAAAAATTCATCTTCCTCATGGACTTGTGGTGTCAAAAATATCTCGGTCATTGTTTTACTCAGTAATTGCCCGCTGATCAATGCATGCCAGAATTTTTCTAAGTCTTCAACTGATACATAAGCACCGCCATCCGGTCCGCCCTTGGCTGGGATGGAAAATATATTGGTCTTAAGTCCTGATTCCGTTTCAATATATCCTAATGCCGTATTGCGAGGCAACATGTCTTGGGCAAAGTAACCAGCATCTGTCATTTCTGCTTTTTCAAAAATATTCTTTCCAATATAGTCGGTAAAGTGCAAGCCGCTAACTGCTTCTACAATCACTCCTAAGAGGATGTACCCTGCATTGTTGTACTTGACCTTGCTTCCCACTGGATCAGCCATTGCTTTTTTTTGAAAAAGCGGCAAAAAATCACGGGGGGTTCGCACTCGATAGGTCGGCAAATCTTGCCAAAGTGCTTCAAAATCATCGGATACTTCTTCATCAAAATAGTCAGGGATACCAGAGGTATGTGTAAGCAAATGATGAACAGTCACAGCTGGATCAAAGTTTGGCAATACATCTGGAACACACTCCTGCAGTGTCGTGTCAAAGCTCAGTTTGCCTGCTTCAACTAATTGGCAAATGGCTAGTGCTGTAAAAAGCTTGCAACCTGAGGCAATGCCAAAACGGGTATGGGCACGATTTGGCAATTTGTCTGCATCGTTTGCATAGCCAAAAGTGCGATCCACCAAAACCTTGTCAGCTTTGACCACACGAATATTGCCATAAAAAGCGTACTCTTTTTGCTTTTGTTCTAATCTCTTATCAATTAATTGGGTATTCATTTTCTCTTCCTCCGAATGTTTCGTACAAGGACAACTTGTCGTCAACACTAGCCTACCCTTTTCATATTTGGAAACGCAACATCCTTATCTCCTCCTATCTGTCATCAGGGTATCATAGAATAAAGCGCTTCACAATGGTGTTATCTTTGTACTTTGTGTGCAAAGATACCCGACCATTCTATCCATCTGTCATTTCATGAGCAATGACAACCTATCTCATCATTTGGTCCAATGCTTCAGCAACGAACCCTACATCCGTTCCAATAATCAACTGTAAATGCTGTTCATCAATAACGACAAGTCCTGCAATTGGTGGTTGTTTAAGTGCCTTTTGATCAACGATACTTACCTTTTTTACGGCAATTCGTAAGCGCGTGGCACAGTGATCGATACTTTGAATGTTTTTGGTATCTCCTAATGCGACAAGAATTTTTCGGGCTAGCGCATGGTGATTATCTTGGCCTTCTTTTGCCTTCATTTTGGAAAAAGGAACATCATCTTTCTCTCTGCCAGGTGTCATTAGATTGAATTTTTTGATAGCAAAATAGAAAGTAAAGTAATAAACAACTGCCATCGCCGCTCCTAAACCAAGCAACATATAAGGCTTATTGGCAATAGGAACCCTCAAACTCAAAAGAAAATCAATAAAACCTGCACTGAAATTGAAACCAGCCGTCCATTGGAAAGTTGCCGCAATCATCAATGATAAACCAGTCAATCCAGCATGGATGATGTATAGCGGCCAAGCAACAAACATGAAAGAAAACTCTAAGGGTTCAGTCACACCAGTAAAGAAAGAAGCAAAGGCTGCCGCAAGCATTAATGAGCCAATTTGTTTTTTCTTCTCTGGTCTCGCACATTGATAAATTGCGTAAGCACCAGCAGGTAGGCCAAACATCATCACTGGAAAGAACCCCGCCTGATACATTCCAGTCACACCTTTGACTCCTTCACTCGCCCAGAACTTGCCAATATCATCAATCCCTGCAATATTGAACCAAAAAACATTGTTTAAGGCGTGATGCAAGCCAGTCGGGATCAACAGCCGATTAAAGAACCCATATAAACCAGCACCGATGGCTCCAAAGCTGGAGATCCAACCACCAAATGACACTAATCCATTGTATACCGTTGGCCAAAGGAAAATTAAAACCGCCGATGCGATGGCCATAACCGCTGTTGTCAAAATCGGAACTAGTCGCTTGCCACTAAAAAATGAAAATGCCATTGGTAACTTGACTTGCCCAAACCGGTTATAAGTCTCAGCAGCAACGATCCCTGCCAAAATACCGATAAAAACATTTTTGTTATTGATGGCAGAAAAAGCAATATTGACCGCTTCAGCATCTATACCCTGAAACATAGCTACTGCGCTCGGTGTTAGCAACGTGATCGGTGTTAAAAAAGCGACTAGTCCAGAAACAGCGGCAGCACCATCCTTATCTTTAGCCATACCATATGCCAGTCCGACAGCAAACAAAATACCTAAATTATCTAAAATCGTACTCCCAGTCATCAGTAAAAAGGCAGCAAGTAAATTGTTGCCTCCCCAACCACTAGGATCGATCCAATAGCCAATCCCCATAAAAAGTGCAGCAATTGGTAATGTAGCCACTGGCAGCATCAATGAACGTCCGATTCGTTGCATATATCCTTTCATCTCTCTTGATTCCTCCAACTCTGTCATTTGTGTGTTGTATTTTTGAATCGAATACGTTTCTCATCGTTGCAAGTTTGGGTATTGCCAGATGCCTTCGATCCGCAGCAAATCACGGTACAAAACAAGGCGCTCTTGTTCCGTTGAGGTTTTGATCAGCTCTTCATTATCTGGTTCGCCAATGATATCGATCTCGTATTTGGGCTTTCCTTGTGGATGCAGCTGACCATTGATAATACGATCCGCAGTTTCAAACAAAACTTTTCCGCGGCGGACATGACTCGCAGAACTAATCACTGTGATTTTATTACTGAAATCAAGCTCATTTGCTAAATCAATTGAAAATAAGGCATTTTCAATCGTATCTGTTGCCAATGCTTCTTGAATAATTCGCTTCTCGTCAATGCCATTTTCAATCAACCATTGGTGCATCAGTTTTGCTTCCGTATTCTCTTTCTTCGGAACGCCTCCTGTCACAATGATTTTCGCTGTAGGATTTTTCTCCAAAAGTTTCAATGCATGCTCTAAGCGATTGATCAATGTTTCCTGCATTTGCCCTTCATCGTCCAAAGCATAACCAAGTAAAATAAATAAGTGATTGTCTTCATATTCTTTGATCGCAATCGGTACTTCTTGTTTGCGTACCGCTTCTATGCGTTCAAATCCGTCTTTGAATTTTTCTGTTTGGGCTTTATTTAAGGTTTCCATTTTCTTATATACTGTTTCATCAAAGGAGCCTTCTAATAAACCTGCATATACGTAATACTGAACAAGCGCTTGATAGTTTTCCGATTCTTGCTCAACCACACTTTTAAAAATCGCCACTGCTTCATCAAGTTTATTATTGATCACTTTTGTGCTAGCTAATGAGCGTCGATAATCGGTGGTGACTGGATCTAGACGTATCACTTGCTTCAGCAGTTCCTCACGTACTTCTTGATCCCCTTTAAGGGTCAATCCAGCAAAAACCTCACGTTCATTTTCCTTGAGGTCTCCCCCGTGCCAATAATAATACATTGCCTTATCTAACAAATAATCGATTCGTTCTTGTGTTGGGTTATTGTTTTCTAAAGTGCTAAACCCATCTTCCGTTTGTTCTTCTGCAGTTGCTGATGCTATACTCTGTTCTGTTTGTTCACTTGTATTGACTGTTGTATCGGAGGTTTTCGTTTGGTTCATCTCCGTGCATCCGCCCAATACGAGCATTGCGATGATCAATAAAAGATAATGGTGCATTTTTTTCATTAAAAGACCTTCTTTTCTATTTAATATTTCACTTCTGGAAGGTAAGCGGATTCAAAGAAATGAACCCGCTTGCCATGGTAAAGAAAGCGACCCTCTTTTTGGCGAATAGAAACCTAGGCAAGTTACGCACTTCTAGTGGATAAAGCTGATCCTAGTTCGTCTGCTGTCACACTTGTTCCTTATAGACTGAGGGACAACACAAAGTGAGATTTCATCATTGCTATCTCCTCTTCTATACCGTGGACATCACTGTCTGTCTCACCTCGTCAGGTGTAATCGACTTCTTTCTAATCGTCACTAGAAAGGCGTAGGTCCTTTCTTATCGGCGCCAATAAGAAACGAAACACACGCAAAAAAAGTCATCAGACAGGAAATGTCCAATGACTTGACACAGCAAAATAAACCTCCAGCTTCCCGCGTTTTTTTCCGATAAAATCGCTGTAATCACTAGAAAAACCGCGAGATTTTCGGTACAATAAACACGTTGAGCCTTTAGGGATCAACTATGGCAACTTGATTGGTCATCCTGTTTAGAGAAGTGACTGATCAGGGCCTCGTAAGTCTGCGCCAACAGAATTACGGGGTGCCTATTTTTTTGGTTTCTATTCGCTTACATTTTATAGAATGTTTTTGGGAAAAGCAAGCGAACATTGCAATAAAATTGTAAATAATGGTCAAAAAAATAAAAAACTATTGTGATTTGTTCGATTGAAATAGAAAATAGTGATTGCTTTGCGTATTTATAAAAAAAGGAGGACCGAATCATCCATGATTCAGTCCTCCTTTTCGCGCTAGACAAATACAAACAAAATTCCAGAGCAGATCGTGCCTACCAATAGCCCACGAATACTGCCTTCTCCTTCATTGGGTAACTCAAATTTGATGATATTCACCAGCAAAGCGCCGGTGATCAAGGCTTCAATGATGACCACCAAATAGTAGGGCAATGATACAAAGAGGGAGAACGCCGCTCCCGCGAAAATACTGAAGGAAAGCACAAAGCGGCCATATTTGTTATAAAGGGCACCATGATGGTGATAGAGCAACCAATCGTTCATGAGAAAGTGCAAACCAAAGGCAATAAAGTAGGTCAAAATGTAAAAACGCTCTGATAGCGTATTGGCAATCACGATATAGCCGATCATGATATTGTAGATCACATGAAAAGCGATATCCGACCAAAAAAAGGCTTTTTTGGCACTGGCGATGTCTTTCTTTTCTAACACCATAAACGTCCGCTCATCGATTTTGTAGATCACGTAACTGAAGACTAAGCCAAACAAAACGATGCCATAGACCCCATGACTATAAAAAATCCCCGAATCCCAGCCAAATTCATCGATCAACACCGTTTGAAAATACGCCAAATGGGGCAATAGATGAACGATCGCATAGGAGATCCCTACGCCAGCGGCAAAGGAGCTCATGTATTGCACGTTTAGTTTTCTAGATGAGATAACATTTGAAGATAGATGGATGAAGATAAACCCTAAAGTGATCATGCAATTCACAAGATTGTTTGTTAGATACGTCATTGTTTTCTCCTTCTTACATTCCGTTTACAGCATCGTTTAATCGCAATTTTCAATAACAAAGTCTTTTTAATTAGTTATTTTTGGTTATTTTCATGAAATATTCTTGTTTACTATACAGTAAGAGGGCTTGGGGGGCAATAGGTTTTTTAGGTTTTTGAGGAGAAATATTTTTGATAGAAAACGCCTCTCATTATTGCCGATTTTTTCCCGATGACCTTGCCTTCATTTTCGGATAGGATAATCTTGTTTTTGCTCGAGCAGACACTAAGCCTAACTTCATTTTTTATCAAAAAAAGCGCATATTTGAAGATAACTTCAAATTTCCGAAAAATTGTAACCAATTTGAAGTTATCTTCAACTTTCTCAATTATGACAGATTTTTGACGTTCATAACCAATCGAGATGAATTCAGAAAGCCGTTGCTGCTCCTATTCCATCAAAAAAAGAAGCAAGAACTTGCAGCGTCCTTGCTTCTTTTTGTCACAATTCATTATACTTCTTTTTCGAATCTTTACTTTCTTTCACCGGATACTTCATGTTGTTTTTTTCCAGCTTTTCTTTGATGATCTCATCAATATCAAGCCCCAAATTGTCTGCCAGCATATAAGAATAAATCAGAACATCCGCAATTTCTTCTTTTAAATGTTCGAAATCTTGAGTGGCTTCTTTAGGTGTTTTCCATTGAAAAATCTCCAACAATTCGGCGGCTTCGATGGAGATAGAAATAGCTAGATCTTTTTCATTATGGAATTGTCGCCAATTGCGATCATCTCGGAATTTATTGATCCGTTCCATTGAAGAGGGTTGGTTTTGCATGGTTGGACTGGCTCCTTTCGTTTTGTAGGGCTATGAGTTTTTGGCGGAGATTGGGATTGATTGCATAGATGTAAAGCCCTTTGATTGCTCGTTTCATTAATACATTCAATGAATTAAGGATGATCGTTTCTTTGGCTTTCTTCGTCAATTCTTGGTTCATATCGTCACGTCCCGTAAACGCCCCTTTGTCCTCATATTTATCGATATCGATGACAAGCTGGTCGGTCTCTGGATCGTAATCAACGGAAGGGCCAATGACGACTCCTACATTGTTTAAATCAAACCCTTGGACGGTGTAGATTGATCCGACTTCACTGATTGTATCTGGTCGCTCCGCCCATGTTCGCTTCGTGTCGGTCGTATTCCATGGCAGGTTGATCCCACCAGGATCTACAAGATAAGAAGCTCCGTCTTTTTTATGAACATAATCGAATGTTGAGATGATCCGTGACAGACCTTCCTTTTTATCGAGAGAAAAGATTTTATTCTTCAACGCATCATGGGTTTCCATAATCTGAAGCTCAAAAGATGCTGTTGATTCTGGAATCGGTGTTACACGTTTTTCTACGATATCATCGATCCATTGAATAATTTGTGGACTACTTTTCATTCTTAATTGATCTTTTAGCTGAAAGCGAGAAGCATTGTACCTTTTCTGAAACTGATCCAATTTGTCCTGATCCCAATAACTTTTGATTTTCAATACTTGCTTCGGATCAAAGATACAAATCGTGATTTTTGCTCGCTTGATAATTTCTTCTAGTTGGTTTTCATAGTGAAAACTGTTATAGCTGTCTTTCTTCGTTAAAAGCAAATGGGCCTCATCCACAATAACGATGTCTGGGTGCAACTTCTGATTATCTGTTTTATTAATAAAGGAAGTTGGCTTTAACATATGATTCTTTTTTAAATTTGGCAAACTTTCTGCCATTGTATGATAGGTTTTTAACATCTCTGAATGGTTGACCAGCAAATAATTATCAGTGCCTTTTAATACAGACTCTGATTTTGTATAGTCTTGAAGGGTGTTATAGAGAGATGCTAATAAGACGCTCTTTCCCGTTCCAGCTTCTCCTTCAATCATCAAGACTTTTTGTGTTTCATCCTGCTGAATCGCTTGTTTACAGTACTCAATGATTTCAAGTTTTATATCTAACTGTTCTGGCGTCAGTTCTTTAAAAGGGGATAATTTATACACATCTTTGTTGCGAATCGTATCGATTGAGTGCTTCGCCAACTGACGCCTTTGCAATTCTTCCCATAACTCTTGGAAGACCACTTCATCATAATACTCTTTTTCATAATACTGATGCATCTGCACCTGTCTTGTTTGACTGACATTTTGCAACTGAAACTGCTCATCCCCAATGAAGTGATTGATCAAATTGGTTTCGATATTGTAGGTCGCTGATTGATTGAATTTTTCATGACCAATCAGCAGGACTTCTTTAATTTCTCTGCGCTTAGAGTTATTCAAGTGCTGCTTCAATCGTTTGTTCACTTGAACCGTTTGACCAATGTATGCAACAGGTCTTTTCTTTTCATTTCGGTTGTAGAGTATGTAAACGACTGGGTACTGATCGATATATGCCGTCGTTATGCTAGATAGCTCACCTTTCTTGAAATGATGATCTTCTATGATTAGTTGGTTGGTCATATTTTAGAGTCTCCGTTTAGTGTCTATTCCATTAAGGTTATTTATTTTAGTATATCATTGCATATTTTGCTCTTAAAGCATTAAAGACAAAATTGGTAATTTTTTGTTTTAGCAAAATAACCATTATCTAAAAAAATCATTGTTGATTAATCTACTAATTTTGTCCAACGTGCATACTTTGCTAATGATTTAATAGACTAACTTATTATCCTGAAACTCTTTTCAAACGAATCCTCTCTAAGACGTTCTAAAATAAATAGCTGAAAATCTCTTTTGACAATTCAACAAACATCCTCTGTTTAGGATATTTATAAATTGTTTAGTAAATCAAAAAAAATATTTTTCAATATTAAAATAAATAAATATTTTATAGTTTTAATTTGACTAAATCATTCAATATGCGATAATCATTTACGAAAGGATGATTTGATGAACCATACAGTTACCAGCCTAAGATATCTACGGATCGCTCAAATTTCTTTGTTAACATACTATATTTATTTAGCCGTCCATGACAATATTTTCGAAGCAATTCCATTACTGTTAATCAGTGGTATTTTAGATCTCGTGTACCCGCCAGACTACGCAAACCAGTCATTTGGGTTCCCTTATAAAAAGAAAACAATATTTTTAAAAAGCAACAATTTGTTTCTAGAAAGAGCATTGGAAATCTTAATCATAATTGTTCTTGGTGTTTTTTTATCGCTTGTTTTTTAAATTAAAGGAAAAACTTGTGATTGCTGGTTCCCTTTTAGCCAACGACTGAATCCTTTTTCTATTGCTCACTACTTTTTATCCATTTGCTTATTAAATTAGATTTACCAAATAAATAACGAATCCTTCACTGTTGAGATGACGCTAGTATCTAGTCGAAAGGAAAGGTGATTTTTTATGAAAAGAATTTGTTTTGTCTTAGTTTTGAGCAATGGATTATCTTACACACCATTAACTCCAGGTGTTCTTTATCAAAGAGACACAAGCCTCAAAGACTATTTTTCACCGTTTTACGACGTTTCAATCAATTATCTGAGAGATAAAGATACTGTTGATTACTTGGTCCTTCCTGAGCCATTTGCTCCTTTTGATAATGAAAATAACCTCCTATCATAAAAGTTCCTTCAAAATTTTTTCTGACTAAAGACTTTGAAAAAATTAAGGATTACATTGATGACTACTTTAAAGAAAACGCGGATAAGTAATACTATCCTCGATCGTTTTACGCCCTTACTGATTGATACCGTTATCAATCAGTTTTTTCGTCGGGTAATGGACTAATAATCAGATATTTTGTACACTTAACTTAAAAATATAAGGAGATATACATGGATTTCTATTTCAAAGAATTAAAGTCTAACTCAGAGATTAGCCAGTTTTGGGAGAAGAAAAGACAATATGAAGAAAGTGACATTTTCCCCAATCTTCCAGAAAGCGGTGCCGAATTAGATGAAATCGTAGAGTGGTTTCGCTCTTCCGAATATTACGAACTAATCATGGATCTTCATAATTCTCCAATAGAGGAAGATTCTCGGCTGGAATTTGTATTCATATACAATAATCAACAAGAATATATTGGATTTACTACTTATAAAATCTACTTCTCGGAAGATTCAAAAGCATTTATTCTCGATTTTTGTATCGATAAACCTTTTAGGAACCAAGGAGTAGGTAGCCGCATTGTTTCTGAATTAAAGAATTACCTTAAAGCAAAGAACGCTCTATATATCGCTTTAAATGCCTCCAATGAACATAATCAGCGATTTTGGCAAAACCAAGGTTTTATTCCTCAATACGTTGATGAAAACGGCGAAGTAATCTATTTTTGTGTTCTTTAATAGATATAGATTCCTACCATATATGTTTTAGTTGACTATTTGGCAGATAGCTAATTCAAAATTTTCCGATCCCTACGAAAAAAATGAAAGAAGCGAGCAACTTCTTTGTGATACTATCAATAAAAAGGAGAATTTTTGTATGCTTATCCCAGCTATAAGTTTTCAAGGAAATTGTGAAAATGCAATAAAATTTTATCAAGAGGCGTTAGACGCTCAAATTAAGTCCATCGTTTATGCGAGTGAAGCACCGATAGATTCAGGCTTAGATCCTGAGATGCCTGATGATTTCATTATGGACTCAGAAATCATCATCGACGGTCAGAGAATCATGATGACAGACGGCAGACTAAATAGACCAGCAAATGGTTTTTTCTCCTTTTGTCTTGTAAAAGAATCCGCTGATGAAGTTACTACTATTTTCAATAGCCTCTCGATAGATGGAAAAATAATTGATCCCCTTGCACCAGTGTTCTGGTCCTCGCTCTATGGTATGGTTGAAGATAAATACGGTATCACATGGATGATCATGACCTCGCATTAGCATACTGCCTTTTACTTACTACTCTTTTAGCTATTTTTTGTTTCAACAAATTGGGTGAATAGCTGATCGAACCCTTCTGTACATTATTCAAAATATCGATAACTCGTTTAAAATTCTTTTGGTATAATCTTCTTGTTAGGCCCGATATGTAAAAAAACATGTCATTTGTTGATCATATACTTAAAGAGCAGGGTAATTAACTCAACATCTTTGAATATAAGTGATAGCATTCAGTAAAAACTATTGTCTGAAAAAGCAAAACAGCATAAAGTAAAATATGGAGGATTCCCCAACATGAAGAATTTATTTATTTTAGAATTGACCTATCAAAAAGATTTAAGCCAAGTAGAAAAATTTCTTCCCCCACATAATCAATATCTACAAAAAAACTATGATTCAGGTCATTTTATCTGCTCTGGACGTAAAAATCCTAGAACAGGAGGAATCATATTAGCAAGTTTTTCCTCCAAAGACGAGGCACAATCTATTATCAAAGAAGATCCATTTTTAATTCATGGTATTGCTACTTATTCTATTATCGAATTTGTTCCTACTAAATTCAGAAGTGACTTTACATTTAATAGTTTGTAATGAGGGCGACTGATCCATATTGGTCGCTTTTTATTTCAATCAATTCCACTATTCTTCTATTAACAAAACGATTAACTCAATTCACTCACCTGAATTACCAGCAAGTGATGAGGAATGTTTTTCCGTTTATACACATAAATTAGACAATCGTATTTTTAACTCGTTTGCGTTTTAAATTAATCACGAAGCTTTTTTGTAAGAAAATTGATAATAGAATAACGAATAAACAAGTTGAATGAAATGACCGTATATGCTGAAGAATTAGTATAAGTGTCGAAGTCGTAGTAACCAAAAAAAATTGTAATCTTCCTGTGAGCTGCGAAAGATAGTCATGGTGCGGTTTTTCTATGCAGATTTCCACTATGGTCACACTTTTTTACCAATAAAAAATGACAAAAAGGAGCACTCCTAAGAGTACTCCTTTTTCATTATTTAATGGAAAACAGTAAGATACTAATCAGATCAACGGAGCTCTGATAGTAATGGTGTATCCCAAACCCTTCCAATGACTATATTGAATAACGTAGGTATATGAGTCGTGTCATAGAAGCACTTCTTTCGGTCAGGGATGTATTACTGATACCTTATCATGGCACATGGTATCGTCCAGAACTTATCCAATATCGTATCCAAAAAAAAGCAAGTAGATAAGTTATTTAAGGAATTGAAGATGATACACTTCAGTCATTAGGTTGTCTCAATTATGAATAGATGAAGATATTTGTTATTCAACGTTTCTTTAATCAGTGAAATTAATATTTAGTTAATAATTATGATAGATAGAACAGTTGAACGTATACCAACTATGTGGGTGCTTTGATTAAAAACTATACTTTTCCTTTAATTATTAACTGATGGTTAACTGATTAATATATTTCCAGAAATAATTAAAAACTTCTCAGGTCTAAGTTTTTTAATTTACCAGCTTTCAGGACTGTTCATTCTTATTTAATTTTGTGGCTAATAAGCTGATAATCATATTTCTCTCAAAATAATTGTCTGTAGATTTAAAAACTATCTCTAAATCATTCATATCAAAATCTTTTGACATTATTTTCTTTCTATATTCAAAGATTGTTTTCGGTAAATACTGAGCTTTAGTATAAAATTCAGCATCAGTCATTGAGTCACTATAATACTTTTGCTCAGGCCCTCCTTGAGGGTTTATACTCGCTAAAATAGCGACTGTCTGTTTTGCTAGATTGAGAAAGGATTTCGCATTTTCTACAGATATTTGTTTTCTGACTTCAGAATCCGCTAATTCTTTTGTAATATCACCAAACGCCTTCAATCCTTCATAAATATTATTATTAAAAATATTTATGCCATATAAGAAATCAATAGCTAAACCATAGGTGATATCATCTTTTTTTAAATACTGTTCAAGGAAAATGTATGCTAATCCAGTAGCAAAATCTTCTATGATACCGAACGAAACAGAAATTGATCGGACGGGATCAGTCTCAATAAAACTTTCACTATTTAGAAAACTTTTTTTCCCTTTAGGTAACAGATCAAAGCCAAAATCAGCACCCACTGGAATCTTTAAAAAGATAGGTGATAATTTTTCATCAATATCCTTTATCGCTAAATTAATTTCTATCTCTTTATACTTAACTGATGTTGCTTTTGTGATTCTGTCTAAAATAGATTTCAATTGTGATTTAAATAAGATGAGGAATAATAAAACAACAACAGGAAATGAAATACCCTCATATACTTTTAAAATAAATTCAATTAATCCCATTTAATTTCCAATCCTCTCCTACTGCTTATAGTTATAGTGTACTTTCCCCTTCCTTGATTATATCTAATATTTTTTGCCTATCCAATTGATATTTTTCTATAATATTAGGGTGTATATCGAGTATATTTTGTGAATTGATAGTTCTGTGTGGCAATCCAGAAAACGCGATATAGCATCTCTCCTTTGTCCATAATTCTTCATCATTGCCAATAAAATCCGTGATTTTAGGATAATATTTTTTACCAACTTTCGTGTTAACGTTTTTTAAATACGTATATAGTAAAAAATCCTTGTATCTATTTTGGTTTGCGTAAGTATTTTTAAAATAATAGTTTTTAAGGCTTTTCAAAAAGATGGTAGTATATATAAATTCGTAAATTTTCCGAATGATAATCAAATTATATCCATAAGTTATTCCAACAGAGCGAATTAATTGCATTTCTAAAGTAGAATAGCCTCTGATATGTTTAGTAGTTTTTACATAAACCTTTGCCTTTTGATATTTCTGAGACATAGTATTGATTTTCCTAAATTGACTTATTTTGTATTTTAAGAATTCGAATGAAAAAAAATTATAGGTGTTTTCTCTAATCCTATATGTTCTGTCTTCCATATCAACAAGCATATTGAATATCTCAGAATCAATTTTATTGAATGGCACCATATTAATTGAAGGTTTAAACGCCTCCAAAAGATCATTTATATTCTTGATTTTAAATTTTTCAGAAGTTATTTTAACGATTCCAGTTACAAACAATAAGACAGAAATACATTGGAAGAAAAGCTTCACATCCTCAAAAGGACAATCTATTCTTGTTGACAGATAATTACTTAACTTAAAGCTAGTCAATAAAATGGATGAAATAATATATACAATTCCATATTGAAAATTGATAACAAAAAGGTAATCCAACACCTTATACCTGATTTTAGTTATTATTTTCATTTTAGAGTCGTCAGGCGTTAGTACTTCCAAAAAAAGAAAAGTGCTAATTATCAAAAATAGAATTGTAGTAATAATATTAAATATTTTCAAAAAACCTATTCCAAATGTAGTAAGATATAAAATAATGATTTTTTGATTTTCTCTGAAAGAGGAATAATTGAAGATAGTTATGCACGCGAATATATATAGAAAAAAATAATTATTTCCAAATAAATCAGACATTGTTCACCTCACACATTTGATAAGAATTTCATGTAACTTAAGGGCATACCCTTAAGTTACATATCTCATTCATTATTATACCAGTATCTCTTTGTAACATATAAGGGGGTAACACAACAATTTTAAATGAATAGCTACAAGTAACCATCGAAGCAAGTTTTCGTACGACACCTGCAAAAGTGATAGCGCAGCTAAAATTTTGATGTTAGTTTAAAAAGAGTGGAGAATAAATAATATTTCTCATACATTGCCATGGTTCAAAAGGATAAAACAGTAAGAATTAGAAATATTCTTTATAGGTATCTTTCAATAATATTAAAATTCAAAAAAAAAACAAATCATTGAAACATAAAAAAATATATCTTTAGAATCACTCTTAAAGTAAAATAAAAAAACTTCAAATGCTGGTATATCAACATTTGAAGTTCATACTATATGATTACCCCACAGACCCTTCCAATGAATCTTTTGGGAATCAAAGGAAAGAAATAGGCTTTATATAAAGATTTCATTTAACAAATTGCAATAGACTAACCGTGTACATTATCAGATACTATCATCGAGAACATAGCCAATATCGTAACCAAAACAGCAGGTAGAGAAGTTATTTGGAGATTCAAATTAATTCCATTGTTCTCATGAATTTAATCTCATGTCTGATTAATAAAGATAGTCAATACCTTAATGTTTTAATGTACATTCTATAATAGCTCACATGGAACATTTTTCTGATCTTATTCAAATTGCTAGCATACTTTTAATAGAATACTACAAAAATATTTTAACTTCTTTTTTCTTCAAACTATAACTTACTTTTCCAATCAAAGTTAAGTCCCATTAATATCTTAATTTCATCAATGGTAATTACAGATAGTTTAGCTTCTAAAAGAGAAAACTGAGTTTCAATCTCATTTTTAAATTTACTAATCTCACGTTTGTTTAAAAAATTAGAGATTAAAAAAAACAACACAAAAATCTTCTTTCTAGAATTTCTACGAATAATCAATTTCGATTGACTCATTTGTTGTGGCGATTTTGCTTCATAATAAAATGGAAGCTTTTCCCCAAAATCCATAAAAGAATCATCTAGAGGAATCGAAACCGAGTTATTATATACACGTTCATTATGGGCACAAATATTTCTATATATCGTCAAAATTTCTAAACTTCTAGAAAAATTTAAACTAATTATTTCAAAATCAACTTCACTAGTGGTTTCTTCAATAAATTTCAACCTTTTAAGTATATTTCTTTTTACTTCTTTTGTTTGAAATAGATAAAACTTACTGATATTTCCAAAAGTTAAAAAGTTCATTAATATCCACATTGGAACATAGCCATGCTTACTTGAGTATCTTTCAAGAGATTCGCTTTTACTTTTTTGTTTAGCTAGCGTTGAATACACTATTGATTTAAAAGAATCGTAATATTGTTCTTTATCAACCTTACGAAATTTTGCTCCTTGTGGTGTCTTTCTGCCATTAGAATTATAAAAGAGCGGTTCTACATCTCCACCAAAGTAAAAATTTCCGGGAACAGTGTCATGTACTATAGTATTCCTTATTGCATTCCTATTTTGATAAGATTGCTCATAGTGTACATCCAAATCAAAATAACATCTTCTCAAATATTCATTATCTAAATGAAGATTCTTGCGATTAGCGTATGGAATATTCGTATTTTTAGATTGAACTTCATAAAAAGCTTGAGTAAAAGCATTTTTAAGTTGTTCTTCTATTTTTAACAAGTATTCTAGTAGTTTTTTTCTGAGTGTATCATCAAACTTATATAGAGCTTCAAGTTGATTAGGTGTTGTCTTGATAGAAGTTCCATCAGGCAATTGCTTTATTTTGTACTTTTCGGGATTATTCGTAAACAAAAACGGATCTTTATAACCATTTATCAAATTATAATAATTATACTGATTTAAAACGCGCCTATGTGAACTAGTACTAATTTCCATATCTCTGTATCTCAGTGTGTTAAACCGTTGGCTTGGCGTCTTATAGATTTTTTCACTCATCTAATACATATCTCCCAAAAAAATGGGAACAACCCGCAGGTTATTCCCTCGATCATTATTTATACCTTCATTATACCGAGCTTTTCAAAAAAGTCAACTATTGCTATTTATACTAAATAAAATAGTTTCCAAACTAAGCAAATGATAAAGTAAGACTATAAAGAAGTAAATTTTTGGATACTTTTTTATTAGTTGTAGTCCGTTATTCAAATTAATCATTTTTCATATTGTGAAATAAATAGCTCTAACTCTTTAGCTGGAGTAGTTAAACTTAAATTGGAGATATAAGCTTCATCAATTATTTCACTTTCATCAAATTCATCTATTAACCAATCAGAATTCCACAATGAAAATCTTTTAGGATCAGAAATTTTTTTGCACAGTTTTGCGCTATAAAGTTTCTCTCGTGAATGAATTAAAGAAAGCCTTTGTAGCCAAATCTCAACCATATCAGTATTAGGAGTATTAACAAACTTTCTTAAGATTTTATCCAAATATAAGTTAATCTTTTCTACAGCAATAAACTCAAAAAGCTTTCCTAAAATCACAATACAGGCTTCCAATGTTCTAGGATTATTTTGCATTATATTAACTATCATACTAATTAATTGATTGATATCATCTGGTCTTTTACTTAAAGCAGAAATTCTGTGTCTATAAACCTCACTTAGCGCTTTGCTTAAACTTCCACAATTTGGGTATTTATCTCCTAAAAGTTTTATCTGCAACAAATGCTTTTGAAGATTAAGCTTAAATTCCCATGTACTATTATTTTTTTCTATAAAACTTGAGTGTGTAAGATCCCAATAAATTTTATCCGGCTTAATTGCTTCTATGATTATGTTATCTGATAAGAATGTTTTATTTGGATTTAATTTTAAGTTTAAATCTGATAATACCTCAGACAATAATCTGATAATCATTTCAGCATGATCTTTTCGAAGTGAGAAGATTCTGTAGTCATCTCTGTAGCGAAGTATTTTAAATTCTTCAATACCGCTCTCTTCTATTCTATTCAATAACAATTTATCAGCATACCCTAGTACTATTTCAGCTATAAAATCCATCAATACACTACCTTGAGGTATGCCATTTGTTTGACCATGTTGTAAATACTGTATTTTAGAATCTATTAAGTTTCCTACGCCTTGAGAAGGTTTTCTATGGGTTTTAGCCCATTCTTTTGAGTGAATTGCCCAAGGGATGGTATGAGTATATATTGAGCCATAGCAATCCGTAATATCTGTATGAATACAGTAGTCATATTCCAAAGCGTAATTGATTTGTGCTTGCTCAAGATTCTCCCACCAATTTAAAATAGTTTCCGCAGTATCACTCTTCGAAGAAATCGATTCCACTGGAAGCGATATACATTCAATTCGCTTATCAGTTTGGAATTCTTCAAACTTATTTTTGATGTGCCTCCAATTGTTTTGTTGTGTAATTACGTTTACCAAGTCTACATATACTACTGGATGTAATATTTGAAGAGGTCTCCAAGCGTAATTTCCATCTTTGTTAGCTAATATTCGATGATTAACGTCAACTGCTTCAGATAGCGATCTCTTATGTTTGACTAGTTCAGAAAATGGTTTGTCTTTTAATAAATCCACCGCTTTTCCTATACCTACTGATAAATTGATATAATTAGGCAAAGACGTATTAAAAAAGCTTTCTGGCTTTAATAAAAATTGTTTTGCTTCTTGATTATCCATTTCTAATATGCTTTTTCTAGTACTATTCAAATTCAAAATCTCCTAGATAAATAAAGTTGTAATACAAAAGTATACCCTAACGTTACATATCTCATTCTTTATTATACCAGTATTTTTCCATGACACATAAGGGTGTAACATAATAATTTTAAACGAAATGACTACAAGTAGTCATTGAAGCAAATCTTCATAAGACACCTGTAGAATATCTTTGATGGCTTTCAATTGATCCAATTTAATGTATTGGCGGCCACCTTCCATCTTAACCAACGTTTCCCTAGTTTTAGCAATTTTATGAAGCTGTAGGTCTCTAATCAGCTCGGTTTGACCAATTCCTTTTTCTAATCGGATTCGTCTAATATTGCTACCGATTACATTTTCTTTATCAATAATTTTTTCCTCTTTCAAGAATAGCACACCTTTTGGACTAATGTAGTGACCCAAAAAAGTTAGACTTTTATGGAGTGGAGAAATCCACTCCTTTTTTGTACGATAAGATTAACTGTTAGACAGCTGTTTTTACAGCTTCTCGAAACTGAACCGGACTTCGCCAATTTAATTTCTTTTTGATGCGTTTATGGTTGTAATAATAGATATATTGGTCAATTTTTGTTTTCAATTCATCTAAACTCCGATAGACTTCTCCATGAAAAATCTCTTGCTTTAATAAACCAAAGAAGTTTTCCATAGGTGAGTTATCTAAACAATTCCCTTTACGAGACATACTCTGGAAGATTTTATGCTGCTTCAATTTATTCTTATAAGCATTCATTTGATAGGCCCATCCTTGATCTGAATGGAAGGTTCTACGAAATGGACAATCATTTGTCATCTGGATTGCTTCTTCTAATCCTTCCATTATGGCTAGTGCGTTTGGTTTTTCAGAAATCCGATAAGATAGAATTTCACTATTGTAGAAATCCATGAAAGGATCTAAATACAGCTTTTTCTGACGAACGACACCTGTGGTGTCTACTTCATAATACTTAAACTCTGTGGTATCAGTTGTAATTTTTTGGTGACAGATATTTGTATAAAACCGACGATGAATACGATTTTTGGCGACAGTGCCAACCTTCCCACGATAAGAATTGTACCGTCGAGATTTTCGAGTATAAGACTTTACTTCGATACCTAGTTTTTTTATCAGACGTTGAATCTTCTTTTTATTGACATGAATCCCTTGATTCTCTAATTCTTTTTTTAGTCGCAGACAGCCATAATCTTTATGCTCTTTGCGAATTTCAAGCATTTTTTCTTCAATTTCTTGGTCTGGGTTTGGTCTGTCAAACCGTTTCTGCCAATACATATAGGTTGCTTTAGGAAATTTCAATGTTTCAAGAAGCTCAACTAGTTTGAATGATCCTCGGAGGCTGGCGATGATTCGTGCGATTGATTCTTGCGTCTTTGCTGGGCTTCCTGTTTTCGCAGCTTCCTCAACTCTTTTAAAAAGGCATTCTCAATTTGAAGGGATCGGACTTGCTTTTCTAATGCCTTGATACGATCGCGTTCTTCAGTTGTTGTATTTTCTTTTTTGTTTTCTTTTTTTCTAGTCAAAGTAAGTGGTCGCCCTTTCTCTTTTGAGAGCCCCTCAATACCTGCTTCTCTGAAATTACGCATCCAATTGGCAATAAGCGCAGGGTTGTTCATTTCTAAAGTACTAGCAACTTCTCGATAGGACATCTCACTTGTTTGATATAACTCTAGCGCATTTAACTTAAATTGAACAGAATATTTCTGATTTTGATGCTTTCTCAATAGACCTTCCTCTCCGTATTCACGATAGACATTCACCCAATTACTTACTTGAGACTTGCTTGAAATACCGTATTTGTTGGCAAGATACCGATATCCGCCCACGCCACTAAGATATTCTTTAACGATTTTTAGTTTTAATTCAAAAGGATATTTTGCCATACAAATAACGACCCCCAAAAGTTAGATTTTTTGGTCTAACTTTTGGGGGTCGCTTCATAAAATTAGTCCTTTTTCTTATTAATCTTAAAGATTCGGTATTCTACAATGGGACTAGTATTAGTCCACATCCAATTTTAAGGAGGAATTTTTTTGAAGAAATTTGCAATCATTCTAACTTGCGCTTTACTCATCGGAACTATAAGCGGGTGTACCACTTCTGACACAAGCTATACAAGTACGGAAACTAGTACAGCAACCTCAGAAAAGAATTACCCAATACATTTTTTTCCGGTTCCAGATAGATTTGAAGCTTATTATCATGATAAAAAACTAGATGTTACTTTATCAGAAACTGAATCTACTGAAAAGATTTTGCCAATTAAAATTGAAAGAAATCATGACGATATAAAACTAAAAGCTGATCTTCCCTTACTGAACAGCACACTAATTGATAGACATGAAAATATTAAAGTTAATATTGAAAAAGTAGCATTAGCACAACTTTATACTGAAAAAGTTGAACAATTTTTTGAGGCTGGTGCCAATAAAGACTTTTCAAAAATAAGCGGTTATTCGGATAACTTTTTTAATGAAACCCAAGATGAAATCATGAACTCAACTTTTATGGCTGAAGATATGTACAATATGACATTAAAAAAAATAAAAGCTTACGACCATCCGTTAAATCTGACACTAAATAATGGATTGCTTTCTTTTGTATTAGCAGGTTACGTTGACTATGAATATTCACCAGATTATTTGGAGAAACCTCTTCAACACGAGAACAATGATATTAATTTTAGAATTGTCTACGAGTCAAAAAGTAAAACATGGTTAGTTGATCAATTAAGCACTACAAACACTAGGTTCCATGAATTACCTAATCCTGAAAGTGAAGTTGATATGGTCATTAAAATCTCCCAATAAAAGAAGCGTTGAAAGAATGAGCTCTTCTTCAATGCTTCTTTTATTGATTCAATTTGCATTATTATCTGAACGAGTAATCTGATTTGTAAGCAGTTGTAAAACTCCTTGTGGCGGATAATAGAATGAGTATAACGATTCTACATTGATATAATATATATTAACAAAAATAGTTTTTATTCACTGCAAACTAAGACAAGATTCACTATACTCAAGTAGTAACCGATTGGTTAAATTGGATTTACAAAAAGACACCGATGGAGCCTCAAATTACTCCACATGGATTTAGACATACTAACTGTAGCTTATTGTTCGAAAGTGGTGCTTCGATAAAAGAAGTACAAGAACGATTAGGTCACAAAGATATTAAAACTACCATGAATATCTATGCTCATGTCACACCACAATCTGTTAAGAAAACAGGTGACCGATTTGCAAAATTTATGGGCGAAGAATTCCAAACGTAGCCAACTATTTAAAATACAAATAAAAAAATGCTCGAAACGCTTTAATATCAACGTTTCGAGCAATGAAATAGTTATTACCCCACAGACCCTTCCAGCAAAAGGCTAGCTTTTTCCAGAGCTTCTGACAAGCTATAATCGTTGGTATATCAGCATTCTAGATTTTTTGTGAATGCTACGAAATTCTAGTAATTTTTGTCAATTGTAGTTAGTTTTGATTTAGTTTCAAGCTGTTTTACCCAGAAAAAATAAGGATATTTTGGATAAGTTTAGTAAGAAAATTGCGAGCTAGAACGAATACTAAAAATGGAAATCACTTATTTTTTCAAATAATTTAAAGTTTCTCCACTTTAAATTTTATTATGCTTTTTTAAGTACTTCCATTAGAGGTAAAACTTCCAGATTTCCATCAGAAGTTTTTTCTACAATAAAGTGTTGATTTTTATTATCTGGAGTGTTATTAGCAATTTTATGCGCCATAATTAAAGCTTCTATATATTTTTCAACTTCTTCTGGAGAAAGTTCTTGATCAATAGATGCAATGATTTCCCCCGCATCAGTTTTAACTTTAATAACAGCATTTACGGGCTCCGGATCTTTATTGGCGCGTAAAATTTTAATATTACTTTTTCTAATTTTTTTTACTATAGTAACTAAACTATTTTTTAAAACATCATAGGCTGCGGGCATTAATACCCCTCCAATTAACATATTAAACAGGTTATTGTTTAATATGATCTCAATTCCGTCAAATATAGAATTCTTGATACCACGTTGCTCTAAGAAAAAGATTTCCATGTTATTTTCTTCAAAAACTTTGTTTCAATTCTGTTCTCTCCTCCGGAGTGAGAAACATATTACCATTCATCAAGATCAACCTATTATAATTTGATTTTTTTTCCATAATTGCTATAACCTCTTTTCTAGCTAAATTTATTATTTATTCTTATCAACATCTTTTGCTTTTGAGTATTTATAAAACAAAACGGCTATTACTATTCATTTTTGAATTTCTTATTCAAGAACTTTACCTTACTTATCTGGAAAAGGAATATTACTGCTGATTAATAACATATTACTAAAATAACAGAAAGCATTATGCCGGTAGATGTTAGATAATAAAAGCAGTATACTAAGATTATTACAAAATCAAGGAGTCTATACAAAATGAAGAAATATGATAATAAAGTAACGATGTTAGAAGATTTTGAAATAAGAGGTTTATGGTACTTACCTGACTCAGATTTAAATGATGGTATTTACGGAACTTTAACATTTACTCCTAGTATAATTTCATTAAAGTTAATGGGTAATTTTAGAGACTTATTTGATCAGAAAAATTTAGTTGATGATAAAGTAATCTACGGATTTTCCGAAAATGGGAAATATATATATTTGGACAGTTGCTTTATTACTAAACAAACCAACAATATGCCCGGTATTGGAATGTCAGAATATCAAGCAAATACCTTACTTATTTCTTCCCAGCCAATTTCTTTAATCAGCGACTTAATTATAACTAAATATAATTTTTCTTTTGATTCTTATGACAGTTGGGATAAAAATTCTCCAATTAAAATATTTATGAACACACCAGAAAACTCTGAATCAATTAATTACTCAAAAGATAGCTTAAAATCAATTGAAACTTCTCAGTTAATAAAAAATGATACAATGAAGTTTTCAAAAAAAGCTGTAATATCACGCAAACATATTGATGGATTTATAAAAATGGAAATATCTCTAAAAAAATATTTCGAAATAAAAATATTAAATAACAATGCATATTCTTTTGATAAATTAATAGATGATTTACTCAGAATCAATAATTTTTATTCAATATTTTTCGGAAGAAGACTAAATAATGAATCCTTAAAACTATTTACAGATTCACAAGAAATCTCCGTGTTTTTTAATCAAAGAATGTCAACTCCCAAAAAAATAGTTTTAGAATACGAAAAAATTCACGAATCAATTGATTTATTTTTTCATACATTTGAAAAAGAATACGATTCTTTAGAAGTAATTTTAAACATACGAGCTAATCAAGCTTTTAAAAATGGATTCGATTCTGATTTATTTATAGACACATCAAAAAATCTAGAAGTATTTGCAAGACAGTATTTAAATATAAGTCCTGAGCTACCTAGTAAATATGAAGAGATTAAAAATGAATTGTTTGATGTTTTAGATCAAAATCTAAATAAAAAAATCATTAATAAAGATGAATATCAGTTTTTTGAAAACAAAATAAATTTTGTGGGAGAACGAGCTTTGCGTTGGAAATTGACTAACTGCATAAAATTACTCCCAGAAGAATTGCTACTTAAATTATTTGGCTCAGAAAATAGAGCGAAAATAATCAAAAACTTCTGTAGATCTGTAGCAGATACAAGAAACTATCTAACACATGGAGATTCATTATCTAAGTATAAATCAGCTATTACGAATACAAGAGAGTTATACTATGCAACTTTAAAATTACAATGTATTTTAGATGTACTTATTTTAAAAAAAATAGGTTTCGATGAATCAATAATTGCAAAAAGTATAACTAGGTCCGATGGTCCATACCAAACACTTTTCTATTAAAGTTAATCTAGTAAAATGAAAGTAATTCTTTGAATCCACCAATACCTATATTTAATTATCACGTGATGAACTATAGCTAATTAATGATTTAGGTTAGCTCACTTTCGTTTTTTTCTACAGATGTAACCAAAATCAATATCACGCTAAAATAACTGATGATTCAAAAAGGTTACGTTAATATCTCTTAGACCAGTTTCTGGATCAATTAATTTACTGTCTACATCTAACAAACCAATTAGTGAAAGAATCATATTTCTAACTAGCTGCATCAATCTCAAAGTTCTTGACTCTAGTAATTGTGGATCAATAAAGTATAGGTCTGAATTCTCAACAAAAGAAAATGCTTTATGTTCTAAGAAATTCCGATAGTCAGATAATTCTTGCGCATCTGGTAACAAATAATTTCTTAATTCCAAATCATTTTCATCTCGATATTCTTTTCTCATCCAGTAAAGATTAAAAAGAAATGTATTCTTATAATCTAACAGTTTATACCCATTTGAATCGCTGCATTTCCAAATGCTATTCATGTTAACTCTTCGTTCATTATTATTCGGTGGAATTAATTGAAAATGTTTATATAAGAAAAATGATACCTTATCGAAAAACGAGAATAATAAGCAGAAGATATTGGCTAATTCATAATGATTTTCATTATCTTTGACAAGATGTTCGTATAAACCTTCTCTTAAGCCGATAAAATTGTTTAACATATTGATCAACATTACTTTAGATGTTTCTGGTATCCGTCTAGCTGTGCAAAATTCATTAATTCTTATATCAAACTTTGCTTCTTCGAAACACCAATAGTCATTTAAAAAATTTAGATATAAAACATTCATTACACACCAATTTTCATAACTTTCGTCATTAAGATCAATCGTCATTAATAAATTTGAGGGACTGTAATGGGGATCGCCTCCTTGAGCAAGATTAGCTAAATATGACTTCTTTAAAGTATCGTATCTCAACATTCGAGTAAGGAATAGTTCTTCACCATTTTCTATTTCAGATATATCAATAGACCAGTATTCATCGTGTATATAGTTAAATATCTTATCTTGTTCATCAAAATCAATAAATGGTGAATGTTTCTCTAGGCAAAAAGCTCTATTGCCTCTAGCCATTGAAAAATCATAATCAAGTAGTATTGCTTTATTAAAATAGTGTAAGGCATCAATTGTTCTAAAATGATTACTTAATTCATTTCCTAAATTCACATAACATCTTTTCATTATTTCATCAATGAAGGCTTCATCGTATCCCAAAGTATCTAAATTATTTTCGAAAATCTTTATCCCTTGCAGGTAACAGTATATTGGATAATAGTAATCATTAGCATTTCTAAATATATACTCAATGTAGTTTTCTTGATTCAAGTTAGTATTTTCTTCGTAATACTCCGAAAAAAACAAACCCAAATTGTACAGAAAAGATATCTCCTCAGCCAGACTATTAAACATGTATATTTCTTTTTTGTATTGGTCAAACAATTTTTTCAAAAATTCAATTTCGTTCGAATTATCAAACATTTGATTGTAGTCAACTCGTATTTTTTCCATGTGTTTAGCACCTCGATTCTTTGTCAGTATAATTATCCTCTTGTATCACTACTAGCAATTAGTAATAATTTCTATTGTCTTTTGAATTTTCTGCTTGTTATATTTTAGATTAATTCTATTATAGTTTGATTGAATTAATTAATAAAGTATTCTCCTGAATATTTGTAAGATGAAAATAGCCTCACTATAAAATTTATGAAAGGAAGAATCATCGTGAAAACAAAAATGAACATACTAAATAGAACCTTAAGGGTGCTGATGGTCTTTGTGACTATTATCAGCACCCTTTTTACTTCTTCCATCCCTACTTTTGCCAGTTCACTACGTTTAGATGAGCCGACAAATTATTATTATACGGGAATTAGTCCTAACACAGGCTATGCCATGACTCATAACATCTACGTACTAAAAATGGACGGCAAAAAAGTCTTCTGCATTGAATCTGGCATCGTAGCGAATGGCGGCGAAGGCTACACACCTGAGTCCTATATCAGTACAAAAAAAGTTAAGCTATCAAAAATTGCTTATTATGGGTATACAATAACTAATCAAAGTCACCACGACTATGCCGTAACACAAGCTATGATTTGGGAAGAATTAGGAGACCAACGTCAAAGTACAACAATTCCCAACTATGACCAACGCAAAGCTGAAATCATGGCACTTGTTAATCGGCACGATACCCTCCCCTCTTGGAATGGACAAACAGTCACCGTCAAAGTGGGAGACTCCGTTACGATAACCGATTCAAATAATGTGATAGCGGATATGAGTCTAGAATCAAACAACACCAATGCAACCTTAAAACAAAATGCTAATAGTTTAGTAATCACTCCAAGTAAAGATGCTAACAATGGTAGTATTACCTATCGCAAAGTTCCGCAAAATAAAATTGGTACGTCCATTGTCTACCGTAAGCCAAACGAACAATCCATGGTGGAGTTTCATTTAGAAAGTGCCAAACAAGCCAGCGTGAAAGTGAATGTGATTAAACTAGGCAATCTTCAAGTGACTAAAATTGATGAAGAAACTGGCAAACCTTTAGCGAACGCAAAATTGAAATTTGAATATAGTGGTATCTCAAAAGAAGTGGTAACTGACTCAAACGGAGTAGCTACGATTAAAGACATTCCCGAAGGAACCACAGTCACCGTTAGTGAAGTAACTGCACCTAACGGCTATGTGAATAAAGGTGAAATTAAAAAAGCCACTATTAAACCCAATGAAACCATTACGGTAACACTTGGCAATAAAGAACAATTAGGGCAAGTACTGCTTGAAAAGTCTGGTAAAGACTTTGGCACGTCTATGCCCAACAAGTATTATTCTTTGGGTGGTGCTGTCTATGATATTTACCAAGATGATGGTACCAAGATTTCAACCATGACTACCGATACTAACGGTAAAGCGACCTCTGTTCCCTTGAAGCTTGGCAACTATTATGCCTTAGAAACCAAAGCACCTGCTGGTTACCAATTAAATAAAGAGAAAATCCCTTTTGAATTAAACTACGCTGATCAAACCGTTGAAATTACTTCTACCTCAATTACCCAAGTAGAAGTCGAACAAAAAGGAAATGTGACCTTAATTAAGGAAGACTCTAAAACAGGTGCTAAGGCACAAGGTGCTTCAACATTAGATGGCGCTGTTTATGAACTACGCCGGACTTCTGACAATCAATTAATCAAAGAAGTAACGATAAAAGATGGGAAGGCAGTTGTTTCTGGCATTAATCTTGATGATTACTATTGGATTGAAACGCAAGCACCCGAAGGTTATGTAAAAGATACAGAAAAACATCCTTTCCAATTAAAGTATGCAGGGCAAACCGTTGAAACAGCTGTCCAATCGACAACGGTCAAAGAAAAAGTCATTACTGGTAGCTTTGATCTAGTCAAATTTGGGAACTATGGCTGGTTGACCAACCTCTTTAGTGACAAAGAAATGAAACCGCTGGAAAATGTTGAATTTAGTGTCTACAGTGATACAACAGGGAAATTAGTGCAGAAGGGCTTGACTGATAAGGAAGGCTACTTGAAATTTGCTGAGTTACCTTATGATACGTACACCGTAAAGGAAACAAAAACACCCGAAGGCTACAAAGCAACCGTTGATTTCAAGGTGACCATCCATGAACAAAATGAAACACACCACTATGTAATTGAAAATAAGGTCATTGAAGAAAAACTAAAAGTGGTGAAAGTAGACACTGAAACCGAAAAAGTGATTCCTCGTGCGGATGCTGGTTTCCAGATTAAAAGCCTACAAACGGGCAAATTAGTCTCTATGAACAAATTCAACGAAGAAGGAAAAACCGATACCTTCTTTACGAATGAGGAAGGGTACCTGCTACTTCCAGAAGCCCTGTCTTATGGCGACTATGAACTAATCGAAATCCAAGCACCAGAGGGGTATGTTCTAGCGAAAGAATCAATGACGTTTACAGTTGACGGTTCCCACAAAGACGGCTTAATAGAAATCCGCTTCAAGGATTATTCTCAAAAAGGTATGGTAGATTTTACCAAAACAGGACAAACGCCGATCGGTGTGGAAGTAAAGGAATCAGATTATGGACAAGTCTACGAATTTCAATATGATTACACGCCAATTGCTGGTGTGACTTATCGCATTGAAGCCATTGAGGATATTACAACCAATGATGGTACAACTCGTGTGAAAAAAGGCGAAACGGTGGCGACCTTAACCACCGATGAACAAGGCACATGGCAATCACCAGAATTATATCTTGGCAACTATCAAGCGGTGGAAGTATCCGCGCCGAATGGCTTCATTGTCGACTCTACCCCCATTTCCTTTGAATTGAAATACGCTGGACAACTAGTGGAACTTACGTCTACTTCCCTTACTGCGACAAATGATTTCCAATCTTTAGACATTCAACTATTTAAAAATGAGGAATCAATCACGGATTGGAAGGAGAATAAGCCCCAATTTGAAGCTATTAAAGGTGATGGGCAAGTGTTCGGACTCTTCACCCGAGAGGAACAACAGTTGTCAGATAAGTTACAATTACCAGCAGATTCCCTAGTCGACTATCAAACGGTAAAAGATGGCGTTGCAGCTTTTGATGTTAAATTGCCGGAAGGAAAGTATTATTTGAAAGAGTTGGACGCTGGAACAAATCATGTACTGGATGAGACGGAATATGACATTGAATTTGCAGCGGAAGATAATCACACTACCTACCCAATTCACATTTATAACGATACAGTTGCTTATGGTAAAGAGACTTTAGAACGAATTGCCCGCCACCCACTCTTGAACAAGCTACATTTCAATACCTTCACTCTAAAGAAAGTCAATGAACATGCCAATTTTGAGAAAGAAAATGGGCTGACTTTCACTTACGATACCTTAGGAACGGGTGCCATCTTCTCTCTTGAAAATAAAAATGGTGAAGTTATGCAGGAAGTGGCGATTGATAAAGATGGCTTAGGCATATTTGAAACTATCCCTGTAGGCACATTCTATTTAAAAGAAAAAGCGCCATCTTCTGACAAGCTTATTTTGTCTAAAGATGAAATTCGTATTGAATCAACGAAAGATGGGATCAAAGCCTATGACAAAGACAATCAATTATTAGGTGAATCACCTGCACCATCAGAGGAAATCGAAGAACCCATTCTCTTTGAACTTACCAATTACTTGAAAAAAGGAACAGCTGAATTAACCAAAAAAGATGTTTCCACAGGAGAGATATTACCCAATACTGGTATCCGGATCTTAAATGACAAAAAAGAAGTTGTTGTTGAGGGGCGTACCAATGAGAAAGGTGTATTTACATTTGAACAGCTCCCTATTGGCACCTATTACTTCCAAGAATTTGACGCACCAGACGGTTATCGCTTGGATGAAACTCCTCTGAAATTTGAAATCAAAGAAGATGGAAAGGTGGTGAAATGTGAGATGACAAATCAAAAACTTGAAACGCCTAAAAGAACTGATCGTTTCCCAAACACTGGTACAACTATGAACAAAAACTTATTAGTTGTAGGATTTGTAGCTGTCACAAGTGCATTAGGATTATTCTACGCTCGCAAGAAAAAAAGCAAAACAACTAATTAGATGCCTATTTACTTTCCCCATTCTATCCCTGCTATCGTGATCTTTTCTTATATGGAAGGATCACTTTTTTTATGGAAAGGAGAATGCTAATGCCCCCTATTCGTTCACCCACTGACAAAGCATGTTTGAGAATCACTCTATGATTAAAGAAAGAAACGAGGAAAAAGACAATGGAATTAAAATATGTGATCCCCAATATAGAAAAAACCTTTGGAATCTTAGAATACGCTGGTGAAGATAAAGTGGAACAGCGTCGAATCAACGGCAAACCTACCATTCTCTCACGTAGTTACAACCTATACTCTACGATCCAACGAGCGGATGATATTGTCGTTGTTTTACCTGCCGAAGCTGGTGAAAAATTCTTTGAGTCTGAAGAAAAAATACGCTTAGTTAACCCTAAGATTACTGCCGAAGGCTACAAAATCAATAACCGTGGTTTCACCAATTACATTTTAACCGCTGACAATATGGTAAAAGCCTAGAAAGGACAAGTGAATCATTATGAGATTAGCAGAAGGAATTGTTATTGAAAAAGAAAAAACCTTTGGCACATTGAAGTTTTCCGCCTTACGACGTGAGGTGAAAATTATAGATGAAGAAGGCAACGTGACCGAACAAGTCAAAGAACGCACCTATGATTTAAAGTCGAAAAATCAAGGGCGTATGATTCAAGTCAGTATCCCCGCTTCCGCTGGCGAAAAGAATTTTGAGTATAACGCCGAAGTAGAATTGATCAATCCTGTTGCCGATACCGTCGCTACTGCTACTTATATGGGTGCAGATGTGGATTGGTACATTAAAGCAGAGGATATTCTTTTAAAACAAAAAAAGCCACTAACTGAGAAGCAACCCACTAAATAATTCATAGGAAAGGAGACTTATTTATGAGTTTTGAAGGCAATCAACTCGCTATGGGATCAATTATCGGGTTAGATGATTTTTTCAAAGATATTGAAAAGACACTATCCTCTGAAGCCACACTAAATCCTGAACATTTGATCATGGAATTAATTGAACATAGTTTTAAAAAAAGGGGAGAAATTGTCAGTTTGGTTATGAGTGAAGCATATAGTAAAACGCAAATATCAATAAGCTTTAATTTCGCTATCGGTACAGAATCATTAGAAGAATTAGTGATTATCTATCTCGGTTATCAAGAAGAAGCATAAAGGAGAAAAACAGTTATGAGTAAAACTTATTTAGTGACCTCGATTCTGGGAAGAGATGAATTTGAAAACGACATCGAACGTTTGGTGAAACCTGAATTTCGCTTTTATGCGGACGATATCTATGAAGAAATCAGTGAAAAATGGAAAGAAGCAATCGAGGAAGGCAGTCAGCTATTCACTTATCCAACAGTTGACGCTGAAAAGACCCTTGCTAATCAAGCAGTTGCGTTTAAATTTAATGTTGAAGATGAGGACATGATGTTAACGATTCGCTATGCAGGCTGTGATGAATAATCATCATTGGCATTATGGCGGAAAGGAGGTATTTTTATCTTTAAATACAAAGGCAAACGTATTCGAGCCAGCAATAAAAACTTGCTTTATCATACCATACTGGGCGATTTTGTAGTGATTGCTCTACTCGTATTACTTCCCTTTCATTTACACGCCATCTTGCAGACAAATTGGGAAACAGTCACCTTGGCAACGATTGTCTCTCAACTCCAAACACCCTACTTTTGGGGCAGTCTCCTAACTGCCCTTTTTGTATGCCTACTTATTGCTGGTTTATTCTATCGCTACCGGATTGATGCTATTAGACAGCTGCAACACCGCCAAAAGTTAGCTCGTATGATCCTACAAAATGGCTGGTATGAAGCTGAACAAGTTCAAAATGAAGGGTTCTTTAAAGACCTTCCCAGCTCGAAAAGTAAAGAGCGAATCACCCACTTTCCCAAGATGTATTACACGCTTAAAGACGGCTTAATCCATATCAATGTGGAAATCACCATGGGAAAGTATCAAGACCAACTATTGCGCTTAGAAGATAAACTAGAAACAGGTCTGTACTGTGAACTAGTTGATAAGATCTTAAAAGAGTCTTATGTGGAGTATACCCTACTCTACGATACCATTGGAAACCGCATTAGTATTGATGAAGTAACGGCTAGCGATGGGCGATTAAAGTTGATGGAATCCGTTTATTGGGCATACGATTCCCTGCCACATATGTTAATTGCTGGAGGTACTGGTAGTGGGAAGTCTTATTTTATTCTGACGATTATTGAAGCTTTACTTCATACCAATGCTAAGTTGTTTGTACTTGACCCCAAAAATGCCGACTTAGCTGATCTCGCTACCGTTATGCCCAATGTTTATTATCGAAAAGAAGAGATGCTAGCTTGTATCAATCGTTTTTTTGGCGAAATGATGGCTCGTAGTGAGGAAATGAAGCAGCACCCGAATTACCAAACTGGACAAAACTATGCTGCTCTTTATCTGCCCGCAAATTTTCTCATTTTTGATGAGTATGTTGCGTTTATGGATATGCTGGGTCGAGAAAGCCTTGAAGTCATGAGTAAATTAAAACAAATCGTGATGTTAGGTCGGCAAGCAGGCTTCTTCCTTATCTTGGCGTGCCAACGTCCAGACGCAAAATATTTAGCGGATGGTATTCGCGATCAGTTTAATTTTCGCGTAGCGCTTGGACGTATGTCAGAGTTGGGCTATAGCATGATGTTTGGATCGGACACCCAAAAGCAATTCTTTTTAAAACCAATTAAAGGACGCGGTTATGTGGATGTAGGTACGAGTGTAATAAGCGAGTTTTATACGCCACTTGTTCCTAAAGAGCATGATTTTCTAGGAGCAATCGGTCAATTAGCCACCAAAATGCAGGCTGAGCCAGTGGCGGACGAAGTGCAAGCCACAGGTTCAGGCTAGCATCGATTGGTGTGGCGCCAGCCACGCCAATCTTTTAGCCCCCGATATCTAACAGGGGGGCACAAAAACAACTAAAAACCAACAATTTTATACTGAAAACTCTTGTACAACAGGCGTTTTCAACGATTGAAGCAGATGTCAACTAACCATTAATAGTTTACATCTGCTTTTTTGATGGGAGGAATGTGCATGACAAACACCCTTGGATGGGTAAAAGAACTAAAAGACAAGCGACTAGCTTATGGACTTTCACAAAACAAACTAGCACTAGCAGCTGGCATTACGCGTCCTTACCTTTCTGCAATTGAAAATGGCAAAGCAGTTCCGACGGAACAAATCCGCTCTTCCTTGTTTGATACATTGGAGCGATTGAATCCAGATGCCCCACTGGAACTACTCTTTGACTATGTACGTATTCGTTTTCCAACAGTTGATGTGCCACAAGTGTTAGAAACGATTCTTCACCTGAACATGGATTATATGTTGCATGAAGATTTTGCCTACTACTCTTATACTGAACAGTACCGTTTTGGCGACATTACAGTGATGGCTTCGCATGATCCAACCAAAGGAGTGTTACTAGAACTCAAAGGCAAAGGCTGTCGCCAATATGAAAATTTTCTATTGGCACAACACCGAAGCTGGTTTGATTTCTTTAAAGACTGTTTGAATGCCCAAGGTGTTTTTAAACGATTAGACCTTGCGATTAATGATAAGACGGGACTGTTAAATATTCCAGTACTAGCCCAAAAGTGTCAAAGCGAAGAATGCATTTCACTTTTTCGCAGTTTTAAATACTATCGTAGCGGTGAGTTAGTCCACCGTGACGAAAAGACGGACATGGGCAATACGCTTTATGTAGGCTCATTAAAATCAGAAGTCTACTTCTGCATTTATGAAAAGGACTATGAGCAATACGCCAAGAATAATATTCCCTTAGAAAAGGCAGAGGTTAAAAATCGTTTTGAGATTCGCTTGAAAAACGAACGAGCAAGTCATGCGGTCATTGATTTATTGACCCGTCAAGATGTCGAAAAAACTGCCTTCGAAATTATCAATCGCTACATTCGTTTTGTCGATAAAGAAGAAAACAAACGGCGTAGTGCTTGGTCAATGAACCAACACTGGGCATTTTTTATCGGCAAAGATCGCGGTGCCTTGCGTTTAACAACTGAACCAGAACCTTATACGTTTGAGCGCACGCTAAACTGGCTGCGTCACCAAGTCGCCCCAACGCTGAAAATGATCGGCACAATCGATCAATTAAATCAAACAGCCATCTTATCTGAAATGATCCATGAAGCCAAGCTAACCGAAAAGCATGAAAAGCTGATCGAACAACAGTATTTAACCCGTGAAGACGTGATTCTATGAGTAGTCGCCTAACGGAAGAACTTGCCGCTCTCGGCTTTCTTTGTGGGATAGAAATGATTGTCTATAGCCAGAACACCGGAGCGTATACCATGTTGATCATTGAAGGAAGTCGTGCAAAAAATGAATCGCTCTATCGCTATGATTTTTACAAACAAACCTTTTACCAACATGGTTCACACAAAGTTACTGTATATGGCGAAAAGTTAACAGCCCCACAATTGTTAAGGCGTGTGAAGCAGTATTTGAAAAAACGCAAACACTATTTAGGAAAACAAGCACCATTTAAATAGCAGGATATACCGTGACTTCAATTATCAGAGGTCGCTTTTTTAATGAAAGGAGAATTTTTATTGATATGGTTAGTGATTAGTCTATTCTTACTGATTGAACTTGGTGTCGCCATCGGCATAGCAATCATGTGCTTATTTCAAGTCAGCAAACAAGTGAACGAACAAACGACCCAGATGAAACGGAGGAATACGGAATGAATTTTGGACAAAATTTATATAACTGGTTTTTAAGCAATGCCCAATCACTGGTATTGCTGGCAATCGTAGTGATTGGCTTGTACTTAGGTTTCAAACGTGAGTTTTCTAAACTCATTGGTTTTGTAATTATCGCGTTGATTGCGGTTGGTTTGGTCTTTAATGCAGGTGGCGTGAAAGACGTATTACTTAACTTATTCAATCGGATCATTGGGGCATAATAAATATTGAACAAACAAAAGAAATTTGATACGATTTTATAAAATGAGAAAAGGAGTTTTTATGGAAATACTGCCATCACTTATTATATCCCCTATCATTTCTTTGTTGGTTTGCTACATTACGATTTGTCATTCAAATAAGAGAAGTAAAGAAGCACTGGAAAAACAACAAAGAAACCATAGAGAAAACTTAGAACTCTCGGAAAAAAAGTATCAGGAACAACTAGCTATTAACGAAGAGAATGAGCGTTTAAAGCATTTACCTTATCTGTCTCTCGTTCCAAAACACAAGAAACATCGATTTAATGCTGAGATGATAAAGATAGATAACCCAAATCTATATTCGATTCCTTTTGAAATCATCAATAAAGGAGCTGGAACAGCCTTTTCTGTTTATCTAAACTATTTGAATGATGATAGTAAACCAAAAAATATCCATCACATTGCAGTTGCATTGCAGCAAGTTTTTGATGATCATTGTGATGTTCTAGGTGTTCGTGAACCTATCGATACGGATGTTTTACCTGTGGAAGATCAAACAGAGTTTTGCTTATATCTAAGTGCTGTAGATGAAAATTCTGAAACTGTAAATCCTACCTCAGATTTGAGATGGGAATTTGAAATTATTTTCTTTGATATTCAAGGAAGAAAATATTCGCAGAAGTATTCTTTTTATACATCAACAAGAGAAACAAGTGTTTTTAGGACAAAATCAGAAATGCCACAGCTTATAAAAATACCAAATAATATTTGACAACAAGTTAATTTAATACTCTTGTTGTCTTTTTATTTTTAATGAAGAAGGAAGTGAAAACTTAAAAATGCAAGTCTACGTTGCCAATCTTGGCAAATATAACGAAGGAGAACTAGTTGGTGATTGGTTCACACCACCTATTGATTATGAAGACATGGCAGAACGAATCGGCTTAAATGAAGAATATGAAGAGTACGCCATTCATGATTATGAACTCCCCTTTGAGATTGGCGAGTATACACCAATCAGTAAAATTAACCGGCTATGTGAAATGATCGAAGAAATAGAAGGCACACCAATCTATGATGAATTAAGTGAAATTCAAGGTATGTGGTTCAATTCTTTAGAAGAATTGTTGGAACATACCAACGATATAATTTGTTATACCGATTGTGATTCTATGGAAGATGTGGCTGCCTATTACATTGAAGAAACAGGCGTACTTGGAGAAGTACCAGCAACCCTACAAAACTATATTGATTATCAAGCTTTGGGTAGAGACATGGAACTTGGAGGGAATTATCTTGTTACTTCTCATGGGATATTTGAATACATTTCCTAATTTATATCCTTATACGTTATAATAACTGTAGCTGCTGTTACAGGAGGTGTTAGGTTGGTAATAATTAATGTATATGGAAAAATTCCTAAAACTTTGATTTCTGACAAGCTGAAAATTTATATTTCAAATATCCCTGATGATTGGAAAGAAGAAATCATTGAAGATGTACTAAAAGAAGTCCGACAACAAAAGTTCAATATACTAGAAGATGAAAAAAGATATGGTAAGACTCATAAATCTGATTACTCCTTATCCTATTTTCAAAAAATTGTTAAGGAAAATATAAAAGGCTATACTAAAAATAATATAGATTCGATTGAAAATTGTATCCAATGTTTGGTAGATAACATGATTCATCTATATTTTGATTATGAATATAGTGACATGCACTTTTTTGATTGGTCATCAAATTGTTTCGACGGAAGATTTTGTGAAGAAGATTATGCAGAAAAAGTTATTAATTTTATTAATTTTATTCACCATGATTTTCCAAATGAAATTCATATAGATACTGTCTATTCAAGTAATAATGACCATCTCCATCAATCAATCATCCTCTTTAAACTAGGCTTTAAAATAAATACAGGTTTTAACCATCTTAAAACTCAATCTGAATCTATTGCTAAATTGGTAAGTACTGGCAAAAAAATAGATAATTATATAAATTCAGAAACTGATTACTATAAATTTGACTATATTCTAAACAGTATATATAAAGATAACGATTATAATCAAAATCACTTTTTTAAAACATATTCTCTATTAGAATTAACTTTATTAGAGCCATATCAAAGAACTAGTGAAGTTGATAATCTTTTAGTCCCTTATTTAAATAAAAAATATGGCAATGAATCAACAAATGTCGCAAAAACCCTAAGACAAATGAGGAATAAAATTGGACACGGAGATTTCAAAGGTTTCAATAATAAATCAGAAGAATTTGCTCAAAAATATATAAAGCACTATTCTTTTGATTACTCAGAATATAGTAGATTGAATTGGATATTACTATATACTTGTTGCTTGCTTGATGATTTGCTAAGAAACATTCTTTTTAAGCAATTAACAAATTGACAAGTAACTACTATTAAGAGCATTCCTCTAAGAAGGGCTGCTCTTTTTCTATGCACTGAAGTAGAAAGGATGTGATATTTTGAAAAAAATCAGAAGTTATACCAGTATTTGGTCAGTAGAAAAAGTTCTCTATGCCATTAATGATTTACAGCTCCCCTTCCCTATTACCTTTACTCAAATGACGTGGTTTGTTGTGTCATTACTGGTGGTGATACTCTTTGGAAATGTACCACCTCTGTCTTTCATTGACGGGGCATTACTAAAATACGTAGGACTACCAGCAGCACTGACATGGTTCATGAGCCAAAAAACCTTTGATGGAAAAAAGCCTTATGGTTTCTTAAAATCAATCCTCAGTTATTGGCTTCGTGTCAAGGTCACCTATGCTGGAAAAACAGTTAAACTACAAAATCAGAAACTCAATGAAGCCATTACGATCGTTAGGAGTGAAATGTATTATGGCGTATCCAATTAAATATATTGAAGACAATTTAGTGTTCAATCATGATGGCGAATGTTTTGCTTACTATGAGCTGATTCCTTATAATTACAGCTTTTTAAGTCCTGATGAGAAATACCAAGTACATGATAACTTTCGTCAGTTAATCGCTCAGAATCGCGATGGTAAAATCCATGCTTTACAACTAGCGACAGAAGCCAGTATCCGAGCCACACAAGAAAGGTCAAAAGCCGAAGTCACCGGACGCCTAAAAGAGGTCGCCCATAAAAAAATAGATGAACAAACCGAAGCGTTAGTTTCTATGATTGGCGACAATCAAGTAAACTATCGCTTTTTTATTGGTTTTAAGCTGCTTTTAACGGAACAAGAACTTTCCCTAAAAAATGTACAGTCTAGTATCAAAACTGCTTTTCTAGACTTCTTAAATGGTGTTAATCACAAATTAATGGGCGATTTTGTTTCAATGCCTAAAGCAGAGATTGACCGCTTTGCGAAAATGGAAAAACTTTTAGCGAGTAAAATTTCTCGTCGCTTTAAAGCACGTGCCTTAGATAAAAACGATTTTGGCTATCTCATCGAACATCTTTACGGCAATCAAGGTACGCCCTTTGAAGAGTATGATTATCATTTGCCTAAGCGGTATCGGGATAAAGAAGTGCTCGTAAAGAAATACGATCTATTGAAACCAACACGCTGTCTCATCGAAGAAAAACAACGTTACTTAAAGCTAGAACATGAGGACAGTACCACTTATGCCGCTTACTTTACCATCAACTCAATTGTCGGTGAGTTGGATTTTCCAAGTAGTGAAATCTTTTATTATCAGCAACAACAATTTACTTTCCCGATTGATACCAGTATGAATGTAGAAATTGTTGCCAATAAAAAAGCTTTATCGACGGTTCGCAACAAGAAAAAAGAACTAAAAGACTTGGATAGCCACGCATGGGAAAGTGACAATGAAACCAGCACCAATGTGGTAGATGCTTTGGAATCAGTCAATGAACTAGAAGCAATCTTGGATCAAAGCAAAGAAGCCATGTATAAATTGAGTTATGTGGTACGTGTAACTGCGAAAGACCTGGACGAATTGAAACGGCGATGTGATGAAGTCAAAGACTTTTACGACGATTTATCCATCAAACTTGTACGCCCTTTTGGTGATATGCTGGGCTTACATGGCGAATTTATCCCAGCTTCGAAACGCTATATCAATGATTATATTCAGTATGTCACTTCGGATTTTTTGGCTGGACTTGGTTTTGGCGCGACACAAATGCTTGGGGAAAATGAAGGGATTTATGTCGGGTATAATCTCGATACTGGGCGAAATGTGTATCTAAAACCAAACCTTGCCAGCCAAGGCGTGAAAGGTTCTGTGACGAATGCTCTTGCGGCGGCTTTTCTTGGTTCCCTTGGTGGTGGAAAATCATTCTCTAATAATATGCTGGTTTACTACGCTGTGCTCTTCGGTGGTCAAGCCGTGATCGTTGATCCAAAAGCCGAACGTGGTAATTGGAAAGACACTTTACCGGAAATTGCCCATGAAATTAATATCGTTAATTTAACAAGCGAAGAAAAAAATAAAGGATTACTCGATCCGTATGTGATTTTGAAACGTAAGAAAGATGCCGAAAGTTTAGCGATTGACATCCTCACATTTCTAACCGGGATCTCCAGTCGTGATAGTGAGAAGTTCCCAGTTTTACGAAAAGCGATTCGAGCAGTAACGCAAAGCAAACAACGCGGCTTGTTATTAGTGATTGATAAATTACGTGAAAAAAACACATCGATTAGTCAGAATATCGCTGATCATATCGAAAGCTTTGTGGATTATGACTTTGCCCAGTTACTGTTTAGTGATGGTACCGTGAAGCAATCCATCAGCCTGGAAAAGCAGTTAAATATTATCCAAGTAGCCGATTTAGTCTTACCAGATTCAGACACTGGTTTTGAAGAATATACCACCATGGAATTGTTGAGTGTTGCCATGTTGATCGTGATTAGTACCTTTGCCCTTGATTTTATCCATAGTGACCGTTCCATTTTTAAAATTGTTGACCTTGATGAAGCATGGAGCTTCTTACAAGTGGCACAAGGAAAGACCCTCTCCATGAAGCTAGTCCGTGCTGGACGAGCGATGAATGCGGGGGTCTATTTTGTTACCCAAAATGCTGGAGATTTACTAGATGAAAAAATGAAAAATAATATTGGCTTGAAGTTTGCCTTTCGTTCAACTGATTTGGTGGAAATCAAGAAAACATTGGAATTTTTCGGGGTGGATGCCGAAGATGAGACGAATCAGAAGCGCCTACGTGAGCTAGAAAATGGGCAATGCTTGATGTCTGATATTTACGGTCGAGTGGGTGTGATTCAGTTCCACCCTATTTTTGAAGAACTCTTGCACGCCTTTGACACGCGTCCACCAATCCGAAAAGAGGTGGAGTAATGAAGCGTTATGAAAAAGTAGTTCGTTACTCTACTATAGCTGTGATTGGATTTGTGACAGTTATCATTATCCTTGCCTGTCTTGGAACAGTAGCATATGCGGCTGGGCTAGTGGATGATACCATCAACACCGCCAATGAGTATTCCAAATATGGACTGGATAACTACCAGCTTGATTTTTACGTTGATAATTCTTGGGGTTGGTTACCGTGGAATTGGTCTGATGGCTTGGGAAAAAGCGTCATGTATGGCTTATATGCCATTACGAATTTCATTTGGACAATTTCTCTGTACTTGTCCAATGCGACAGGTTACTTAATCCAAGAAGCCTACCAGTTAGATTTTATCAGTGATACCGCCAATGCAATTGGAAAGAACATGCAGACCCTTGCTGGGATCACTCAAAATGGCTTTTCCAGTTCGGGGTTTTATGTTGGTTTCCTACTGCTCTTTATTTTAATTCTAGGAATCTATGTCACGTATACAGGATTAATCAAACGTGAAACCACCAAAGCCCTTCAAGCGATGATGAATTTCTTGGTGGTCTTTCTTCTATCCTCTTCCTTTATTGCTTATGCGCCTAGTTATATTGAAAAGATCAATGATTTTTCCAAGGATATCAGTACCGCTAGTCTTGAAGTTGGCACTAAAATCGTCTTACCAAATAGTAGTAGTCAAGGTAAAGACAGCGTAGAAATGATTCGTGATAGTTTATTTGCGATCCAAGTCAAACAACCATGGTTACTTTTACAGTACGGTTCAACAGATGTGGATAAAGACAGAGAAGAAAAGCTATTAGCCGTCAGTCCTAATACTAATAATGGCAAAGACCGTGAAACAATAGTCATTGATGAAATTGAAAACCAAGATAATGCCAATTTATCGATTGCCAAAGTTATTAACCGTTTAGGTACAGTATTCTTTTTAGTTGTGTTTAATAGTGGGATTTCTATTTTTGTTTTCTTGTTAACAGGTATGATGATCTTTTCCCAAGTGCTCTTTATCATTTTTGCCATGTTCTTACCCATTAGTTTTCTATTAAGTATGATCCCTAGTTTTGATGGAATGGGCAAACGTGCGATTACAAAATTATTTAACATGATCATGACTCGTGCTGGCTTAACCCTAGTGATTACCGTAGCCTTTAGTATTTCTTCTATGCTTTACTCATTAGCCGGTTCAGCGCCTTTCTTTATGACCATGTTTCTACAGGTTGTTACTTTTGCAGGCATTTATTTTAAGCTAGGCGATATTATGAATTTATTCGCCTTACAAAGTAATGAGCCTCAAAGTATGGGGCGACAATTATTAAGACGTCCACGTATGTTTATGACTCGCCAAAGCCACCGACTTCAACGTACGATGCGACAAGTTATGCGTGGAACTACCCACCAAACAACATCAAAAGCTGCGAGCAACGGCGTCCAGCCAAAAAGCAAGTCAGCCACCCATGAGCGCGGAAATCAAAGTAGACGGAATGCAGCGACTCAATCGATTCATTCCGATAATCAACCGAACAATCTTGGGGTAAAAGCAGGAGCAGCCATTGGCAATGTACTAGATACTAAAAATCGGGCATTAAACAAAGCAACAGAACTAAAAGACACCATCAAAGATGCGCCAACTAATGCGAAATATGCTTTGTATAAAGGACAGCGTGAGTTAGTGCGGAATGCCGCTGATTTTTCATCAACCCTAAATGAAACCAGAACCCAAAAACAAACCGAGTGTGAACAAAAACGACACCAGCGTCAAATGACGATTGCGCAACGGCGGTTGGAGATGGAAAAAGCCAAACAAACTAGACTGCAACCAACAACTCCAGCTAACACGAAACCAAAAGAACAAACAATAAATCCAGCACACAAGCGACCAATAACAGCTAAACCAGCTCCCCCTTCCCAATCATCAGTAATAAAACAGGGCAATGTTCCAAACAACTCGCCAAAAGTTGCTGAAAACCTTAGACCCGTTGTTAACTCTGTACCACCTAAGAAAACGGTCACTTTATCGGAATCCGATAAACGATTAGCATTACCAGAACCACAAGTAACTAGACCTGCAACAGTAACAAAGAATATGATTCCATCATCCGAGCCAAAAGTGCCAAGATCAACCTCAGTACCCAAAACTACTAGCCAAACAAAGAACTCACAACGTGTCTCTTCACAAAAGCAACAAACAGTAACAACGAAACATTCGGCAAATAAAACGAAGAAAAGACAAAAGAAGAAACCGAGGTCGAAGCTATGAAAGTACGTTATATGGCTATCATGGGTGTCGTCTGCTCGCTGTTCTTTAGCTTGTTATTGTTCTTTGTAGTAATTACAGCAGATTCCGAAGATCGCACAGCCAACCAAACAGCAGTAACTGGCGGTTTGAATGTTTCTCCCGAAGTATTAAAGCACAAAGCATTGGTTGAAAAATATTGTAAAGAATACGAAATTGAGGAATACGTGACTACTATTTTAGCCATCATGCAAGTGGAATCCGGCGGTACTGCGGTGGATGTGATGCAAAGTTCAGAATCGTTGGGATTGCCACCAAATAGCCTAAGCACTGAGGAATCCATTAAACAAGGTTGTAAGTATTTTAGTGAGCTATTAGCTACTGCTGAGAAACTTGGCTGTGATTCCGATTCAGTGATTCAAAGCTATAACTACGGCGGTGGCTTCTTACCTTACGTGGCAGCGCATGGCAAAAAATACACTTATGAATTAGCTGAACATTTTTCAAAGGAAAAAGCTGGTGGTAAGAAGGTGACTTATACCAATCCAATCGCCATTCCGATTAATGGCGGTTGGCGCTTTGCTTACGGCAATCAATTCTACGTCTTATTGGTTAAGCAATATTTGTCCCCTGCCCACTTTGACAATAAGACGGTACAAATCATTATGGACGAAGCTCTGAAATATGAAGGCTTCCCTTATGTCTTTGGCGGTTCCTCACCAAGTACTAGTTTCGATTGTTCCGGTTTGGTGCAATGGTGTTATGCCAAAGCTGGCATTCAACTCCCGCGCACAGCCCAAGCCCAATATGACGCAACCACCCATATTTCATTATCCGAAGCGAAAGCTGGGGACTTGGTCTTTTTTCATTCGACTTATAATGCTGGGGAGTATGTCACTCATGTAGGGATCTATGTGGGAAATAATCGGATGTATAACGCTGGCGATCCAATTGGTTATGCCGGTTTGACAGACAGTTATTGGCAAGCCCATTTGATTGGAGCAGGTCGGGTTATTCATAATTAAGAGAGGATTAGATGAAATGAAAATAAAAATCGAACGAACGGAAAAGCAACCAAAACCGAATAAGCAACAGAAAAAATCTACGATTAAGGTAGGCACGCATAAAAAGCTAACACTTGTTTTATGGTTTGTATTGATTGGTAGTGTCAGCTTCGGTATCTATAAGAATTTTACAGCCATCGATCGGCACACTGTGCACGAAAAAGAAGTGATTGAAACAAAGATAGTAGATACGAACCGGATTGAAAGTTTTGTGACGGCTTTTGCGACGGATTATTATACTTGGCAACAAGATCAAGCCGCTATTGACCGTAGAAATGAGCAATTAAAAAACTACCTTACCGAAGAGCTACAACAACTCAATCTGGAAATGGTACGTTCCGATATTCCTACCAGCGCTACCGTTCAACGTGTACAGATTTGGGGCGTCATGCAAGCCGATGATAAGGAGTATGACGTACTCTTTTCAGTAGAGCAACAGATAACAGAGGACAAGAAAGAAACTACTATCACTTCTACTTACAGCGTCCAAGTTTATATGGATAAGAATAGAAATCTAGTAATCACAAAGAATCCGACCATGGATAGTCAACCCAAGAAATCAACCTATCAACCAAAATCACTTGAAAGTGACGGTACCGTAGATGCTAGACTAACGACTGAACTCAATAGTTTTCTTGAAACATTCTTTAAGTTGTACCCAACAGCAACTGAAAAAGAACTAGCTTATTATGTCAGCAATGACGCGTTACCAGTGATTCAGAAGAACTATGTCTTTGCGGAACTAGTTAACCCAATTTACTCTAAAAAAGATAAACAGATTTTTGCAAGTATCACTGTGAAATACTTAAATCAAGATACTAAGACTACTCACCTTGCGCAATATGAGTTAATCCTTAAAAAGCAAGACAATTGGAAAATTATTAGGTAATTATCAGAACACCTCATTTACAGAAATATGGCAAATGAGGTGTTTTGTCACATTTTTTGATTACGCGCATTTAAGAATTTAGATTAAACAATCTTGCCCTTCTATACCCAACATATTTAGTGAAATAAATAGTAGCGTAGTGTGTATACTCAAATCAAACATTTCAGTTGTTTTTTTGATATTCATCGAATTTCCTCCGCTTTGTCACCATCATAACAAACCTTGGTCTTAGCTCCAGAGCAAGTGTTCTGTGGAAATTATTTGTCTATCATATTAAATCTATCACAAGATAAAACGCTTATACTTTAGAATAGATTGTAAGTTTTCGTTTTTGCTCCATCAAAAAGTATGTCGATCCATCGTATTGTTATATATATCTAATTTAAAGATACGATTTTTTACATTTTAATATTCATTATGCTTAAATAATGCTAAAATAAAAAAACGAAGAGTACCAGGCGCAGTCCAGAAAAACTTCCCCAAGTTTTCTGTGCCAGTACTCTTCTTAGATTAATGCATATTGCTTACTCAGCCTACGTTATAAAATCTTTTTTTGCAAGCAATATACGCCACTGTACTAATTATGATTATTTGTCTTTTGTTTATCTAAAATCAGCAAATCACTGATATATTAACGTGTCAAGGTGTAGAAAAAGTATTAATTGATCAAGCAGCGGTGCATAAATAATACTTAGGAATCCCTTACGTTTTTTCTGTTTTTACTTTTGTCTTCTTTAAAGTGCTATACTGGATAAGTACCATGAAAGTAGGTGTTCAAATATGAATACTAATTTTTACCCAGTTGAAGTTTTTAGTTCAGACTATCGTTTATATTCGTCAAAAGCAAAAACAAGTTTGTATGATTTTCAATCCAGACCGCCTTTGATCACCTCATTTGCCGTGTTAAATTTGAAAGAGTTGCGCAATATTCAACTCAAGTTATTTATTTACGATATTGATATCGAAAAATTTTCTACTTTAGAGGAAGCTAAATCTAGATGCAACTCTCTTATGTATAAATAATTTAACTAGCTGATTATAGCTAGTTTTTTTGTTTATCTATTTCTAATAAACTAAAACTAAACCCAAATGTTCATCGTTCATCCGCTTGATAAAAAGAAAAATCTAACGCTATACTTTTGATAATAGACTAAGAAGTTGATAGCTTTATCGAATGATACGAAAATATCTTCCGTCCGCTATTGGAGACTCGGATAAAATATATTTTTGGATGGTTCCTTTAAAGAGTTTTTCTCCTTCACAACAACTTTTTAAGGAAGTATACACCTTTTTCGAACCATCCAGATAATAAACAATGATCCCTTGAATCTGATTATAATTAATCGGTGAACGTCGAGTGCTAGAAAGCTGGTCTCCTAACAATTTCACCTGATTAACTATCACTGGGTCATTAAGCCAATCCTTGTTAAGTGTCAATTTTACAATTAACTGATGAATAGCTTCTTTTTGCATTTTATTCCTCCATTCAAAAAATCGACTATCTATTTACTTATAAATAGTAAATCATCATATACACTAAGAATGTTCTCCATTGATTTCAGTTACTCATTAAATTTTTATAATTTATAACTGTTATTTCTGTAGTATTCGTCACTTCTGAATGTGATAAGCTTACAACTGCTGAATTACTGAGTAGTTTTATAATTGTTCCTGCTACTTGTTTTTTTCTATATTTAAATAAGACTTGTTGATCTTTATGAAATTCTTGTCCTTCTACTGAAGGTTCTTGTGGTTTCCATTGTGAAAAACTCATTCTCACCCCTCCTTTAAAGTATGAAAAAACCCGCCTCACACACGTTGAGACGAGTTTAAAAGATCCTTTTATGCTTTATATATATTAGCAGCTTGCAAGCCACGTTGACCTTCTTCAGTATCAAAAGTAACTGCTTGACCTTCATCTAAAGATTTAAATCCATCCGCTTGAATCGCTGAAAAATGAGCAAAGACATCTTGACCATCTTCTCCTGTAATGAACCCAAAACCTTTATCTGAATTAAACCATTTCACTGTACCTTTATTCATACTGTTTCCTCCTTGTGCATCTCTACGTATGCGTTTTGTTGCAATAAATGTTTGATTAGCAAAAGGAGAGTATAAGTTTAAGTATAGCACTCTTAATACGTTTCAAAATATATCACTATAAGTAGTATACCACATAATTATATAGGAATGTAGTTTTTTGTAAATAAGGTATTTTTCTAAAGTAAAGCTTAATGATATGAAATTTACGCCTGATGCACATGGCAATTTTTGTCTATCTAAGTATCTCTTAAAAGCTCTTCCTATATCTACATAATAATATTTCTTAACCCCCAAAAATAGAAGTAAACTAAATCTCCATACTTAAATGAATCACTAGTTTGCTTCTATTCTTTGGGATCAATCTTCGTTGAATTGTTTTTTAGCATGTCTGTTGTTAAATTCTTTAAGGTATCAAATTCACCCTGATACGTAGCAATTCTAACTACAAATTTTACAACTTCCTGATTTTCCATTTTTAGGGAATGGCCATTTAGCTTAAGAAAAACATATGCAGCTAAAAATGCTGTACGTTTGTTTGCATTATGAAATGGATGATTTTTGATCAGGTTTATTAATAGGACTGCTGCTTTGCTGAACCCATCATGATATAAATCTTTTTCAAAAATATGTTGTTTGGGTTCATTAACAGCCATACTCAACGCATTTTTATCACTGATACCAATTGTTTCCTGCGGTGAATAATTCTTTATTTGAATGACATTTAATTTTACTATATCTTTTTCACTTAAATAGATCATCTATCAACGAGTTCCTTAAATGCAGTATCACATTCAGATAGAGCTTGGTTCACATACATATCAATTTCAAGATCTAAATTGCTTTCTTCCTTCACGATCGCATCCATCATTTTGTCTTCATCAATAAAAATTGTATCTCCAGACTTCAAACCCTTTTGTAATAAACTTTCTTTTGATAAAGTTACAACTATTGAGTTACCTACTTCTCTAATCTTCCTTTTTTTAATATTCATATTATCAGCTCCCATATTATGTATACACCGTATATCCTAAACGCTCAAATATTTTTATTCTGTGTATAGTATCCCTTAGAAAGCACTGTGACAAAGACGAGTACTACTTTAATGCATATAATAAGTTGGAAAACAAAGTTGTTAAATCTTAAAAAATTAAGAGGGAGACATTATGACAAAAATTGTAGATTTACAAGGTGATTCAAGAATCATGGGATCAATGAAACCGGACAGATTCGTGGCAGGTATTACTAAAATTGCTCGGTACCATTCAGCAACACCAAAAGGTGATGTGTGGGTATTTGAAAACCATTGGCGTAATTTAGGATGGGGGAACTAGAGCCTACCATAAAGTTATTTTGCATAACGGATCAGTTCAATTGTTTTATTGGGATAACGTGATTAAAAAATGGCGTAGGTGGATACGGTTGTTTAGCCATTGGACCGACAATAGACCGAAATCTGACATCTTATTAAGTAAGCGGACTTACAATTTTAATAAAAAAAACCGCTTGAAAAAAAGCGGATGTGCATAGTTACCAAGAGTAAAATCTATAGTTCGAAATTAAGCTAATATAAATTGACAAAAAATGCTTGCTAATGAATTTTTTTTAATGTAGGGTTATTATGCAAGGTGTATTAAAAAAGAAGAGTACTAGGCTAGAAAGTTTGGGGAAGTTTTGGGGGAAGTCTTTCTAAGCTTACCTAGCACTCTTCTTTTTTATCTTATCATTATTATTACATAATAGATATTATTAATTAAACTATCGTCCAATTTTTTTCTTACGACCAAATCTCTCTTATTCAGATTCGAACAGGAGGGATTTTATATTATCGTGGTTGGCTCTAACAATTAGATCAACAAATTTCTTGATAAGTGCTTTCCCTGCTAAAGATTTATGTGTTGTCCTCAAATAACGAACTATCGGTTGCATTTGTTTCTATATCTCCTTTCTCAATCCAATTTGACCACTACCTTGCCATTAGGATGACCATCTTTGACAAATGTTATAGCTTCGTTCACTTGTTCTAATGCGAACTCATGTGAATCAATTTTTGGTACGATATTTTCTTTTTCTACGATTTCTGATATTGCTCGTAATTGCTGCCCATTCGCTTGAACAAAAATAAAACAATACTCAACACCATGTTTCTTTGCTTTTTGATCTATCTTGGCGCCTGCTACTCCGAATACCCATTGTTTCCATTTTGGCATGTTTTGATTGATTGCAAATTGCTTATTCGGCCCTGCAATCAAACTAAGTAATTTCCCACCAGATTTGATGATAGATAGCTCCCGATCAATTTCTTTCGCGCCTAGCGTATCTATAACAAAATCAACTTTATCTAGAACTTCCCAATAGTTTTCTTTTTTATAATTTAAATATCGATCTGCACCTGCTTGGAGAATTCGTTCTTTTGCAGCTGCATTTCCTGATACAATGACATGTAACCCAAGATGTTTCGCAAGTGGCACTGCCATTTGCCCGAAGCTCCCTGAGCCACCAGAAATAAAAACAGATTGACCAGCTTGAACTTGTAATATTTCTGTCAATCCTTGATAAGCGGTAAGTCCAGTCAAAGGAACACCAGCCCCGGTAACAAAATCTAAATTCGTGGGTAAAAACCAAATTGCTGATTGATCGACTGCGACATATTCCGCAAATGCGCCAATTTTATCCACTGGTAATCTTGTATAGACTTTATCTCCTTTTTTAAAATTGGTTACTTCACTTCCGGCAGCTTCGATTATCCCCGTTAATTCATTTCCAAGTGTCAATGGTTTTGGGTAGTCTTGAATCAACTTTACAGCACCCGTAATATTTAAAGTTTCTAATGGATTGACTGCGGCCACTTTTACTTTAATTAGCACCTCATGCTTTGAAATTTTTGGAATTGGAATATCTGTAATTTTTACATCAATTGATTTGGAATAATGATTGATTTGCGCTGCTTTCATCTAAATTCCACTCTCCTATTAAAGAAACCACCAATATTTTTTTATTGATGTTTTCTTTTGTTGTCTAGTTCATTTCAGAATAATCGGCATAGCCAACTTCTCCTTGGTTGACATAAAACGTATTTGGATTCGGTGAATTTAAGGGATACTCATTTTTTAATCGTTCCACTAGATCAGGATTCGCCAAAGAGATGACTCCTACCGAAACAAGATCAGCTAAATCACTCGCTATACTTGATAATGGGCGATATGGTCTGTTTACGATTAAAACACTGTCCCATAAATGGCTAATATCTTGTGAAAACGCTTCTTTTCCTACATGCAGTGGATTAAATAGACGTTTACTCCATGAATTTCCACACCATCTGCTCCTGCTTCGATTGCTAAAGAGGCAGCATGACGGTACTCATCAATGATAGTAGGAATATCTTCTGTTTGTATGGCTTTCGGAACAGGAATATCTTGCATTCCTGTAAGTGTAAACATTTTTTCTTTAGGTGCGATTGCTGAAGGCGCGATTGCTTTTTTATGAGAGGGCAAGTTATCCGGGTGTGATATTCTCCCAACATACATTAATTGAATAAAAATTTTCCCACCTTTTGCATGGACTTCATCAATTACTGTCTTCCAAGCGTTGGCTTGTTCGATAGTATAAATTCCTGCGTATTAAGATAACCTTGACCTATTTCTGATGGTTGTACGCCTTCAGTAATAATCAATCCCATTGAAGTGCGTTGTCCGTAGTACTTTTCTGCGTATTCTCCAGGAAGACCATCTTCTGTTGCGCGACTACGAGTCATCGGCGCCATAACCAGCCTGTTTTTTTAATAGGATCTCCCCTAATTGATTTTCTTCGAATAATTTATCCATTTTGTTTTCTCCCTTATCTTATAATCCTTGTAATATTGGGTGAATTCCATCATTCAATACAAATTCGTTCTTTTCATTTACAATCCCTACGATATGACCACTTTCATATAGCTTGATCAAGAATTGTGCCATTTCCTTTGCTGTATGATACTGTTTCACACCCGTGCTATAGTCAAAACTATCAAGATTATTGGCTTTAGCAATAAATTCTGTTTCCGTGATTGCTGGTGCCAAAACTTTCGCTTTCAGTCGATGTCCTTGCAATTCTTTCGCTAAACCCTCGGTATAAACGCTAACATAATATTTTGTTGCCGAATAAATGGTATTACCTAATGCAAGTATATAACCCATAGCTGATGAAACATTGATTAATTGTGTATTTTCTTTATCGGCATATTCTTTTGCAAAAAGAGTAGACAAAATAGTTACTGCATCAATGTTTACTCGTAACATAGATTCTATTTTCAGGAGGTCTTCATTAATGATTAAACCCGAATCTCCTAAGCCTGCATTATTAATCCATGTTTCAATATTATAGGATTTCAAGTCTTCATATAACTCATAGACCTGTCCTCGATCAGATAAATCGCTACTTTTGAGAACAATGTTAAGTGTATTATCTTCAAAAAGAATCTTTTCCTTCAGTTCCTCTAATTTATCCATTCGTCTGGCTACTAATATCAAATTCTTTCCTTTTGCGGAAAATGCCAGAACTGCTTCATAGCCAATTCCTGAACTAGCTCCTGTAATCACTGTAAATTCCATGTTTTGTGACTCCTTTAGAATATATTTTTTAGTGTTTGGTCAATAATTATATTTAATTTTTGAGAATCATTCGTTGTTTTTGCCAATACTCGAATACCAACTAATGCATTATGAAGATAGTATGCTAACGCTTGTATATTCGTATTTGGCGTCAATTGTTTTTCCTCTTGCGCTTTCTCCAATATCTCAGAAATAATTTGAACTTCACGATCAAAATAATCTTGAACTTCTTTAGCTATACTAGGATCAATGTATGCTAGTTCGGTTGCAGAATTAACAATTAAGCATCCTGCCCTATTTTTCTCCGTCGAAAGAACGATTGAAAAAAGACTCTTCAAACGGTCATATCCTGATATGCTTACAGATAACGTTTTTTCTATTTTACGAGCAATCATTTCTTCATAGCGCTTTAGGGATAGAACAAATAGATTGTGCTTATCGCCAAAAGTATCATAAATGCTACGTCGATGAATCCCCATTGCATCGACTAAATCCTGTATCGAAGTAGCTTCAAATCCATTTTCCCAAAAGACATCCATCGCTCGATCTAAAACTTCTTGAGTATCAAACTCCTTTGGTCTCCCCATATTATCAACTCCTTTGTTTGTAATTTTTATTTGATCCATTATTTAGAACGATCATTCTCAAAATAGCATAATTATTAAATTTTACAAAGTATTTTGTTTAAAACGCTAAATAAGCTTAAGTTACTAACCCTTGTAAAGTAAAAAGATTATTTTGCTTCTCATGTAACCTAATAAACTCTTTACACTAACATTATTCCCATACAATCCATTTGCTATTTTCCACCAATAGAGACATAATTCTGAAGGATATATTTCATCCGGATCAGTTATAATAAGCTCTTCCTAGTCTATTCCTACCCACATTTAATAAAATAGTATAGTATCTTAAGTAATCAACCTACAAACAAATAATACGTTGCGAGTAAAATAACAGACTTGTTATATAAAGTTTTAACAGTAGCTTTTAAAACCATAAAGAAAATAGTAAAGAACGGAACTAAACTGAATCATACATAAGCAAAAATACTTTCTAATTTCTTTCTATTTAAGCGCTTACTACCAATTAGGAGATATAAAAGGTTGAATATGTTATACTACATAAAAGGAAGTGATCGCATGATTTACAAGACTGTAATATGGTTAGTGCCAGAAAATAATAGTTATGTTGGCTTCCATGAAGAAAGAATCTCATTCGTCAATTTAAATACAGAGGAGCTTTCCAATTTATATATCATCACTCGTAGTTATAAGTATCAAGATGTATTGCGTAGAATTTTTGATGAAAATATGAATCATAACGATAATGATGTTAGGTTTTATTTCTACAAAGATGAATATCTTGCTGTTAGAGTTCTTGATTGATTCTTATTTTCAATTCTCAATAATTAAAAATACAAAAAAGAAAATGTTACTATAAAGACCGATTTTGCTCATTTATGAACAAAATACTAGCTTTCACTTTTTATTAATTTATTTTCAGTAAATTTTGATTATTCTAAACAGCCTCTCCTCGCATACGCTTTTCAAAATCTACTATACCTTGGAATTAATTAATAGTAATCTGAGCACTAGTGAAAGGAGACGATATTTAATGTACGTTGTAAAAGTATTGCATGGCTATATAACACCTGACGGGTACCGAACACTTTTTAAAAGCAAAGCAAGATTATTTCAATATAAATCTGAAGCAGAAGAATTTGCATCCAAGATAGGCGGAAGAGTAAATAAAGTAGAATAGCTGATTGGAAGTAGAAAAGTCATTTTTTCGCTTAAAAAAACTTTATATATTTCACTTGATTCACTCCACTTTATGTTAATATTTGCTTATTTTTACTTTTCTGATTAACCTAAACTATATTTACTATGTCTTCAGAACCAAAATTTTATGGAATATCAGACCTTCACCAGAATTAAATGACAGAACTGAAGCTATAGTACTTTCTCTTATATTAACTTTTTCAATAAGTTTAGGCTATTCTAGATTGATAGAGTTAATTTGTATCTCACAGTCAAATTAATGCTTCAATTGAAATTTGTCATAATTTCCTTTAAGCAGTGTTCGTTAAAGAGATGTATAATTAATACTCTGGTGCAGTATTCTAATTCTTCATTAGCTTTATCTGATTTATCATTTTATTTTAAAATTATACAAAGAGGTGACTTATGTTAAAAACAAAAATTGATATTGTCTCACTAATGAAAAATGTATCCATACAAGCGGCTGATTCTTTCGATAGTGCCTCAGTTATTGCAGAGTTCGAAACACCCATTGAAGTACTTGAGTTTTCAGAGAAAAAATTCAATTCCACATCCGAAGAATTCCTACATACCTTCCATAAAATTTTCCAGGATGCCTATGTTACAGAACTCATTAAACAATTAAAAGATCAAAATGTAAGTTTCAAATACCTCTCTTAAAAATCAATTGAAGTAATACCTATAAAAACGTCTAAAAAAATGACCATCTTGATGTTCACAAGTAATTTTTTAATTATTTGTAATGGATTTTTAAAAAATTAAGTTTTCTTAATTATTTGGTAATTAATCTCTTCTAAGGTTAAGTTGAGTAAGGGGGCTGGTTTCAAAAGCTGATTTTTCTCCTTGGATAAATTATTTTCGTCATGCTCTGTCCCATTCCAGCGTTCATCTGGCGAGGAAAGCATCAAATTATTCCTCGCTAGTCAAATATTTATATAAATTTATTTGATATTCCTTCTGATAAGATAAGTCTTCTTTAGAAATTCCAAATATTCTTTGCTAAGCAACAAATTGAAAATAAGTGCGTAATTATTACTATATTTACTTTTAATTTTCGATATTATTGGTTCCTCGTCAATCTACGCCAATGCTCGTTTAATTATTCTTCCCTTAAAAAAATCCTACTCCATCCTGATTGTTCGTCCATGTTACTTCCGGTAACTTCCCGCTAAAATGAATTTCTTCATGAAGAATCATATTGATTAAATCATTTTCTGATTCAAGAGATACTGCCCCCAATGAATGCTTTGTCTAATTCAAACAAAATTTGAATTTGTGCATTTAACGCAATAAAGTTCCTCCATTTTCGAAAAAAATTCCTCTCGTTTTTATAAACTTGATTAAACTCTCAATATAATTCTTCATAGTACAAGTTAATCTTTCGATATTTTTAAGAATCATCGTCTTCAATAACTCTTACTTGGAAGAAGCCAAATAGTCTCCGGGCTATGAATAGTTTCCACTAACACCTTCTCTCCTCTTTTCTTTTTTTACAGGCAGTTTGTATGTTATCTTTATTTATATTATTCCTTAACGGACAGAACAGTTCAGCTTGTGCTCGGTTCTGAGACAAACTCATATCGAAATGCAAGTGAGGAGCGAGACTTATTTCCAGTAGTATTAACGGGAGCCACTGATTGAAACGAGTGGATTTCTTTAATTATAAGAGGATTCAGATCAAATATTTTTCTACACTTGTTATGTAATAAAATAGTTCATTATGCCATAAAAAAGTGTTCAAAAACTAGTTTCTGAACACTTTTTCAACAGTTTCCTCATGTATATCTTCTTATTTCAGATTTGATTTTGCTCAACATACTTGGCCGCCAAGAACGGTTTATATACTCCAACCAAAAGAAAGGACTCTAGAGTATAAGAGTATACTCTGTTGACTTCACAATAAACAAAAAATTTGAAAGATCGTCTCACTTAAGAACTTGCTTAAATTTCAGAATCATACCTATGTTTAAACAATTCGATACTTGAGTTTACATAAAAAAAAGAGTGATCAAAGAAACGTCTTTTTCTGATCACTCTCTACAAACTTTATTTATATAGGTTCTACAATATTTAGTGTTGGCGGAAAATCTACGGATTTTCTACCAACACTTTTTTTGTAAAAAAAGATAGAAAAAGAGATAGCCTAACTGGTAGAATTTAGTCGTCTAAAACAAAACCAAACCAAGAAAGGATATCTCCATGGATCATTGTACTAGAAAATTGTTAGGTTTAACAGATGAAAATTTATTCTTCGAAGAAGAATGGTTAGAGACAGTAGAAGAAGAGGGTTTTTGTACCAATCTTATCCATGCCAAACTTAGCTATATACCAAGCCATTGCCGTAAATGTAGCATCAAAAATGAAGGACAAATCATCAAGAATGGCTCACACAAAACAAAAGTCCAACTTTTGCCTTATCGAGCAACAAAAACAGATTTACGCTTGGTACGTACACGCTTTTACTGTAAAGAATGTCAGTCGACATTCAATGCTCAGACAAACTTGGTGGATGAAAACTGCTATCTTTCAAAAGAATTAAAGGTTCAAATCGCCTTGGAGCTGGCCAAGAATACAACAAGAAAAGAAATTGCCGATCGCTATTTTGTCTCTGACGTAACCGTTCTGCGTGTCCTACACACCTGTTTAAAAACGTATCATCCTCGTTTTGATACGTTACCTTCGGTCCTTTGTTTTGATGAGTTCAAATCAATGAAGTCCTGCAGCGAAAAAATGAGTTTTGTCTTTATGAATGGGCAGACCCAACAATTGATCGGTGTATTGGAGAATCGTCGCCTTGCATTCTTAAAACCATATTTCCTTAAATTCACTCGAAAAGCACGAGCGAACGTGAAATACACCGTGATGGATATGAATGCCTCTTATTTTGAACTTGTAAAGACGGTCTTCCCAAACGCCAAAATCATGACTGATTGCTTTCACATTGTCCAGCAAATCACTCGTGCGTTAAATCAGTTGCGAATCAAAACAATGGACAGCTTTCAAAAAACGGAACCGACAAAGTATCGACGATTGAAGCGATTCTGGAAATTACTCCTTAAGCATGCCTATGATCTGGATAGTTCCAATTATCAATATGATCGATCCTTTCGTAGACCAATGACGCAAAAAGCGATCGTCGATGAACTTTTGAGTTATGACGAGCAATTAACAAGGGCTTACGAGACTTGTCAGCTCCTCCTCTATCACTTTAAACACAAGGACAGCCAAAGCTTTTTCGATACGATCAACAGCTTAGATCAACCCCTCCCACAATGGTTTTGTAAGAAGCTGACGTTTTTAAATAAATACAAATTAGGGATTCAATATGCTTTAAAAAACAGGTATAGTAATGGTGCATTAGAAGGAACAAACAACAAGATAAAAGTGATAAAACGAGTAGCCTACGGCTATCGAAATTTCCACAACTTTCGAGCAAGAATTTATCTCATTCAAGGCTTAATCTTCCAAGTAAAACAAAAACCAGTTAAGCACTTTGCCTAACTGGTTATGACTAAATTTTCAGTTGTATCTTTCTCTACCAACACTAAACGTCGAAGAGCCAATTTTTATTTCTAGAAAAATTTCTATAAATATCATATTATTTCCTATAAATAATTGAAATAACAAAGTTTACGAAATAGAGTTCTTACTTTAATTGGAACATTTTTTTTAATCCCTTAACAACAAATGTCACAACGATTGCAGTTGTTAAGATGACTAACCATGTTGAAGCTTGAATAGGAGTAGTACCTAGTAGATCGTTCATAAAAGGTACGTACACGGCAATCAATTGAAGACCAATAGATGTAAGTATTGCAAAAATCAATATTTTATTTCTAAAAAATGATTTATCCAACCCAAAACCACTATTTTTACGAACATTAAATATATGCATTAGTTGTGCAACAGCCATAAAAGTAAATGTTGCTGTTTGTGCATACTCAAGAGAGTGATTAGTGTGTAAGAGAATATTAAAAAATCCAAATGCAACTATTCCGATAACGATCCCACTCAATATGATACGTCCTAGGAATTTCTTATTCACCAAACTATCTGATCTACTTCTTGGTTGTCGTTTCATTATGTCGTCTTCAGCTGGTTCAAAAGCTAAAGCCATTGCTGGACCAATATCAATGACTAGATTTAAAAATAAAACATGAAGGGGAAGAATTGGCATTGGTAACAAGAAAATAACACTTAAAAAAATTGTTATAATTTCTACCATGTTACATGAGAAAAGGAATGAAACATATTTTTTTATATTATCAAAAATAATACGACCTTCTTTGATAGCATCGGTAATTGTACCGAATCGATCATCTGTCAAAATCATATCCGAAGCTTCCTTAGCAACTTCAGTTCCACGAACTCCCATAGCAATTCCAATATCAGCACCATTTAAAGCGGGTGCATCATTAACTCCGTCGCCAGTCATAGAAACAATATTTCCTGCTTCTTTTAGAGCCTTTACTAATTGTAGTTTGTTTTCTGGAGAAACACGAGCAAAAACTGCAGTATCTGCAATGTGCTCTTTGAGTTTACCGTCTTTGTAAAAACGGTCGATTTCTATACCTGTCATAGTATTAGCGTAACTGTTTAACCCTATTTCACGCGCTATCATCGATGCAGTTTGAGGATGGTCGCCTGTAATCATTTTGACTTGAATACCTGCTTCTTGAGCTATCTTGATTGATTCTTTAATATCTTTCCGTGGTGGATCAACAATTCCAAAAAAGCCTTGTATCTTAAGTCCATTAAAAGAGTGCAGCAACTCATCTTCTGTTAAACCACCTGTATAGTCTTTAATCTGTGCCACAGCCATTACTCTCTGACCACTTGACGCCAATTTGTGATTAATATGAAAGAATTTTTCTTTTACTTGTTTCTCAGGGTGAGCAAGCTCGATTAAGACATCGGGTGCTCCCTTCATGATAAGAGTCCTCTTTGCATCTTTTTCGTATACACTAATCATAAATTTGTTGTCTGAATTGAAAGGTAATTCTGCAATTTTCACAGTACCTTTTTTTAATAAAGTTTGTCGACTTATTCCTTCTTTTTGACCCAAAACCACAAATGCACCATCGGTTGGATCTCCTAGAATTTCGAAATGTCCATTATCTTCTTTTAAAGTCGATGTAGTACATAATGCACCATTTAGAATAATTTCAGCTAGATCAGGATGATCATTCACACTAATTATTTTACCATTTTCCAAAAAACTGCCAGAGGGTTCATAACCATTACCAGTAACTGTATACTTTTCACCGCTGCTTAAAGTAATTGCAGTCACAGTCATTTGGTTTTCAGTTAATGTCCCTGTTTTATCACTAGCGATAATACTAGTAGCACCTAATGTCTCTACAGCAGAAAGGCTTTTAACCAATGCCTTGTGCTCAGCCATGGTTTTCATCCCACGTGACAAAGTGATTGTTGACACTGCTGGCATAGCTTCAGGAATAGCTGCTACAGCTAAAATGATTGCAATATGTGCCATTTCAATAAATTGTTGATCTGTTAGTATTCCTGCAATCAAAACAGCAAAAGCCGCAACCAATGCTGCAACAATAATTGCCTTTCCCAATTTATCCAACTCAACATCTAATGGTGTTTTACTGTTTTTATCACCAGTCAACATATTACTAATCTTACCAACTTCTGTCTGCATGCCTGTTTCAGTAACGATCGCATATCCATTCCCACGGGTAACTGCTGTTCCGGCAAAAATGACATTACATCGATCACCAAGTGGAATTTCTTCCATATATATATCTTCTGCATTTTTGTCAGTTGACTCTGCTTCTCCTGTAAGCGCAGATTCTATACAAGCAAGATTCTTACTTTTAATCAAACGGGCATCTGCAACTACTGCATCCCCCTCTTCTAAAAATAAAATATCTCCTGGAACAATCGTAGAAGATTCTACTTCCATAAGGTGTCCATTACGAATAACCTTAGCAGTTGTAAAAATCATTTTTTGCAAAGAATCAATTGATTTTTGAGCGCGTAGTTCAGTAAAGAAACCAGTAGCTACAGCAATTAATACAGCAATTAACACAGCAATTCCTTCTGTAATTTCTCCCATTGTAAAAGAGAGTATTGCCGCAGCAAACAATAAATAAACAATCAAATTATTCAAATTATGCCACAATAATTTCCATGCCGATGGTGATTTTTGTTGCCGTATTGAATTTTCTCCATATTTCTCTAACTTCTCTTTTACTTTTTCGTCGGTAAGGCCTTGTTTTTTATCTGTTTTAAAGAACTCTGATGTTTCATTTATTGTTCGTTGATAAAATTTTTCCATATACTTCCTCCTATTATTCTCAGATAGCTATATTCATAGCTTAGAAACCATACAATCATTTTCAGTGATTTTGATATGGTTGTTACAGTGTTACTCTTCAAATCAGCAGTGATGCTAAGAAACTTCAAATATTTTCAATAATTAATTCTCCGAATAGAATCCTTCCTGAAATTTCTGTTATACGTAAAGTGCATTTATTTACTAATCTAAGGATACACTAACACAAAAGTATGATGATTCTTAGAAGATAGAGAAATTTATCTGTATATGCATAGCTTATAAGCTATGCATATACAGATAAGAAACATTAATTTATTAAACTACGGCCCTTGTTGCAGATAATTTAGAACGGTTTCTATATTTTCACTTCGACGTGAAAATATAGATTTTTAAGGAGACGGAAAAAAGACAGCCAATTCAAGCGAATGTCTTAAAAAAGTGGTTAGATGAGGTTCTCAAAAAAAGAGTGGACATAAAAAATTGCTCTTCTCAAAAACAAGTTTGAAGAATATTTCTGCAAATATATGACGCAATCAATACTAAAAGGTTACTGAATTAAAATAAAAGATAAAGTCCGAGTTAGCACAAAGCATTTTTACTATTTATCCAGCGTCCTGTAGTAAGAAATATCCCTTTTAAGAAAATTTTCACACCTTTGTCACTTTTCTATTAAAATAGCGCTTCCCTAGTCTTATTTGGTTTAAAAAAGCATCGGTTTTGATTCTTTTAGTTATTTACAGATTAGTGCCTACAGATACTCCATCTGCTATCTACTGCATTACCTGAATTTCACGGTCAATAAAAATCGTTTTTTTCACACCATTGTGAAGTCGCAAAAAAATTCTTTCATCAGCGAACTTGATTCCTACCCGATGAGCCTTTTCAACTAAATTAAACGATGTAAAAAAGATCAAAATTTTTTAAGTTTCTACCACTATAAGAGAACTGTCCTAATACTAATAAACAAGAACCCCTTGATTATACAAGAGATTCTTGTCTATTTTAATTTTCTAATTTATTTTACAAAATAAGCACTCTTTTCTGATAAGCTATCTTTATTAACATTCGATAACTTTATTTTCTTAGTTTCCTCGAACAATTACCAATCCAGATGGTCTATGTTTTAAGGAAGCCAAGGCGTCTACTGCATGCTCAAACTCATACACGAGTGTGGGTAACGGGCGTATTACATTTTTTTCAAGCATAGCATTTAAATGGTCCACACTCTTCTTTCGCTCTTCATCCGTACGAACAGTATGTAGTGCCCCCATAACAGAATAGCCCTTCCAAGATATATGCATAGGATCAGGTTCTCCCCAAGATCCACTCGCAAAACCTATCAATACCACTCGTCCGCCATAAGTAATAGTCTTAACTGCCTCTTTATAGACATTTCCTCCTACCGTGTCATAAATTACATTAACTCCACGTCCTTGAGTAAAATCTGCGATTGTATCTTCAAATGATACTTTTTCTGGATTAAAAACAAAGTCAGCTCCTTGGCTATAGCAAAATTCTTCTTGCTCTTGCTTTCTTGCCGTAGTAATGACGGTTGCCCCCAAAGCTTTTCCTAGTTGAATAGCGGACGCTCCCGTTCGTCCTGCTCCACCTAAAACTAACAATACCTCGCCTGACTGTAACTTTGCTCGATTGACCAATCCCGTATAGGCGACATGAAACGAACCAAGAAATCCAGCTGCTTCTTCATCAGCAAGGCTATCAGGTGCCAATATGGCACCATCTCCTGGACTGATACAGTATTCTGCTAAACCTCCTAAACCGATGTCAAAGCGAGCTCCTCCAATGATGCGATCACCTTCTGAAAAAGGAAATCCAGGACCAGCTTTATCAACAATTCCGACCATTTCTTGTCCAAATGAAATAGGTTTTACATTAAACGCCAAGTAATTGCCATCCAACATCATTTTATCAGGGAGTCCAATCACTGTAGCCAAAACTTTAATTCGAGCTTCATTTTCCTGTGGTTCTGGTAAAGGAACTTCGATTTTTTTTACTACATCTTCGGCATTTCCTAAATCCTGTGCAATCCAGCTAAACATATTCTTCCTCCTCTATTATCTGTATACTGCCTTCATATTTCATTATTTAAGAGCCTTTACCTTCACAAAAATTACTAACTTGTATAAAGGCTAGATAAAATCCTGCATCAAGGAATCTACTACTTTTTTTACTGAATGGATTTCTTTGATTGGTGTTATACCCGTACCTACTGAAATATAACCATCAATCGTGTTTCCTTCAAGCATACCAATACGCATGCCACTTGTTCCACCCATTAATTCTGCTGTTTCTTCGCGACTAGCACCTTGTTCATCGATTTCAATTAATTTATTTGCTAACGCCGTAGGCAAAGAACGGTAATAGGCTGGTAGAGTACGGAACAAAAGTAAATCTTCAGCAGTTGAATCAACAATCATTTGTTTGACGTTTTCTGCTGCTGGGCTTTCTTTTGTGGGTATAAAAACACTTCCTGCAAAAATCCCTTCTGCCCCTAAGGCAAATGCAGCTCGTACTCCTCTGATGTCACCAATACCGCCAGCAGCCATTAATGGAATTGTGATTGCATCCGCAATCATTGGAATAATTGAAAATGTACCTATCACCCGTTCCGGTACCGTTCCGCCTTCATCAAAACCGGTCGCGACATAGATATCTACCCTTGCTTTTTCAGCAGCTTTCGCATTTTCAATCGTTGGAGTAATTGGACGATAGATAATCTTAATGTTGTGTTCTTTTAATGGTGCAAGAAGTTTCTCGTTTAAGATTCCACCTATGTGAACTACGGGAACATTTTCTTCAATAACAGCTTCCAAGATTGGCCATGTATAAGTTAGATCTTCACTTACAATTAAGCTAACAGCAAATGGCTTATCAGTCAGTGATTTTGTTTTTTGAATTTCAGCGCGCATTCTTTCAGCAGTGATTTCTGGAGAACGCGTAATCTCAGTCTGTCCGGCATTTGGTCCTAAAACTCCTAATCCACCTGCATCACTCACCGCTGCAACTAGTTCAGCATTGGTGATCCAAGACATAGGTCCTTGTACAATTGGTTTTTCAATGTTTAATATTTTGGATATTCTATTATTCATAATTTAATTCCTCCCCAAAATTTAGTATGCTAACTATCAATCAGTCGGAGTTGTAGAGCCTTGTGGGAAAATACTACCAAGCAAACTTTTATTTAGCATGCTAAATAAAAGTTCAAAAAAACTTATTCCAAGTTTTTTTCCATACGTTTAATTAAATCTCTGAGTAACAATCGTTCTTCTTTAGAAATGGATTTAAGCAATGTTTCTTGATGCTCTTTCCATTTTAGATTGACTGACTCTTCTACTGCTTTTCCTTTTTCTGTCAAAAAAATCCGCATGATTCTCCCATCATGTTCATCACGTTGTCGATAGATGAATCCGTTATGTTCTAATGATTTCACCGTATTTGACACTGTCGGTGGTTCACATTTAAGCCATTCGCTTAGTTCCATTTGTGTAATCCCATCACCAGCCCATAAACGACGTAGCAGATTGTCTTGTCCTACATAAAGGTTAAGCTCTCTAAGACTCTCACTATAGTTTCGACGCAGTTGTGCAGCTATAGTATCTAGACCCATACGTATTTCACAAGCGACACTTGGCTTCATAGTATAATCTCCTTTGCTCTTAAAATAGTTAGCCTGCTAAACATATCATTTATTAATTTATTTGTCAATGTACCAAGTACTCTCAGTTACTAAATCATATAAGTATTTTACTTGTTATGTATTTTCTAAATAACTTACTTTTTGTTTTACTATCTTTTCAAGGACAACTTCTTGAATTTTCCTTCTGATTAAAAATTCCCTCTTGCTAAAAGCATTTGCGTATTTACTAAACCCTTTTCCTTAACTTATAGGTCTTATGATTTAAATATTGCCATTTTCAATTTTGTTTTTCTCATTATTAGACCCTATAAAAATACATTTTATGAAATTTATCATTCGTGATAAAGAAAAGTATGAGCACATACACTAATCATTTGAATTTAAGGGCTATTATGCGTTAAACTTATTTAATTTACAAAACTTTAAGATAGATACATTTATTGCTTTTTTTATCTATGCGATAGTATAAATACTTATCTATCAGCTATGTTTGTACTAACATAATCCTAACCAGTTCCTAACAAATTAAAGCCATAACTATTCCTTCAATATTAATGCAATAACTTCCAGTCCAATTTGTGCCTATCTCTCGGCCACCAAAAGTAATTGATCCAGTTCCGTTTACTCTTGAATCATAACTTCGTTGTGCTGCTGAGTTTGAATAATACTTTCCTGTCAAATAATTGTATTGGGCATTTGTTCCTACCGGTGAATCTGATCTCGCGATCATAATAACTTTTCCATCAACGACTTTATAGCCCACAATGGCACTAACGGACAATTGAATTGTCATTTTCTATATTCTCAAATTCATTTTGTGTTTAGTCCAACATTGCTATTCAAAAAGTGATAGTACCTCAAGATTCATAGTCTATGTTTCACAAATAAAGCAATCATTGAAAGAATGAATTGCTTTGATCATATAATTCTCTCATAGTGAAGGATTAAATACGGGCAACTTAGAAAGATCAAAAGCGCACAGTTGATTATCAACTGTGCGCTTTTGACAAACAAAAAACAAACGATCATAAGTTATTCTTTTTAATTATGGATGATACAGCACTTAATTCGTCCTTAGATAAGTGATCAATAGTTTCTAACAGTTTTTCATTTCCGTCGAAATTTTTTGCTACAACTTTTTTGATTTTATAACGATCTGATACGCTATGCAGTTTGTTGATCATCTTTTTAGAGATAACAAGACCAGTAGTCACTCCTACTAGCCCCAAGCCTAGAGTTACTTTTTTTGTTTTGTTCATACTCATCCGCTCCTTTTCAATATCCTATCATTTACCTACTAACGAAACAACAGACAATCCACTTGAACTGTCTAATTGACCTGTCTATAGAGACAATATTAGGACTGTTTATTACGACACTCATTGCTTCGTTGATTGCTTTTCTTGACGGCCTTTGCTGCGACAACACTTGATAGCACACCATCACCTAAAGCTTTGTTCGTTATTTTTTTTGCCGCTTTATACTTTACTGCAGACCTTAATAAACCCATTTTTAATTTCCCCTTTCTCAAGCAACTAGTATCACCTAGTATAATGATACAGAAGAAATTCACTTTTTTCGTGAAGAAAAACTGATGTTTTTAGGTTTGGAATATCCCATAACGTTTTAAGGAGTATTTTCAGTCTCTTTGTCTCTTTTACTTCTTGGCTTCAGACTCTTAAAAAAATATTTTTCATGCAAAAGCATTTCTTGATAAACTTTGTTTATCCCTCAAAAAGAACGCTGCCCGAAACTTTAATAACTTACAGCACCAGACTAATTACGCAGATCTAATTATATCATAACAAACAATTATGAAAGACCTTAGAAGGTAACGTAAGTTCTGACGTCTCTTGTATGGCTTTATTTTTGAAGTGCTTCGCTTTGGTGGCTCTGCATAGTTTCTCATTAAGCCATACAGTCGTCTATTGTTGTATCTTCTCTGACATCTATATAGTATCTTTTACCACACTATGCCTGAAAGGCGCTCCTCCGATCACTTTAGCTTAACGAATGTTCCAGATACATGACCGGCGCAAATCGTAAATTTCCCTTTGCGATATTGACCGTCCGAATTTTTCCGGCAAAATCGTAAATTTTTGAAAAGAGAAAATCATGAATTTCAGATAAGCCTTTAAACGTACCGATTTCGATTTCATTTATTTTTCCTGAATCGTATAATTCCCTCGCTTTTTGCTTGCTGAGTTTTTCTTCTGCTTTTGCCAACTCAACTTATTGGTTAAACCTAATTTATTCTCTAAAATCATGTAAAATCCCCTTAACTTTATGACATAAGTTTATGAAACGCTACAAGCCTATTATGTCACGAATACATGCATGTATCAAAAACTATTAAGTTTCTGACCCCAGCCAATATTTGTCCCAATACTTATAAATCTAACTTTTAATTGAACGATGATTTAGTTACGAGTTTATGAACACAAAAATAGAGAAATCCACATCAATTATGGTATCTAAAAAGAGTGTTCAGAAAATCGTCATTTTCTGAATACTTTATCAAATATTATTTTGAATGTTTTATTTACCAACTATCTTTTAGTTGGGTTACCATTCCCTTTATGATATGATCAGGAACACCCAATAGTATATTTGTCCATCTGATCTAAATTTCCAGAAAGACAAATATACAATTTGGATTATAAAAATGGGGAAGAAACAATAGTATAGAACATTCTCATGTTTACGAGAAAAATATACTACCTAAAAAGATTATCCATCATTATGTACTCTTCTTAAAGTAACAAACTATTTACGTACACAAAAATATACTGCCACAAATTTTTTTGCGATCCGAGGGAACAGTTAGTTTCTCTTGGAATATGTCATCAATAGTTGCGTCGCCCTTTGTCAACGATTATAACCTTGTGATATTTGCCATTATACCATAATCTTAGATTATCAAATGAGGAAAAGAGGGGAAATATGAAAAAGCTATTAAAATCATTTCTGGTAGTATGTTGTGTCAGTTTAGCAACCTTCGGATTACAGACATCTGTTGCAAATGCATCGACGGAAGATCCTCCTTCATCTGAAGAAGCTCCACCACCGTTTAATTGGGAGAATGTTGAGAGCATTGAGATCAAAGATTCTGTAACCGGAGTAGTTAAAAGTTTGAACACTCAAACTCAAATCGAAAATTTCAAGCATCAAATGGTAGAACAATCTGATAATCATACTAGCAAGCTGCGCCATACTCATCGATGGGTTACCACTCATTATGTTACTTATCACATGAGATATGATAGTAGTGGTTATTGCTATATCTACATGCAACCAATCATGGTGTGCAGCAGTTGCAGCGCAATTACACACAGCTCATTAATTTATCAAACAAGACATTATCATCCAGCATAATTTTTGAATCAAGTGTTATATCCTTATCACGAAATCAAAAGGTAGAGAATCACTGATTCTCTACCTTTTTTATAATTTCAATTTTTGATTCTTTTCCAATATTTAGTTAGCTGTCCTCGTATCAATTTCTTGCTTCACCAATGCTAAAGCTTCCCTTTGAACTTCATCAAAATCTAATGGATTCTTTACATTGTCTAACTCTCGACTTAACACTTTCTCTCCATTTTTTTCGTGTACCTCTATAGATACCACCGATTCAGTACGTTCTTTTTGCATTGCTGCTACTAAATCTTCATGTTTATATCGTTGCGATACAAGCAACAATCCACTAGCAACAGTAGCACAGCTAAGAAAATAAATTACTTTCTTTTGGATATCAATCCTTTTCCTCATTTCAGTCACCTTCTTTCCACTATCATTGGATTCCTCTCTTAAAAGTTCATCTAATGACGTGTCAAAAATCTCGCAAAATAGCAGTAAACTATGAATATCTGGAAGTGATCGATCATTCTCCCATTTCGAAACAGTTTGCCTAGACACACCTAACTTTTCAGCGACCTCTTCTTGCGTTAGATTATAGTCTTTTCTTTTCTGCTTGATTTTTAACCCAATATTGAACATCCTTCTATTCTCCTTATACTATTTATTTAACAGATTCTCAAGTTTATAGTGGCTTACATCACTATTGTATCCTGTTATTTACACAAAATTTGGAGTTTCATACCTTATTACCACTTACGGCTAATTGTTGATTCAATTATGTTAAATTGGAGTTGTTTCGTCAAAAAAATTAGGTTCCTGCCATTTCCAAAGAATGGTTTCAGATTCATATCTTAAACCTTAGCTGACTATCCTATAGATCAAACGTTTTTTATTCAATAAAGTCTACGACTGAACTTACTAGTGATTACGTTAATCCTCGGTGTAGGCAATTTTCTTTTGAATTTGAACAGCGTATCGAATTTCATGAAACATACGCAGAGATTGAAGGTCTTTCTTATGAACTACAATATCCTGATTCTACATCAAATCGAATTTTACCAAAAGGAAAGGAGAACGGTGTTAAGGTCATTATTATAAACTACTAAAACGATCGATAATATTGGAGCTGAAGACTATTAGGAACTTAAGCTATACCAAAGATATCTCTATGTATGATATAGTGAAATTGATAGTTAACGCATAGGTTGACTCTCTGAGCTCGAAAGAACGTATCATATATGAAAAGAAGAAATGTTTAATTCTAAGTATATCTAATATATTGGATATATTTTTAAACTTTAGATATGATTTAAGGATAATTGATTTAAATACTCGAACAATATTACATAATTCACAATAAAAAATTATATAAAAGCAAGGCGTACTCGAAAGTTATTTATTCGAGTACGCCTTGCCTTTTGGAGAATATATAACTAGCTAACTTATGTCATATCTTTGTTCCTATTAAATTTTTCTAAACTATCTATTATTTTTGTTTTGTTTTTTTCGGAAAAAAACAAAACCCGCAATAGCAGCAAGGCTCACTCCTACAATAGAGTAAACGTGATTTGTAGTTGTGCCTGTCTTCGGTAACACACGTTTGTCTTTTGCTGTCGCTTTGCTTTGTTTGTCTGACTCTGCTGAAGCCACTGGTTTTTCTTGATCTTTGTCAGAATCATCCTTCGTTGGTCGATTATTCCCTTCATCTGGTTCTTCTGCTTTTTCAATGACCTTAATTGTAGCTGTGGCGGTCACTGCTTCTTGTGAACGAGTGCCAAATAAGCGTGCGAAAAATGAAGGGTGTTCTACTTCATCAGTTACGATTGAATAAGCGACTTGATAGGTACCCACTTTGTTCGTATCAACCGAACCATCAACCAGTAGTTGTTCCAACGCGAGTGCCTTACCGTCACGATCTGAAGCGGAGACAAAATTGTCTGCAGCTGTCCAGTTGTCACCTACATAAATCACGCTATCCTTCACGGTCACAGAGGTTTGGTCTACCAATACGGTGATTGTGGCAGTCGCTTCGGCCTTGCCATTGCGATAGATTACTTCGTATTTCCCTGGTGTGGTCGTGTCAACTCCACCTACAATGGTAACCTCTTTTAACGTCAGCGCATTGCCGTCTTTGTCTTTGGCTGAAAGGAAGTTGTCCGCAGCTTCCCATGAATCTCCAACATACAGTGTACTATCTTTGACGACTACCGTTTCTTGGTTCGCAACTACTGTGATCGTCGCAGTTGCTTTGACATTGCCATTTTGATAAACCACTGGATACTTGCCTGGTTTGGAAGTATCGACTGAGCCACTAACCGTCACTCCTGAAAATGGTAAGTTTGCTCCGGTTTTGTCTGTGGCTGAGACAAAGTTGTCAGCAGCTTCCCATGAGTCGCCGACATATATGGTACTGTCTTTGGCTTTAACACTCGTTTCATCAGCCAATACGGTGATCGTAGCTTTCGCTTCGGCTTTGCCATTGCGATAGATCACTTCGTATTTCCCTGGTGTAGTGCTATCGACTGCGCCTGATGTCGTGATATCAGCAAGTTCTAGTTCATTGCCGTCTTTGTCTTTGGCTGAAACGAAGTTATCGGCGGCTTGCCAGTCATCGCCCTCATAAATCGTACTGTCTCTAGCGACCACCGTTGCTTGGTTCGCAACTACCGTGATCGTCGCAGTTGCTTTTTCATTCCCATTTTGATAAACCACTGGATACTCGCCTTCTTTGGACGTATCAACTTCTCCACTAACCGTTACTCCTGAAAATGGGAGGTTTGTTCCGGTTTTGTCTGTGGCTGAAACAAAGTTATCAATTGCTTGCCAGTCATCACCAACATATAAAGTGCTGTCTTTGGCTTTGATCGAGGTTTGATCAGCGAGAACGGTGATCGTAGCGATTGCTTCAGCTTTGCCATTGCGGTAAATCACTTCGTATCTCCCTGCTGTAGAGGTGTCAACTGTGCCATCAATGGTCACTTCCGTTAGCGACAATGCGTTGCCGTCTTTGTCTGTTGCGGACACAAAGTTATCCGCAGCTTCCCATGAGTCGCCTACATACAACGTACTATCTTTAGCCGCCACCGTTGCTTGGTTAGTAACGACAGTAATCGTGGCGATTGCTTCCGTTTTCCCGTTACTATAAGTAACTTCATAACGGCCTTCTTTACTCGTATCGACAGATCCACTGACAGTCACACCGGAAAATGGGACACTCGCTCCTGTTTTGTCTGTTGCTGAAACAAAATTGTCAATTGCTTGCCAGTCATCACCGACATATAAAGTACTATCTTTGGCTTTGACCGAAGTTTGATCAGCTAGAACAGTGATTGTGGCGGTTGCCTCTACCTTGCCATTACGATAGATCACTTGGTATTCTCCTGGTACTTTCGTGTCCACCTCACCACTAGTGGTGATCTCTGCCAACGTTAGCTCTTGTCCAGTCTTGTCTGTTGCGGATACAAAGTTATCTGCTAGTTCCCATGAATCGCCAACATAGAGGGTACTATCTTTGGCAACAACGGTCGCTTGGTTGGTAACTACCGTAATCATGGCGGTTGCTTTTTGATTGCCATTTTGATAAACCACTGGATATTGACCTTCTTTTGAAGTATCCACTGCTCCACTAACAATCACACTTGAAAATGGGACATCCGCTCCGGTTCTATCCGTTGCCGAAACAAAGTTATCTGCAGCTTGCCAGTCATCACCGACATATAAAGTGCTGTCTTTGGCTTTGACCGAGGTTTGATCCGCTAAGACCGTGATCGTCGCAATTGCTTCGGCTTTACCATTGCGATAAATAACTTGATATTCTCCTGGTGTATCCGTATCAACTTCACCGGTGATGGTCACTTCTGCGATTGTCACTGCATTACCATCTTTATCCGTTGCCGATAGAAAATTATCAGCTGCTGTCCATGAATCGCCTACATACAACGTGCTGTCTTTGGCGGCCACCGTTGCTTGGTTCGCAACAACAGTGATCGTCGCTGTCTCGCTCACGTTGCCATTCATGTATTTGACTTCATAAGTGCCGACTTTTGATGTATCGACCTCACCGTTAACGGTAATTTCCGAGAAGGTCAACGCATTGCCATGCTTGTCTGTTGCTGAGACAAAGTTATCTGCGGCATGCCACTCGTCTCCCACGTAGATCGTGCTGTCTTTGGCGGCGATCGTCGATAAATCTTCTTCTGGTGTGATGCCCGCGGAAAAATGATTGTCTGTCCGATTCACCTGAACTTCTTTGCCAAGCTGAAGCTCTTGCGGCACGACATAGCCTTCTGGAACGGAGGAAACATACAGCGTATAAGTCCCCGTATAAATATCAGTTAATTGGTATTCTCCGTTCTCATCCGTTACAGCAGAAATGACATCTCCAGTCAACTGATTCCGAAGGGTCAAAGTAACCCCCGCAATTTTTTGGGTTGGTTCTTTGGTATTATAAACATCAAGTGTCGCATCGGCTTTGTAGATGATCCCGTTTGAATCACCTGCTGAAAACTGCAGGTTAGTCACATCCGAGGTTACCGTCCGTTTGGCTTCCGACAAGGTATCGATTGTATCAGAAACGATCGTTGCTGAGGCTGAGATTTGGCCGGCGTTTTGTGAAAGTACGTTGTAACTGATTTCGATATTTTTCGTTAGAACATAGTTTGAAAAGACAAGCTGTACGTTCCCATCAACTTCTTTGACTTCATAGCTATCATCTGGCACATTCGAAACATTGATTGAACCAAGATCGATTTCGCCATTGGTATTTCCCAGCGATTTTAGAAGGATCGTTGGATTTGCTACTTTTTTCGAACCATCATCGATATTTTTGGTCGTGACCTTGACCTGCGTCATGTTTTTCGTATTATTCACGGTATTCTGAGTAATTCCGATAATATCCGTTGCCGCATTAGAAACTGAAATTGTGGCTGTGCCTTGTTGGTTATTTGATAATGGTTCTTTTGCATAACCAGGTATATAAATTGTACTCGTTTCCTGCCAACCATTGGTGTATTGATAGGAAATGATGTAACGACGATTCGTCGTCCCAAAGTCAAAAGTGTAATAGTTGGTCTCCTCATCATGGGTGATCGTTGGATAATTTGGATCGCTTTCTTTCATGGCCTGATTATTGTAATAGCCACGATCCCAATACTGCGGATAAATGCCACTTACTTTATCATTAGATACATCGATGATCGAAAAAACAACATTTGCATTTTTCGGCACATGAGTTTCAACGGTCAAATCACTGATGGTATCTTGACGAGCATTGACTAAAAACTGGTTCTTACTGCTTTGGAGCGTGTTTTCAGAATACGATTTTCTCCCAGTATAGACGGAGGTGTGAACCGTATCAAGTCCCGTTGCGGAAATCGTGATTGGAATTGTATCGTTAGGAATGGATTGTGTTGGTGCTAGACTGTCCGGCACATAATTGAAACCAATGTCGAATTGAATCGTATTAGTAATTGGCGACGTAAAGGTGACCATTGTTCCGCCTGCTACTTCTTCAATCGTATAATCTTTTCCTAATGTGTAATAAAAGCTGACTTCTGGTACCTTTCTTAAAGAAAGATACTCTGGATGTTCAATAAACAGTTGTAAATTTTCAATGGGTTGTGAGGTACTGCCTTCGATATTGATTGAAGTATCACTTGTATAGGCACCATTTTGATTATAATTTCCCCAAGCTGTTTCGGCGTTATTTGAGTTGAGAACAGTAATCGGTTCAATATATTCATCTTCAATGATTTTGAATTCTTTATTGGGAATTAAGGGTGTGCTTACGTTAATAACCACATCTTTTTGATCAAAGGGAACAGAAATAGGATTAAATGTTAGCTTAAGGTCACTATCCTTAAGCGCGGTTAGAATTAGATCCCCATCAGAATTAGTCATTTCGAAATAGTCAGTCAGTTTTACCTGCTGATAAGAGGTATCTCTTGCAATTATTTGTTGTGCACGAATTTCTTGCCCGTTTTCACTAGAAAGAACGATTCTTTCTCCTTGTTTGACTTCAACTGGCATCGCATGAAGCTCTATGCTATAAGTTCCTTTGACATTGCCATATGTGTTGCCAGCAGCTACGGAAGAATAATCTATAGATAACACTTCTTTTTGATTTTCACTGGTTTTTGCTGTAAAGGAGATTCCTTTATTTTGAGCGCTCGTTTGCTTAAGTCGTACCGATCCAATACCAGTTGTCGGATACATTTTTGAAAAAGAGGCGGTATAATCCGTCAACTCGGTCAGGCTCATAGTGAATTTATAAGAAACACCATAGGCCTTTTGTTTATCCATATTTTTAACTTCAACAGCAATGTTTTGTAGATTGTTTGATGTGATCGTGTAATCAGTACCTTCTGCTAAAACAGTTTGCGTTTCTGGCTTGATATTTCCTTTAATATCCACATCATAACTAAAGACTGTTAACGGTTCAGAGTCAATTTTCTTGAAAACTGCTCCTGGCGTATCCATCAATTGTAGCGAAAGGGGCTGATTACCTGATAAGTCTCGATTCAGGTTATAATAGACCATTCCTTGCATACCAAAGACGTTTTTTTCTGAAATATATTGAATAGGGTCGACTTCTTCATATAAATCAATAGCATAACTAGTCTTGTTCTGATCGCCCATCTCAACATTTATTTGTGGTTTGTCATCTGAATAAAGATAGCTGGTCAATTCAATTGAGAAAGAAGCATCATGAACCGCTTGATTAAAAGTGATCGTTAATTGATGAGTTTTACTATCTATATTCCAAGAAGCATCCATGCCCTGAATCGTTCCTTGGTTGTCAGAAAAACCAAGATGATCAGGTAAGTCTACTACCAAAGATGTTCCTGCAGCATAATCTTTATTTACAACTTCAAAATCCAATTTGAGTTTAACAGGTGTATTATTTAATAATCTTGTTTCTTGAATCTGGCTAAGCTCGTCACCAGAAATAGTAAATAGATTTCCTCTTACTAATAAATTATCGGTTACTGGCTGATTAAAAGAGTCTATTTTATCCCTATTTCCTTCTAACTTTTCTTCCGTTTTAGCCGTGCTTTCTTCTACATAACTTTCCTTATCTTCACTAGACTTCAGCCTTTCAGACTGATCGTTTTTCAATTGATTATTCAAATCATATGAAGAATTTGAGGGCTCGTCGACATTTTCCTTCTCTGATGAAGTTGTCTTGTCTGCGACCTCAGATTGCTGAGTCCCATTATTTGAATCTTTTACAGACTCTACTACTACCTCTTCATCAAGCGCATCAGATAAAACTGAAATGGGGGTGAGCACTTGCGTGAGTCCCATTGACGTTGTCACAATATATATCCAAATTTTTGTACTTTTTTTTCTCATATTTCCTCCATTGGTATTCCTCTATACTATTAGGTTCCACATTGTCTTACTATTATTCATTTCTAAATTATTGAAATTGAAAGTTTGTTCCTAATGATTACTCAGATGTTCTATATTCTCTATACTTATGAATAAGAAAAACTTACTTATACAAATCAATATACGAATCATAATGAAAATCTTTTTGGCTACTAAAATCGATTTGCCATTAGTTCCAACTTCATTTATTTCTACTCAATACGTATTTTAGCCAAATCAATCATGTAGTGTTTCTAATCTAATTATCTTTTAATTGCTAATAAATAAAAATCAGATTCATCTTTTTCTTTCTAAAAATTTCGTAGTAGTTATCTACTGTGCTGACATCATCTTTCCTTAGTCACTTCATATTCTTTTTGGTTATTATTTTCACATGAATCAGTACAGTAAATATAAATTGATCACTCCCATTGTCTCGGACTATGCATATTTGCCAATACCCCAAAAATAATTAATGATACTCCGTATAGAAACAAATGTTTATGTAGTATCGCACCAAGCAAAACGAAGCAAAAAAAAAGAAATATTACCTCAATTGCTTTTGTTGATCTTTTCCAGTCCATATCCTTCCTCCTCTAAACAAAGCTTGTATAATTTATAACACATAGATTCAAACAACTAAGCCTTTGATGTACAATAAGTCATTTTCATTGTAATTATATTTATATCTATGTTTAGGGTGTAAACAAATATTCTTTAGAAGATATTTATTGCTTCCTCAAATACTAACTCTACAGCACATATATTTTATTAATTTAAAATAGGAGAATATTTAGCGATTTAAATATCAGTTTGATGATAAGAGGTTACAGAATGAGTTAGCTACCTTTATTTCATCTTTCTAAAGGTAATTAATGTAGCGGCTCTGACTTGGGAAGAAGTTGCCATAAAAGAATAGGTGGCTAGTTCCCATCCTTCTTGAGCACGTTTATTGATAAGAGCATCTAGTTCTACTAAATCACTTTCAGATGCTTTATCCGAAAAAATTTTTACTTTTGTGTATAAAATCTCAGATTTGTAAATATACATCTAATCTCTCCTTTTTTATTTAGTTTAATTATTACTGATCAATAGAAAGATAAGGTAAATAAAATTCGTGAATCTTTCAAAATCGCAGAAAGTAGAACAAAAAATATAAAATAATATAAAACTTAAAAGAGCTTAGATAGAATAAAACCCATAAAAAATACAAAAGTAAGTTCTAAAACAGTTTCAGCCACAAGACTCATATTATTAAAAAAAATAGTTTTTGTTTTATATGGTTGCCAAAAAGATTGATTAGAATAGGTGGAAGGATAGACATATTCTAACAGCCCAAAAATAAAAAGCAGCGGTAATGCTTTAAAAATTCCATTTTTAAATAAGAAATAAAGGTAATAAATTAAAAGAGATGATTGAGCCAGCCTAAGATACCTTAATTTACCCTTTGTAAAATCCATACAGTTTCTCCTTTTTTATTATTGCTAATTAATAAATAGAAGAAATAAGTCTAAATAACTAGTTCCTCATAGTCTACCTAAAGCAACTAAGCTTTTTTACTGATAAAGCTATTTTAGTATTGTCATCAATTCATTAAAAACAATAGGTAATTCTGATATTCCATCCCTATCAATAAAATGCTTTCCTTCCGGCATCATTACTAGTTTGCACTTTAAGTGACAAGCTAATTTTTGAGAATACTTAAAAGGTACTATATCATCATCAAAAGCTGATATAACCACAGCACTTTTTATCTTATTCAATATTTTTTTATAGTCGATTGGTATATTTGTAAATGCACTTGATTGGGGTAATGTATCCACTGTTACATCAAAACCCGAAACTAAAATTAAATTTACGTTCTTTACTTCATTTCTCTCGAGAAATCTTAACGCTTCAATACATCCTAAGCTATGCCCTATTAAAGTTAAATCATCAGCATGAGGGATATTTTTCTCGCAAAATTGATGCCATTCTTCAGGTACTGGAGCATGAGAATTTGGCATTTGTAACAATGAAATTTCTAAGTTTATTTTGTTTAATTTAGTTTTTAACCATGAATCAACGTGATATTTTCCATTACTATCATCTCTTTTTCTATATTTATTTTTTCACAAAAATATATGTGTCTACTTCCTTTGTTTAATTTCTTCTCATATAGTGTCTGAGTGGGTATTCTACTCACTTTCAAGAAAATGAAACAAAAAACATTTATATATTTAAAATATCCTATTTGGGTTAATAATTTGGATTCATACGTACTATAAATCAAAATCCGTTGTTTTCCCTGCTATTAATCTAATTTTCAGATAATTATTCATAAAATCTATCATTTTTTCCGTTAATAAATGGGTTTGCTAGTCCATCCGATAATTAGTTCGTCTATAAAAATTATAGATTCTTTTTATCAGTTCTCGAATAGAAGATCCCAATACTCGAACCCTTAAATTAGGATTTTTTTTATCCTAAACAGTTCCTTTTCCTTTCAACTTTTAAGCCATCAAAGCATTCTTATTTAATCCATCAGTACAATTATCAACGTCAGTTTACTCGTAATCATACTTAACTATTAATTCTTTGTTCATTTAGAGCCTTCTTATAATTAAGAAATACCTCACCAAATTATTCAGAGTAATGTAATTCCAGTTAGAAATTTGAACTTCATCTATTAAAACAACCGCTATTTCATAACCAACTGAAAAAACAATAGAAATTCGCGTTATTTTAAAATCATCCTTAATTAGATAATAAAGACTTTCGCCTTAATGTTTGTACATAAAGAGTTATACTAAACCAATATTTGTAATCATGTAGCTGATTCAAATTAATTATGTATCAGGTACTATTCATTTAAAAAAGTTTTTTATTACTTCAACAATATCCAATTGACATGCTATTTGACCATACTTTTTTTCCTACAATACAATGTGTCTGTCCACTCGGATGTAAAAAAGTTCGACCATTTGTATATTGAACCAGTAAAACCAAGCAGATAATCCTATTACTGTATGATGAAAAAAATCTCTTTATTCGACAACTTTATTCTATTATCATTGGTTTTGCCCGACAAACTGTTTGTACAAAGGACGCACGTCTTCGATATCTTATATCTATTGCAGGCATGTATTTCAAACAACTACGAAAATTAGCTAAATTTCTATTCGTCATATCAACACAAAAATATTCAAAAATATCATCTATTGTTGCCTCACCTCCGCTTTTGGTATTAAGATAATCTACTAGCTCATTCTCTTTCCATCTCATTTATTTTTGTTCTCCTATTCATTTTCTGGTACTGTCTTGTTTGAAATACTCCTTAACTAGGCAACTCCATTACTACTCATTACGTAACTATTAAAACTGGTAAAATAGATATCGAGTAACTAATACATATGCCCATAATTTAATTGAAAAAATAAGATGAATACCTTTCAAGCATATTTATTCTTTCTTTTACTAATATAACCACAATATTTTGACTGACAGTTTTATTAGCTTTCTAAAGTAAAAAAGCTAGCGTGCTGAGTCTGAAAATATTATTCCTTTTCGCCCCTTTCAATTGTATTTATTAAAGTTATAGCATATTGTTATATTCATATCAGTTTTATTGTACAATAAGTCATTTTAACTATTATATTAATGCTGATATGGAAATAAAAACTTGGAAATTATGAAAAAAATAAACAACGGCGTTTCACATTTCATGTCTTTTGTGGGGACAAGTTTACGGATATCAACATACAAAAACGAAGAATAAATCGCTCAAACATCTATGTCTAGCTGCTTTCTAGCATACGAGTTCGACTCTAAAAGCTTTTATTGTACAAATATAATTCAGATGAGTATTATATTAATAGAGTCGAAACTAGGAGACCATTATGAAATTTGGAAAAACAATAAAAAAAATAAGAGTCGAAAAAAGATTAACTCAAAAAAATGTGGCAGAGGGTATAGTCACTTTAAGCTATTATAGCCGTATTGAAAGAGACATAAGCGAACCTACCGTCTCGGTTTTTTTGAAAATCTTACATCGATTGAATTTAGATTTTGATGAATTTATGTTCATTCATAACAATTATAGAGAATCTTCAGATGAAAAATTATGGTTCATACTTACTGAACTTTATCATTCTGGAGATATACAGACCTTAAAAAAATATAAGGAGTTTTTCCTTACAAACCCTAATGGAGATACGTCTCTTATAAATATAATAGATCTATTTATACTGAGACTATCCAAACAAAAGATTGAACCAGTGAATACAGAATCAATTGTTAGCCGATTAATGGATATAGAAAATTGGACGAGTTCAGAAGTGAAATTATTTACGACCGTCATGGACATGCTTCCGATTGATACGGTGATTATTATGGTTAATCATCTTTTGAAAAGAAGAAGTCTTTACATGAGATCCAAAGGTTATAACTCACCATATAGTAAGATACTCATAAATTCTATATTGTTATGTATTGATACTAATCATCTAAAAGAAGCTGAAGTGTACTTAGATACATTCAAAAATATGCTTGAGGTCAGAGACTTTTATGGACGTTCTATGCATGAATACCTAGAAGGCTTACTTTTAATTTTACGAGGTAACAAAGAAGCTGGCGAAAAAAAAGTATGTGAATTCTTTTCAATTTGTGACTTTATTGGACTCAATAGCTTTTCAGAAAAATATAGAATATTTTATAACCGGATTATTACCAATAAGTAAATAGAAATTTTATTTTTTTTAATAGCATGAACATTTCTTGAATATTCAATAGGTAAGCAAACAAATGGAATTTCTCATTTTCTTAATGACTTAAATATTATTTTCCTCAATTATTTTAAAAAAAAAGAAGATTAAGTATAGTAGAATATAAATGTTCTATGGTTCAACCAACTTCAAAATGACCAATATGTTGTTAATGGGTTCATGAAGAAAAGTTTATATTACATCTCATTAATTATTATGTGTAAAAATCCACAATATTCAACAACAAAAGGTAGAGAATCACTTATACACTGATTCTCTACCTTCGTATATATTCTCAATCATTCCTTTATTAAATCTCAATCAACTTATATGATTTCCATTGCTAATGATTAAGTTCACCGATTTTTTTTGTAGCAGTATCATCACCATAACTGCTATTTACTTGCATATCAATTAATTTTTTAAGTTAGTCTACCTAACTCTCACTTTTTAGAACTCCTTAAGCTTCATTTTTATCTTTGAAAGTATATATGTGCAATGATAAAACTCCTACCGTCATAAAGATTCGTTCCTATTACTCTATGACTCCAAGTAATATAACGTAAATACATTGAATTTAATATTAAGAACCGCAAAAAAATAAACTGAATCTTATGCCTGTATTTGTACGTTCAATGGTGTATTCAATTTCCAATTTCTTTAAATTATTGTCCACAATATATAATCCTAGCCCACTGCCACTTTGAAGCTTATTTCTACTAATATTCAAAGTATAAAATGCCTCACTCAATCTAGATATTTCTTCTAAAGATATTTCCTCACAGGTGTTTTCTATAGTTAGAATCCCTTCATCAAAACCTATAGTAATCTCTCCTTCACTGGGGCTATATTTCACAGCATTTGAAAGGAGATTAGTGAACGTTATATATAGTAAGTTTCGATCTGTTTCATACATATAATCAAATTCGTCAAAGCATAGCAGTAGGTTCTTCTCTCTAAAAAAAACTAAGAATTCCCGAAGTGCGTCTTCTAAAGTATCTCTTATATTTATTCGTTCATAAACCAATGCTACTTCTTCAGATTTTTTTGTTGCAATCAAGATATCACTCACTAAATTTGCCATTTTCTCCGTTAGTACCCAACATTCTTTGATGTATCTTTCCCTATCAGTATACATCCCCACATTATCTAGCATCCCTTCTAAAATCCCTGAAAGTGCCGCTATCGGTGTTTTCAATTCATGGCTGGCTGCTCTCATAAAGTCAATTTTTGATTTTTGAAGTGCTTGCACAGTGTTCATTTCACTTTCCAAATCACTGATATTTTGGAGTAATTCGCCGTATAGTGTATCTAAGTTTTGCGATAACTCCCCTAACTCGTCATTCGAATAAATTTTCGCCGAAACATCAGGAAGCTTTCTTCTCATTTTTTTCGCAGCATTTGATATCTTTATAATAGGAGTCACTAAGCGCTTGGAATAAAAGTAAGAAGCAAGAAAAGAAAGAATAATATTAATGACGAATAAGAATGGTAACATTGCTAAAATAGTACTTTTCGCCTCATCTACAGGCTGTAAAATTGCAGTAATCGAAATCTCTCTAATTTCTCCGTTATTAATTTTTTTTATCATTGTTAATTTTTCATCGTCATCTCTGATAGATGTGGCAGAGTAGGTAATATTTTCAGAGTTAAAATTCAAGTCACTGATACCACTCAGTATAAACGGGGAGGATAGCTTTGGGATTATAGTATCTGAATCATTATACGAAATGACTACCGCACCACTTTTTAATGCAAAATCTTGAATTGATTCTAAATTTTCACTACTATTACTTGTTTTTTTTAATTGAGAAACTAAAGTTTGTGTATTCTCTTTCAGTTCATTTTCTTTTGTATACATATAATACTGAGGCAAGAAAAAATATATTATTCCGAAGGATAGACACATAATTGTGATAATCAAAACAGTTGTAAAAAAGAATGTCTTCAGTCTTATACTCCTCTTCATTAATCATCCTCACTATTCTTCTCTACTTTATAGCCTATGCCTTTCACTGTAAAAATGACATTACGATCAAACTTTTTTCTCAAGTTCTTAATATGAACATCAACGATTCGATCATCTCCAAAATAATCGTAACCCCAGACTAAATTTAATAGTTGTTGTCTATTTAAAACTTTCGGTGTATTGCTCATTAGTATGCGCAATAACTCGAATTCTTTAAGTGTTAACACAATCTCCCTTTGATCCTCATATACTTTGTGACTATCAAGCTCCATCATTATTTGTCCTACTTTTAAGTATGACCGTAACGCTCCTGTTCGACGAAGTAACACCTCGATACGTTTGAGAAGGACTTTGGGCGAGAAGGGTTTATTTATATAGTCGTCCGCTTTTTCTTCAAAACTATTTAGTTGGGTTTGTTCATCGCTTAAAGCTGTAAGCATAATTACAGGGGTCTCCTCATATGCTGCTTTTCTTCGAATTCTCCTTAACAATTCTATTCCAGATATTTCTGGGAGCATAATATCTAATATAAAAAAATCAATGTCTTCATTGGACTCAATATAGTGTGAAGCTTCTCCTCCATTTATATAAGATAACACATCGTAGTTAGCATCTTTTAAATACTCTGAAATTACTTCATTTATATGATTATCATCTTCAACAACAAGAAACTTGAACATCATTTAATCACCATTTTCTCTTATTATACAGATAGTATATACCTTCCATATGTAAATAGTATGAAGTATATTTACATACTCTTAATATGGTTATAACAATATAGACAGTACATATTTACTTGTAACTTCCATTAACTTACTTTACTAAATCTGATTTGGCACAACTCATCTGTCCATATTACGAAGAGCCACAAAAATTTATCAATTCAGAACCTAATTCATATACTTTACATTCCAACTACATACCAACTTCATATACAGCTACTAGTATTTACTTCGTAATAACCGAACAGAAAGGAGATTTAATAAATGTATCTACTAAACAATTCACTGAAAAATATTATAAGGAATAGGGGACGCAATGGGTTGTTAGGGTTTATTATACTAACTCTTATAACAACTGCAGCCATATCAATGATTATTAGTAATACTTCCAACAACATAATTGATAACTACGCCAAAAAGTTTGGGGCTGAGATTACAATCTCTCCTGATCAAAATAAATCAATAGAATATTATCAAAAAGGGAAAGATATACCTGAAATCAGCAATCAACAATATATTAGTTTCGGTAAATCAAACTACCTTCAAAAGTCAGAATTCACAGGCTCAGTCCCCTCTATATCAGATAAATTAGAAGCCATAGACGGTGATATTGAATTAGATGAAAGTAAAATGTTTATGTCGCCAATGAACGGATCCAATGAGGATAAAGGAGAAACCGCAAAGTTCCAACTTAAAGGAACCTCAAATAAAGAAACCTTAGAGGAATTTAAAAATAATAAGAGGGAACTTGTTCAGGGAAAATTTTTTGAAAACAAAAATGAAGCTATAATCAGTAGTGAGTTAGCTGAAAAAAACAATTTAAAGGTTGGTGACATCATTTCTTTGAGTAGTGCCGAAGCACCCAAAGATGGGAATTATAAGTTGAAAGTCACAGGTATATATAAAGATCGAACAGATGAATACAATGGAATTCCACTAAAACTAGCTTTACTAAACCGAAGAAACGAAATCATAACTTCATTCGAGACACTAATTAACAACGACTTCTCACACAAACATTCTTTAAGTATCAATGCAAAATTCTTTTTAAAGAACCCAGAAAACCTATCTTCTTTTACCAAAGAACTTCGCTCAAAAGGATTAGATACTATTTATAATGTCACAGCTGATACAGAAAGTTACAATAAAGTTGTGGGTCCAGTACAGCGCTTGAAAGATATTACTTTTACTTTTATGGTCATTGTTTTATCACTAGGAGCCATTACCCTTATCCTTTTAACTATCTTATCGATGAGGGAGCGTAAATACGAAGTTGGTGTTTTACGAGCTATGGGAATGAAAAAAAATAAAATCGCTCTTGGCTTCATTATTGAAATGCTTATTATTACAATCTCTTGTTTAGTCATCGGATTGGGCTTAGGTTCTACATGTGCTCAAAACATTTCCAACCACTTACTTAAAAATCAAGCAGAAGTGGTAAATAAAAATGGAAGACAACAAAACCGAAATTCTCAAGGAATAGCTAAGATTGGACAGGGTTCAGAATCAAATATTAATCCTGTAACCAAAATGAATGTGGGACTAACTCAAGGAACATTGATAGAAGTAATTGGTTTTTCATTAATACTTGTTTTACTAACAACAGGAATCGGAACATTTTACATTACTAAATATGAACCGATAAAATTATTAACTGGAAGGGACTAGTGTGCATGCTTACATTGAGTTTAAAAAATGTTATCTATAAATATGATAAAGATAGTTCACCAATTTTAAAAGGGATAAATATGGAGTTCAAGCAAGGAAAGATTTACACAATTATAGGAACTTCTGGAGCAGGAAAAACTACTTTACTTTCTTTAATCTCTGGTCTAGATGTTGTGACGAAAGGAAAAATTGAACTTAATAAGGAAAATCTGACTGAGATAGATAGAGACAAATATCGAGCAAATCGGATCGGAGTGGTTTTCCAAAACTATAATTTACTTACGAATGCTACAGCATTAGAAAATATCATTCTATCCATGAATATTAGCGGATCGAAAATAAAGGGCAAAAAGGCATATGCCTATGATTTGCTAAGCGAGCTTGAAATTGACCAAACAAGTGCGAATCGAAAAATTTTAAATTTATCGGGGGGCCAACAGCAAAGAATTGGAATTGCTCGAGCTATTGCTCATGACCCTGATATAATTATCGCAGATGAACCTACAGGCAATTTAGATAGCAGAACTGAAGGCATTATCCTTGAGCTTCTCACTTCACTAGCACATGACAAAGGAAAATGTGTGATAATTGTCACCCATTCTAAAAAAGTAACTGAAATAGCTGATGAAATACTTTTAATGAGAAACGGAAAGATCACACGAGGTGAAAATGATGAACAAAAAAATAACGACAATTTTTAGTGTATTTTTATATATAGTTGCAACCCTATATGCTATATATATGATCTATGTTTGTTTTAACACGTTTCATTATATTTACAGCCTAAAGAAACAAGGTCAATTGAGCTCTTCAGGGATCCTTTATACTATTTTGAACTTCTATATACCTAATTTATCTCACTATTTTTTTTACAGCATTATTTTGCTTGTAGTAGGTATTGGAATTCAAAACTCGACTTTCCAAATAGAATCGGATCAAAGAATGACCTATAGAGAAGCGAATAAATCTACAGGATCACATAAAGAAATAATACATGAAGACGATGAGAACAATTTAGAAACATGGTTCAATGACCTTAAAAAAGAAAAAAAAGAATAACAGTTCATTCCCATGCTTGTCATTTTCTATTTAATGCATGTTTCGCTCCTAATATTTAAAGAGAGCTAAAAGTATGGTTATTACTAAAAACTTTTTTAATAAATTGAGGATAAATATGAATAGAGTATAATATGACATAATAAGATACAGTTCAAGTCCACGTTGATTCAGACTGAGTGAAATTGAGTACTTGATAAATACTAACTCGGTTAATAGACACTAAAACAAAAAACTTAAGTCTTTTGTTTTAGTGTCAGTTTAGATAATTACAAAGATCAATTTACTGAAAATACAATCCATCCATTTCCTGTGGTCATTTTCACATCACTCTTAAACTTCTATTGATCATGCTTTTTTACAAGTTCCCACGTCAATATACTAGGAGCCCCCCTACTTTTTCTTTTACTTAAGTAAAAAGCCATTTATTGGTTTTAACTGTTCTACTTCTCCCATATTATAACTTTGGGATAAAGTCCCATTCTGAGCGTCAATCACAATCTGTTTTCCCTGATCATTTGTAAATATGTGTTGATAATTCCCGTCTCCCGTCTACAGTATCAAAGAAATTTGAACTTACTTCTCTTTATCCAGCTTCTTCTTGATAAATATTAGCCGCATCCTGCAATGAAATTTTGTATTCAACACTCGTTATTTTACCTTGTGAATTACAACCACCAACATAAAATCTATACCTATCATCATAAAAAAGCCTATACGACATTTTTTTATAAGAGATTCTACTTCAAAGTTGCTAATATATGATGGAAATCCAATTTTATTAGTGCGACTATAAAAAATTGAAAAACTTCCTAATTTTTTTCACCTGATATCCACTTTCAATTACAACGTTATAAAGATTTCAATATTTCCCGATTAAAATGAGCTAATTTTATGTTAATACCACTGCCTAGAAATTTCTGTCTCTACACTCCGTAATTAAATAACTAACAAAGCCAGTTTTCAGTTTAATCAAAAGTTGTATTCAAAGCCTCAACTATAGGTTAATTGATCCCCCCTCCCTGAGGAGCAGCGATGATAACCCTTAACTGAAAACAGATTTAGAAATTATTTTATAAAAAATATATTATCCAAATTGAGCACACAAAAAAGTATCCATGAAATAATCATTTCATGAACACTCTTTTTCTAAAAACATATCATTAATAGTCTCTGATTCTAAAATTATTTTTGAGCCACCAACAGGTTCCCTAAGAATAGTTTTGAATTTTAATTTTGTCTTTCAATATTTTATAAATTAAATAGCATTTTCTAAACTCTTACAGAATAACATTTCCCATTAATATACTTATTACCATGCTATCCCTTGTAGCTTCACCTAGAACAACTATTCTAGCATCTAAATTATTTCTATTTAAAATTCAATAAATCTCAAACTATCTTTGATTATCTTCAATCAGAAAATGAAAATGCATTAAATCTTATTCAGATTTATGAAATAACGGAACCTATGCTATACCAGATAGGATTTAAATGTTAGATGAGCCGGGCAAAAAAATTACATCAAAAATGGTACTTTGTATTTGTTCGTAGACACTTGAATTCTTTATATTGTATTTAGATAGGCACTCGTTTTCATCACCGTAGAAAAGCTTTCCAACGCTGATAAAAAAGACCGTTGAACGTCTTCCGCACGAATTTCGTGATCTTCAAATGTTAATGCTTTCGTTGCCGTGGCATCAGAAATCACTATGGGCTCATAACCCAGTTCTTTACTGGCCCTTGTTGTTGAGTCTATGCACATATGCGTCATCATGCCAGTGATGATGACTTGTTGGACATCTAAAGAATCTAACGTCTCTTTTAAATTTGTCTCAATAAAAGAATTAGGAAATTGCTTTTCGATAATAATAGAAGAATGATTTGTTTTTAAATTTTCATGCAGTAGCACACCTTTGGTTCCTCGTGCAAAAAAATCAGCAGTTCCTTGTTCTTTGATGTGTTGGATGTAGATAATCGGTAGTTTTTTGGCAGTAAAAGACTCTTCTAGTTTATTTATTTTCGCAAGCGCCTTTTCAGGTAAATGAAGGGGCATTTTTCCGTCTTCAAAATAGTCATTTTGGACATCAATAATTACTAAAGCTTTTTTCATAGAATCACCATTTCTTTTCATATTTGTTATAATCCAGTATAAATAAACATGACATTCCGAAAAATAGTCTTTTGAAAAAGATAGAGTCAAATTACTTTCATTATGAAAAGAGGGAACCTTATGGACATCATCGATGAAAAAATACTAGCTATACTGAAACAAAACAGTAAACTAACGAACAAAGAAATTGGTGAAATAGTCCACCTGACTGGACAAGCAGTAAGCAATCGGGTAATGAAGTTACAAGATGAGGGAATCATTCAGCGATTTAGTATTGTAGTAAACTATCCAAATACTCAATACATCAGAATTTTTATGGATTCAAATCAATATACAACTTTTGAAACGTTCATCAATCAATACAAAGAAATTGAGGTTTTTCATAAAGTTTCGGGACAGGCTTGTTATCTCTTGATCAGTCATTTCACAGAAGTAACCTTCCCTTTATTTATAGAGAAACTCTCAAAATGGGGCAGATATAGTGTAGAAACCTTTGTTGCTGATAAAAGTAATTGCAGTAATTTTTAAGGCCGTTTATTAGTAAATATTTTCAGATACAGCTTAATTCGACATGAATCTAAAACGAGCAAAAAAAAAACGTTGGAAAACTTTTGAATTACTGTTCCCTTCAGATAATCGTCCTAAAATACATGAATCTGTTTTTTGAACACTGATTTATTAAAGAATCAATCTACACAAAAATATAGAAAAACCTTTCGATTCTAGGCATAAAAAAGAGTGTTCGGAAACTATCCATGTGGCATATTCCCTAAAAATAAACTTGGAAAAATTATTTTTTCCTGGCCTACTTGACAGGGAGCACATCAATTATTTTTCGAACACTTTTTTTATTTTTATGGTTTTTTCTTTTCATTTTTTTATAAGTAAGACTAATAATGCTTAAACAGTTGTTAAACCTATCAGAAACATCATCTGTTTTGATCAAATAAAATCGTTACAAATATCCCTTAGTATTGACCTATTTTAACCCCTATTATTTAAATAGAGAAAAAACATTTTCAAATCTATAAGAATATGCTTAAAAATCAGTAAAAACACTAATTCTGTGCTATTTGTAACTATGACTACTTTCGTTTATTCTCGCCTTTCTTCCTTCATTTCAAACTCTTCGCCGAAGTTTATAAGATACATTTTTTCCAGAACATCCTCTAACAAATAGAACTTCCTTGGAGAGATAAAAGAGTTTTTCCAGTCCCAGTTAACTAAGTCATACTCCCCAACCTCAGCCATATCTCTTATTTCTTCAAGCGATAAATTTAATTTTTTTCTTAGTTCATCGATTTTTTGGATTTGTTTTTTTCTTCGGAAAGCCATTGACCCATTTATCGAAGAAATAACCACGATGAATCCTAAGAAAGAAATCCATCCATTATAAAAGTTATACACTCTACATACAAACAAAATAACCAAACCTAACAACAAAAAATTGATTGAAACTAAGCTATCGATCTTTTCATTAGCTACCATTTTTTTCACGTTTATTAGCCTCCTCCTACTCATCTACATTATAAAAAAATACCTAGCGAAAAACAGAAGACAATTCACTCGATTTTATTCTCGCATAGACATATTTTAAAAAGATTATGACTGACTTTTATTTAAATTTTATTTGTTATTCTTCTACTTTTTTCAACCTTAACCGTAAAAGAAGATACATCATACATCCAAAAAAGCAACCTCCGAAAATGGAAGCGACGATCCTGTCAGGTGAAACGATATAATAAATAAAATCTTCTTTCGATTCCATACTGAGCAAACCATTTAATAAGTGAATCCCAACTGAAAAGTAAATACCTAGTCCAATTCCTTTAAGAATTGTCTTTTTCTCTTCTTTCACCATATCCTTAGCTTCTACTTCATTTTCTGTCAATTTTAAATGAGACATTGCCAAAAGAACATAGCCGCATATAACAAAGACGGCAAAGAATATATTGCAGCTAATAAAAACCCATAACGTTAATTCTGGATTCCTACGTGCAAAAAGCATTACCAGTAAATTAGAGACCATCATATACCCCAATATCAGCATAAACGCATTGTTGCCAATATGTTCTACTTGTCTTTTTTTGTATTCATCTAAGACACCGGAAATACCATAGAATCGCTTGATTATTTTTATTAATAATCCTTCTTTATCTTTCAATACTTTCTACCTCCCAAAACAAAGAATTTAAATCAGTTTGTAATACTTCAGCAAGCTTAATACATAACTCGAGAGAGGGATTGTACTTATCGTTTTCAATCAAATTAATCGTTTGCCTTGCAGCCCCAACCTCTTTTGCTAAAGCATTCTGAGATAACTTCTGCTTCTGTCGAAATTCTCGCACTCTATTCATTATTCCCTCCTGTTTAGTCATATATATATGACTAACACAAAATATAATACTCATCTCATTTAATGTCAAGTATATGTGACATATCACTTAGACTAACTTAGAAAAAGGTTCATTAGTATATTCTCTACTGTACCCTATTTTATATCTAACTGATCCTAATTAACTGAGCTGCTAAAGGAGCCATAAAACGAGCACACACAAAAGGATCAAAAACTATTAAGTTTCTGACCCTACAGTAAATTATTCGACATGCATAAACGGTATAGCTAACTTAGCAACCCTTTTTTCTTTTCGCTAAGAAAAGATATATCAATTAATAGCGGAGGCATCATTGAAGATCATCAAGTGTTTGCTCTCCATGCTCAAATCATACCCGCATAACTCCTTGAAATATGTGCGATAATCTGTTTCAGCTATGCGAACGACCTCTTTACTAGAAAAGTTCTCAAAATGGACTAATTCTTTGACTAGGGACAATTTAACATCAGTTTTTAAGATTTCAGGCCACCGCTGCCAAAAGGTTTCTCGCGTTAGGTCTTCCAATAAAGTATCCAATCGCTGAACTTGTGTTACCATGTAGACTTCTAGTTTTTTGTGTCTCTTTTGGTTCCTTTAGATGCTTGAGTGACTCCTTTTAATAATCCTTTCGCGTAGTGAATATAGACATGCTTTTTTCTACGTGCTCCTTTACATTGATCAGATTTATTCAACTTCTTTATCCATATCTTTCGTCAATATTTTTCTTATTTTTCTTTATTAGAAAAGAATGTACAGGGGAAAATGCAACAATCGCTATCACAAATATAGTTTAGTTTATTTGATAACCAACATTCATATGAAATTGGTGTAGCACATAGTACATTTTAAACTTTTGTTTTTGGCATATAATCAATTCCGTACTTCTTGATACTTCAGCCATTAGATTTTTATAATAAAGATTTCTGAAATAAGATTTACTATTTTTGACACAGAAAAATCCCAATACAGTAGAGTAGTATTTTCCAAACTCAAGCATCCCCTTTACTTTATATGTTGGTAACGTGTTAATTGTTAAATATATCTATAAGTAGTTTTAGAAGTATATTTTACGTTCCCGGTTAGCGATTTCGATTATATTAGCAAATTATCTGTACTTATATCTAGTTAATCTGCATGACAATTACTTTGGTCGCGATAAAGGTATCACCAACTTGTTGGCCGTATATATTTGCAGATCTTTCAAGTTGTAAATCAGCACGAGATCCTTCCACTATTCGAGAATTCTGAGATTGTGCATCATAAATAATCACTTTTATTTCAGTTTCAGTAGTAATCACAAAGGAAAATTTTTCTTCAGAGGATTCTGCCATATCATAGACTTCACCGTCTTCTCCTTTAATTTGGGACGTATTCGTCAATTCCATTTCAAAGCGCTCACCATCTATACTAACGAGTGTTCCCGTTTTGTCGGCTTGATCCAGTTCTGCATTTGTCTTTTCTTCATCTGTTTGATCCGCAGTATCTTGATCATTATTCCCACTTTGACTATCTTCCGTTTGATTCTGAGGCGTATTAATTTGAGTGTTAAGGGGTACGTTGTCGTTGCTCGTCTGTTTGTCATTCGCAATGACTCCACAGCCACTGAGTAACGCTGCAAACAAAACAATTACTATTTTTCTTTTTTTCATAGAAACACCTTCCTTTTATTCATAGCGTAATGCTTCGATCGGTATTAATTTCGACGCCTTATAGGCTGGTAAGTAGCCAAAAATTGTACCAATCAAAATCGAAAATGACACACTGATCAAAATCGATAACAATGAGATCGTCATAGGATAATTTAACAGATTCAAAGCGATCAGACTGATGAGCAGACCGACGAAGATGCCAATCAGCCCCCCGATCACCGATAAAACAATTGCTTCTGTCAAAAATTGCTGCAAAATCACTTTACGTTTGGCACCCAAGGCTTTCTTCAAACCGATCTCTCTGGTACGCTCTGTCACACTGACCAGCATCGTATTCATTACACCGATCCCACCGACGAGTAAGGAAATGCTAGCAATTCCCCCCAGTAAAATCATATTCGATCGATTGATATCATCGGTCATTTTCTTCACTTCATCATAGTTGCGAATGGAAAAAACAAAATCTGAAGGCGGAATACTCTTAGTCAATTCATGGCTGGCTTGGACGACTGCTGATTCTAAGACGTCCGCATTCGTTGCCTGAAACAGCACTGTTGGTTTTTGGTTGAGCTTTCCTTCGACGAAACTTTGGCTGCCTCGAGGGATGAAGACATATTTCCCTGACAGTTGATCCGTGTCAGAAACAGCTACGCCAACGATGCGAAAGGGCGTCCCATTGATTTCGATCAGTTGATTGATAGGATCACGATACGAGAAAAAAATTTCCGCCAAATCTTTCGTAATCACCGCAACTTGTTTTTGTGTCTGCAATTCGGTTTCAGTCATTGCTCTGCCAGCAAGGATCGTATGGGGCAAAATTTCAAAGAACCCGCGATCCATGCCTAGCACTATCGTATCGGTTTGCTGGTCTCTTTGGAAAACTGTCAGATTGGCTTCATAGAACAAGCTAACGTTCTTGGCATGATCAATAGTCAACAGCTTTTGCAGCTCTCCTTCTGATAGTTGCGGGGCGTAATCAGGAAGTCGATCATTCTTACCCGTTTCTCCCGCCAGAAAAGCACTTCTGGCATCATATTCAATTCGCATCGAGTTAGTATCGCCGCCTATTAGCTGCTTTTTCATGTTTTCAGTATTTCCATTGATGATGCTCACAATGGAAATGATGGAGGCAATTCCGACAATGATTCCTAGCATCGTCAAGAGTGAACGCAAACGATGCTGGTAGATTGATTGGATGGCTAAGCGGATATGTTCAATCATTTTTCTCCCTCCTCGTCAATTTCCCCATCTTTTATAACGATTTGGCGTTTTGCATAGTCCGCGACCTCTTGTTCGTGAGTGATTAAAACAACTGTTTTTCCCAGATGATTCAGCTTCGAAAATAGTGCCATAATTTCATGACTATTGGCAGTATCTAAGGATCCCGTCGGCTCATCCGCTAAGATCACATTTGCCTCTCCTGCTAATGCCCGAGCGATCGCCACTCGTTGTTTTTGTCCCCCAGACAACTGATTGATCCTAAAATCGATCCGATCACTCAACCCGACACTTTCCAATGCATAAATGGCTCGTTTCGTTCGTTCTTCCTGACTGACACCGGCATACAAAAGCGGTAAGGCAGCATTTTGTAAAACAGATAGTTTCGGCAGCAGTTCAAAATTTTGAAACACGAAGCCGATTTTTTTATTGCGGATCATAGAGAGATCATCTTCCTCCATCTGACTGGTGTTCTTGCCATCAAGCAAGTAGCTACCCATTGTCGGCGTATCCAAACAGCCAATAATATTCATCAAGGTCGACTTGCCTGATCCTGATCGTCCCATGATGGAAACAAATTCGCCATGATCAATCGTTAGGTTAATCTTCTTCAAGACTTGAAGTTCTCCAGCTCCTTGTTTGAAATTTTTGTAAACATCAATCAACTGGATCATTTGATCTCACATCCATTCCTTCTTTGATACCGTTTCTTGGAAAAACAAGCTCCCGTTGCATATCCAGTTTACTTTCTAACAAATACATGGTTTCATCTGTTTCATCTTCGCCAATCTCTACTTTCATCTTTTTAATTCTCTGATTATCAATAACATATATGAACGAACTTCCGTCTTCATCAAACACAAATGATTTTGGTAGTTTGACTTCCTTATTATCTTCTTCAATCAGTTCCACAAAACAATGAATACCAATGCTAGGCGGCTCTTCACTTTCATCTAAAACAACTTCAAAATGAAATTGCGACAAATTGGGATTTGCGCCTTGTTCTTCAACCACTACCGAAGGCTCTTTCATATCCACAACTCGGGTGATCTTTCCAGTCCATCGCTGACTACCGCCATTACGGTCTCTAAGTTCAACCTTTTGACCAGGCTCAAGTTGATTGCGGCGAAATTCATCCACAGTTCCTTTTAAAAAAAGCCGACTGGTATCAACAATTGTCATGAAAGGATTTTCTGGAACTGATTCACTAGAACTCATGTTCATTTGTCGTTCATCCACATCTTTAATGATTCCATCAATATCAGCATTCACGACATCTGATCCATGCTGCTCTTTGACGGAACGTAGTTCTAATTCTGCCCGTTCCAGCTCTAATTCGGCATCGCCAATGCTGCTTTCCAAATTTTGCGCTTCCAGCAAAAGTTGACTTTGCTGCATTTCCAAGTCGGTCTTACGTTCTTCTAGTGCTTCTTTGTCCTCTTCTTCGGCACCGGCGAGTTTTTGTTTCGTCTCCTCCAACTGATTGGTTACCTTATTATACTGCTCCCATTTTTGGTTGGTTTGTCGCCTTGCTTGTTCCAAAGCTCTCGTACGATTGGCCGTTATCTGTTCTGCTTCTTTAATGGCTAAGGCTCCCTCAGGGTTGGAATAAACAAAAAGGGCTTGTCCTGCTTTGACTTGATCCCCTGCCTCTACTTTTCTTTCGACGACTGCGCCTCTCTTGCTATCTACTTTTACTTCAACAGTTTTTGCTGGCTCAATGGACCCTACTAATTGAAAATCATTTTTTGGCTGTAAATCTTGTAAAGATATGCGAGTGATAACAGGTTCCTCGTGGCGATTAAACGCCCAAGTACCTGTCCACCCTAAACTACCAATGATCAGTAGAACACTAATAATTAGAATGCTCCTTTTTGATTTTTTTATGTGTTTTCTCAAATATTTCACCTTCCTGATTGATTAATTGTTTGACCATCTTTATTTAATCATTAAATCAGGCAGCGTTTAAAACGATTCTCTTAAGATAATCTGAAGATTCCTTAAGAATATCAACTTGGTAATCAATACCCTTCTTTCATATAAAGAATTCTTAAGAGTTAAAACCTATTTGTATCCTTACCTCTTTGCTATAATTAAGAATAATTCATTGAAAGGAGCTTTTTATGAATATCAAACGACCGGCATTTGTTTTTTCTTTGTTTGCCCTCTGTTTATTCGTAGCAGCCTTATGGCTATTGAAAGAAACCAGAATCGTCCAAACGGTTAGAGACAATCTTGTATCAAATCTTGTCATACAAGAAGTTGTTGAAACGGATAAAGGTGATGGCACTAGAGTTTTAGGTACAATTTTTGATTTGAAACCCCTCAAGCAACTTTTTTTAGCATCCTCCCTCTTTCTTGTTTTTACCGTTTCCTTAATCTGCTATTTTATCTATCGCTATTATTCAAAGAAAAAAATTGCAAAGATTGCCGAAGGAATCCAGCTCTTTTTCTCTCAATCTGCGGAATGTTCGACTGGTAGCCTGTCCATTGACCATGAATTATTAAGAATAAAAGATACAATGAACCGCAATGAAGCTCTTTTAAAGGAAGAAACACAGCGCACCAAGGACTTGATCACCTATTTGGCGCATGACTTGAAGACTCCCTTAGCCTCAGTGATCGGCTATCTCAATCTATTGTTGGATACGAAAAACTTGACCAATGAACAAATGACGCAAGCCTTGACGATTGCTTTAGAAAAGTCTGAGCGTTTGGAAACGCTGATGAATGAATTTTTCGACATCACCCGTTTTAATCTCCAAGACATCCAATTGTATCAACGAGAACTTGATTTCGTCTTCTTACTGAAGCAAATCCAAGAAGAATTCTATCCGCTGCTGAAAGAAAAAGAACAAGTCATCTGCTACACTGGACCAGAGAGCTTGAAATTAAAAGCCGATAGTGAACAGTTGGCGCGAGTGTTAAACAATCTGTTAAAAAATGCCATTGCCTATGCGCCTGATCAAACCACGATCACAATGCAGCTAACCGTAAACGAACAAGCAGCCACTTTCATCCTAGCGAATCAAAGCGAGCCGATCGAACAAGAACAATTGGAGGCATTATTTGAAAAATTTTATCGTCTGGATCAAGCTCGTTCAACCAAGACAGGTGGAGCAGGTCTCGGATTGGCGATCGCCAAAGAAATTATTTTGGCGCATCAGGGAACGATCCGAGCTGCTAGCAAGAACAATGAGATTCAAATGATCGTCACATTGCCTTTAGCGACAAATCGACATGAAAAAACTAGAAAGTCAGTTAACTGAAAAGGAAGGTCAATACGAGTGGAAAAGATACTTTTAGTTGAAGATGAAAAAGAAATTTCAGATTTGATTGCCTTTTATTTACGAAACGAAAATTTTTCTGTCATCACTTGTGCAGATGGAAATGAAGCTCAGGTACAGATCGAACAAAACAGCTTTTCTTTGGCGATTCTTGATGTCATGCTACCAGATATCACTGGCTTTGACCTGTGTAAAATCATCCGCAAAAAGCATCATTACCCAATTATTATGTTGACAGCTAAATCCGAGGAGATCGATAAGATCACTGGTTTGACAATTGGTGCTGATGATTACATCACGAAGCCCTTTCGTCCGTTGGAAGTGATCGCTCGGGTGAAAGCTCAGATACGCCGCTCGATCCAATATAACGGCTCAGATCAAAACAAATTGATCGTGAGAGAGTTGGAATTAGATGTCAATAAACGAAAATGTTTCTTGCAAGAAGAAGAACTTTCCCTGACGCCCATCGAATTTTCCATTTTAAAATTATTGATGGAGCGAAAAGGCCAAGTGGTAAGCTCTGAGGAAATGTTTCAAGAGGTTTGGGGAGAAAAATATTACACGTCTTCTAATAATACCATCATGGTCCACGTTCGAAACCTTCGGGAAAAAATGCACGATACCCACAAGAAGTCTTCTTATATCAAAACGGTTTGGGGAATCGGCTATAAAATGTGATATAAATTTATTTTTAGGTTCTATGCTTTATGGCTCCTTGATATTTCTGATTAACTAATTGACCGCAATTGCTCGTGTGATCACATTTTATAAATTCAGAATAACTACAAACAATACCGCAGATTCCCCTCTATGTCTCGTAACACTCAACTATATTGGAAAAATCACCATTTCTAAGGAGTAAAATTGTCTCAAATTATTAAAATCTCTAAATTAAATCAGTGTCAAAAACTTTTAAGTTTCTGACCCTCAAAAGAATCGTCCTAATATTTATCAAACTGATTTCTAAATTAACAATGGTTTACTAGTGACCTGATGGACACAAAAAAGAGCATCCAGAAATTCGTCATTTTCTGAACACTCTTCTTAACAGTCAATCCTACATATTCAAAATCTAATTTTGCGCAATATATCTTGCTGCTAAAATGGTTAATATACACCTATCAAATTCAAGATTTTCATTTCTAGGAAGACTACTTAGTCAGATAAACCATATGAGATATATTTCATTCGAGAAATCATGAGTAACTACTCTAATAAAGGTTTGTTTCAAGTAGCCATTAACTTTTTATAATTGATCACGGTCTTTTCAGAAGTATTCGTCACGTTGACGATTGATAAGGTAACAACTGCGGAATTGTTTAACAACTTTACAATTGTTCCAATGACTTGTTTTTTCCTAAATTTAAATGTGACTTCTTGATTTTTTTTAAAAGCCGATCCTTCGATGGATGGTTGTATTGGTTTCCACTGTCCAAAACCCATAATAATCTCCCCTTTTCAAATAGTGAACGTTAGTATAAAAAAAACCGTCTCAAGCAGTTGAGACGGTTGAACAAATTGATTAAGCTGTGTAGATATTAACGGCTTGCATGCCACGTTGACCTTCTTCAGTATCAAAAGTGACTGCTTGCCCTTCATCAAGAGACTTGAAGCCATCTGCTTGAATCGCAGAAAAATGTGCAAAGACATCTTGACCATTCTCTCCGGTGATAAAACCAAAACCTTTGTCTGCATTAAACCATTTTACTGTACCTTTATTCATACTATTTTCCTCCTTGTGCATCACGACGTATGCGTTTTGTTGCAATAATTATTTGATAAGCAAAAGGAGAGTATGAATTTCTGTATAACACTCTTAATACGTTTCAAAGTTTATCACTACAAGTAGTATACCACACAAACCCTTATGTTGCAAATTTACATAAATATATTATTTTTTCATAAACATTTCATCCATGATACACTGTTTTATCTTTTATGTGCTATACTATATATATATAGAATTTCGCTATGAACGTTATCGTTACCTTTCGTCACTATTTGAGAGAGGAGAATGTATTATGACATTCACTAATAAAACGATTGATTATCGTGTTACTTTGGACACTAACTTAAACTTGTTTATTGTTTTTTCTAAAAACGATAAAACCAAAGTCGCAACTGGTACAACAATTGAAAATGCGCTACATGAATTAGAAAAACTCGCATAAGGAGAAAAACTCTCTGATGGACAATCTTAATTCATACTAAAGGGACCCACTCGTTTCAATCAGTGGCTCCCTTTAGTATTTTTCAGAATTAGTCAATTTTTCGAAGATGATCTCAAATGTTTCAAGTGTATCGACATCCATCTGGCACAACCATAGCAATAATGTCTTTTCCCGATAGGTCCAAGTAATGAAAGGATAGGCGGATACTAATTTATGGTATCTGACCCGTTGAACACTCGAGGCTATTACCCAGTTTTTTTCAAAAAGCTCTTTCTCTTTCACAGACTATCTTCCTCCATTGTTTTACTTATTTATCCATTAGTTCGTTTTATATGTTTAAAGGTTTAATTAAATCAGCTTGATTTTTTAGCCTTGGGAAATATTATGGAAGGAATAACTTCAATGATATTTTTTTAATTTTAAATGCACGCGCATACAATTTATTGTAACCTATACTTCCTTTTGGTACGTCCTACATATTATCGTTCTAGCAAAAAATAATTATACTTGTATTTGAAGCTCCGAGACAAAATTCTCTTCATCTGAACTATTAAAATGATTCGCCATAGAAACCTCGTAGACCATTGGATTTCCTTTGTAACCAAGACTTTCATATGCTTCTTTAAGAGTAAGATAACTCTTCAAATAGTTCTCCAAATTCCAGCTAAATTTCACACATAAGTATTCTCCCCCAACTAATTCGTCTGTCATCGCGTTTAGGTTGAAATTTTTTATCGGATAAACATTGATAAAAAGAGAGCTATATTCTATTTCATCTAGTGAAGAATAGTCCCCTAGAACATATGAGCAATTATACTGATATGATTTTGGAATCAAATTGTTCCTTCTAAGTAGAGAATAAAGCTCTGAAAAATAAAGATCTGGTTGAGTCAAAGGAGTAATTTTTTCATTGCACATCTGTTTTATTATTGTTCTATTTTCAATTGTTCTTCGATACACCTTTCCCTCAGGTTTACTTAGTAGTTCGTTTTGGAAACTAAGTTCCTTCCTTTGATTTTCAATCAATCCTTTCATATGGCCCAACTCATTCATTTGACTTTGTATTTCTTTTTCCTGTTTTTTCAAAAACGAACAGAAATATTCAGGTGACAAAGACATTGCATTTTTAATATCATCAATAGACATGTTTAATTTTCTCAAATACTTGATTATCTCTAAATAGAATAATTGTCGAACAGAATAGTACCTATAGTTGTTTTCTTTGTTAATATACTCTGGCTTAAATAGGTTAATTTGATCATAATACCTTAAAGTTCGAATAGAGATATTACTCAGTTTTGAAATTTTTCCAATCGATAAATATTCCAAACAAACACCTCTCCCTTGACTCTCTAGTTACGTTAGAGTTTATCCTAATAGTATCTTAACATAAAGGAGAAAATATTTATGACGAAAACATTGAGACTACTGGCTGCTGATTGGCAAGCTGGAAATAAACCAGAATATTATTTCGGCGCAGAACTTTTATCGTGGTTAGCCCCCCAAAATAACAATCAAAAGGAAGTTAGGCTTCCAATTGCGCATCCTGATACTACAAATTTATTGAAAGAAAATGGTGTAGTCGCACAAAAAGTAGTGAAAGAGAATGTTCAAATCTCAAAGAGAGTTCTCGAAGAAGAGCAACCTGAAAAAATCATTACATTAGGAGGATCTTGTTTAGTATCTCAGGCTCCTTTTGATTATCTGAAAGGTAAGTACAAAGATGAATTAGGAGTCATCTGGATTGATGCGCATCCAGATATATCAAATCCTACAATATTTCACAATGAACATGCAATGGTTCTAGGCAATCTATTAGGTATGGGGGATCCCGAACTTTCAACAATAGTAGAAAACCCACTATCCTCAGATTCTATTCTGTACGTAGGCTTGCAAGAACCTAGCTTTGATGAAAAGGATATATTAGCTGATTTAAATATCAATTATACGATCCAACAAGATAAGCATCTGAATTATCCTGAAATTCAGGAATGGATCAACCAAAATAAGTTTAAAAAAATTGCAATCCACTTTGACCTTGATGTTTTAGATCCTACTTTATTCAGATCGGTCTATTTTGCGGAACCTGGGAAAGACAACTTTCCTTCTGGCGCAGGAAATATGTCTATATCGGTCGTTACATACATTTTAACGAACTTGTTTGAAAATAATGAAATCGTAGGTTTGACTATAGCAGAATATTTACCTTGGGATGCGATAAAACTGAAGGAACTAATGAATAAACTGAAAATATTTACCTAATAAATTTCTATAAATAATAATGTGTGTGACAGTTCTTCAAAGGGATCAGAAACTTTTAAGTTTTTGACCCCAGCCAATATTTGTCCTAATACTCATAAATCTAAATTTTAATTGAACAATGATTTAGTTACGAGTTTATGAACACGAAAACAGAGCAATACATATCAATTATGGTATCTAAAAAGAGTGTTCAGAAATTTGTCATTTTCTGAACACTCTTTCTTATCCTTATCGATTACTTCTTTTACGTTTTTTAAATGCTACAAATACTAGAGTGACTAATAAAACTCCGACACTACTTAAAATCAGTTGTCCTTTAATCTGTTCTCCAGTTTTTGGCAAATAATTATTTGAATTGCCATTGTTCTTCGGATTATGCGATTTAGTACTGTACACGTACACGACTTCTTCAGCTGCGTCACTGAAAGTACCGGAAGCATTATCTGGGGTTTCCACCACATACCAGCCTGGGATCTCTTTGGCTTCACTCTCGTATGGTAACCCTATTTTTCCGCTTAATATGGTTGGGTCTGCCAACTGATTCCCTTCGGAATCTTGATACTTCACCGTGACTGGTGCTGCATCGCTGCGTTCATACACATACACCACTTCTTGGGCGGCATCACTGAAGGT